>ERZ778516.824-NODE-824-length-25315-cov-9.410451_pt1 | contig 25315 bp, 22 predicted proteins | sample MGYA00510342_ERZ778516 | MGnify/ENA primary metagenome ERZ778516 (study PRJEB29527, sample SAMN07138961) | mouse gut metagenome | material: feces | host: mouse | place: China:Nanjing | collected 2016-01-25 ... | reverse complement strand
CGGAAGGGTATAAAAAAATAGACTGCTATGGCGTGGCCTTTTACCGGAAGGACTGCGAAGTCCGGTTTGGGAACAGGCAGTGCGTCCCATAGGATGCAGGAAGCACCATGGGCCCCAAATAGCAATTTTCAGGCATGTTTTAGGAGAAAAGTATCAAAAAAATGGGCAAAATTAGCAAAAAGTGGGTGACAATATGCCTGCTTTTTGCTATTATAAATAAGAAGTAGTACAGTACGCAATCAGGACAGGCTGCGGAAAGAGAAACCATGCCATCCCATGCCGGATTGCCAAAAGGAAAAGGGCAATGGCATGCCAGTCCGGGTTGCAGGACAACAGGAGAGAACAATGGAGAAAATGTTAGACATTATCAGCAGAGAGGTTATGGCAGCCATGGAGGCCAGCGGATATGATGGCACGTATGGCAAGGTGACTTTGTCCAACCGTCCGGATCTCTGCGAGTACCAGTGCAATGGGGCAATGGCGGCAGCAAAGGCCTATAAGTGCGCCCCGTTCCAGATTGCGGACAAGGTTGCGTCCGTTTTGCAGGAAAACAACATGTTTGCCAAGGCAGAGGCGGTAAAGCCGGGATTTTTGAATTTGTCCCTAAGCCCGGATTATCTGGCGGGCTACCTGCGGCAGATGGAAGCAGACGGGGAGCGGTTAGGCTGCGGGAAAACCAGCAGCCCAAAGACGGTCCTGATAGATTACGGCGGGCCAAACGTGGCAAAGCCTTTGCATGTCGGCCACCTGCGTTCTGCCATTATCGGGGAGAGCATTAAACGGATTGGGAAATTCATGGGCCATAATATGGTGGGCGACGTGCATCTGGGGGACTGGGGCCTGCAGATGGGCCTGATTATCACGGAGTTAAAGGAACGGAAGCCGGGACTTGTGTATTTTGAGGAAAATTACGGAGGGGAATATCCCAAGGAGCCGCCCTTTACCATTTCAGAACTGGAAGAAATCTACCCTGCGGCCAGCGGGAAATCCAAAGAAGACGAAGCATACAAAGAAGCAGCCATGGAGGCGACATATGAACTGCAGCATGGCAGGAGGGGCTACCAAGCCCTGCTTGGGCATATTTTAGATGTGTCTGTCAGCGACCTGAAACGCAATTACGAAAACCTAAACGTGTCCTTTGAGCTGTGGAAAGGGGAATCCGATGCACAGCCTTACATCCCTGCCATGGTGGAGAAGATGAAACAGGATGGGTTTGCCTATATCAGCGAAGGGGCGCTGGTGGTGGATGTGAAGGAGGAGGGGGATACCAAGGAAATCCCTCCCTGCATGATTTTAAAATCAGACGGGGCGTCCCTTTACAATACCACAGACCTTGCTACCATTGTCTGGCGCATGGAGGACTACCATCCTGACGAAATCATTTATGTGGTAGACAAGCGGCAGGAGCTGTATTTCACCCAAGTGTTCCGCTGTGCAAGGAAGACCGGCCTGGTAGGCCCGGAAACCAAGCTGACGTTTTTGGGCTTCGGCACCATGAACGGGAAGGACGGCAAGCCCTTCAAGACAAGGGAAGGGGGTGTCATGCGGCTGGAGTACTTAGTGTCCGGCATCCAAGAGGAGATGTACAAAAAGATTTCGGACAACCACACGGTGGATGAGGAAGAAGGCCGGGAAACCGCCAAGGTGGTTGGGCTTTCCGCCATCAAATACGGGGATTTGTCCAACCAGGCGTCCAAGGATTATATGTTTGACATTGAGCGGTTTACCTCTTTTGAGGGGAATACCGGCCCGTACATTTTATACACCATTGTGCGCATCAAATCCATTTTGAAAAAATACCAGGCACAGCGGGAGCTGCCCCCACAGGCGCAGATTTTGCCGGCGCATACGGACAGCGAAAAAGCGCTGATGCTGGAAATCAGTAAATTCAATGGCATGATGGAAACTGCATTTGAAGAAAAAGCGCCCCATAAGGTGTGCGCCTATATTTATGACCTTGCAAATGCCTTCAACCATTTTTACCATGAAACAAAAATCATAGGGGAGCAGGATGAAATGGTGCAGGCAGGCTATATTAAGTTATTAGGGCTTACAAAGAAAGCATTGGAGTTATGCATTAGGGTGCTGGGGTTTGAAGCTCCTGAGCGCATGTAAAGCGCCTGCTAGAGCGTGTCAGAAAGCAATTTTCAGACACGCTCTAGGGGCACGCTGCCCAAAGGCATATAGATGTACCAGAAGGATAGGAGGAAGATAAGAAATGGCGAAGTATGATGTAACTGCATTGGGGGAACTGCTGATTGATTTTACGTATACGGGGGAATCTGACCAGGGAAATTCCCTGCTGGAAGCAAACCCGGGCGGGGCGCCCTGTAATGTGCTTGCCCTGCTGAATAAGTGCGGCCGGTCTACCAACTTTATCGGCAAGGTAGGGAAAGACCAGTTTGGATACCTGCTGCGGGACACGTTGGCAGACTTAAAGATCGGCAGGGACGGCCTTTGCTTTGACGACGAGGTAAAGACTACACTTGCTTTTGTAAAAACCTTTGAAAATGGCGACCGGGATTTTGCATTTTACCGGAACCCCGGGGCAGACATGATGCTTTCAGAAGATGAAGTAGACGGGGAACAGGTGAAAAACAGCCGGATTTTCCATTTCGGCACCTTATCCATGACCCATGAGGGCGTGTGCAGGGCCACGGAGAAAGCGGTAAATATTGCAAAAGAAAACGGGGTGCTGGTTTCCTTTGACCCGAATTTAAGGATCCCACTTTGGAAAGACTTAAGCGTTGCAAAAGAGAAAATGGAATATGGCCTGGGCAAATGCGACGTGTGCAAGATTTCCGAGGAGGAAGTGGAATTCCTTACAGGGGAGAAGGACATTGAGAAAGGGGCTGCTATCCTCCGGGGGAAATTCCCGGTGAAACTGTTCCAGGTAACGGCAGGGGCAGAGGGCAGCTATGCGTTTTATAAAGATTTGGTGGTTTACAAGCCAAGCTATAAGCTGGGCGGGACCATTGAAACGACAGGGGCAGGGGACACGTTCTGCGGCAGCATCTTAAATGGCCTGTTAGACAGGGACATTGACAGCCTGAAAAAAGAAGATTTGGAAAATATGCTTTCCTTTGCCAATGCGGCGGCTTATCTGGTAACCACCAAGAAGGGCGCCATCCGCTCCATGCCGGAACCAGACGATGTGTGGAAGATTGTCCATGGGAACCAGTAATCCCAGGCAGGATAATGGCAAGGCCGAAAAGCCTGTGCATTTGGAAGGAATTAATTTCGGAACAGGACTATGACAAGTTAGCCAGCCCATGTATGGGAAAGCGGGGGTTCCCGTCCATCCATGCATGGGGCGGCTTATGCAACAAAAGAGAATAATTGAGTGAATTAAGCCAGCAATAACCGTCAACAAGAGATAGAAATCCAGCAGAACAGCAAAGTCAGGGAGTGCTTATGATTACAATTAAAGAAGTTGCGTCGATATTAGGTATCAGCCCTACAACGGTGTCAAACGTTGTGAATGGGCATACTGAAAAAATGTCCTCTGCCACAAGGCAGAGAATAGAGCAGGCACTGGTGCAGTACGGGTTTGAGAAAACCGTCCATCAGGAAGAGTACGGAAAGGCATTGAAATTAATATCGGTGGATTTCTGCCTGAGGTATAAAGAAAGCGTCATTGCAGACCCCTTCTGCGCCGAACTTTTGAATTCCATCTGCATGAAATTGCAGGAATACGGCAGATATCCAGTCTGCAGCGTCCCAAAAGATGAGCAGGATATTTTCCAGAAACTACAGGCCCGCAATATTGAAGGCGGGATTGTGATTGGGTTTGACCCCTGGGAATGCCAGGAGTTTGCCCAGAGGGTAGGGAAGCCCCTGGTATTTGTGGATTGCGGGGAAGGGGAGTACGACAACGTAGGGATTGCAGATTATGAGGGAGGAAAACAGATTACGGAATTCATGCTAAAGGAAGGGCACCGGAAAATTGCTTTTTTCTGCGATAAGAAAAACCCGGTGTCCAGCACCTATGAGCGGTTCCGGGGATATTGCGATGCCCTGGAGGATTATGGCATTGCTTACGATAACAAGAATTATTATTACCTGCCGGCAGGGAGGAACCTAAGGCGGGAAGCATTGCGCAATTTTGCCCTTAAGGCAAAGGAGGAAGGGTATACGGCAGTTTTTGTAGTGTCAGATTTACTGGCAAATGAAGCCATCAGCATTTTCTTTGGGGAAGGGCTTAAGGTGCCGGATGATATTTCCGTGGCGGGGTTTGACGACAACATTTACGCCCGCCTTAGCAGGCCCATGCTTACCACCGTCCGCCAGTCGGTGAAGGAAAAGGGCGAGGAGGCCGTGAAACTCCTGATGCAGCGGATTAAGGGGGAGGAAATTATCGCAAAATCCTTTAAGCTGCCGGTGGAGCTGATTGTGCGGGAAAGCATAAGGAATATTAATTAGCGCCCATAAGGTTATGCATGATGGAAAGCTAATAAGCCTGCCGTAACAGAAAAAAAGCTGCGGGCACATAACTTGCCCCGGCAGAACACCGGAAACCCTTTCGCATCCAAACGCGGTAAGGGTAAAAAAGATATGTATATACGCCGAAGACAGCGGCAAATTCAGTGAATATACCCAAAAATGCAGAAGAAAAGAAGGCAGGCAGCGGACAGCTAAGTTCCGCTGCCAATTTTTTTGTATAAAATATACATAAAATATTTATAAAATTTGTATAAAAAATTGGTTATGCACATAATATATTGCAAAACAAAACATAACAAAATAAAATTAGCAATGCAAAGAGCAAGGTTCCAACAGAAAATTTGTTTAAAAAGACGAGGAGGTTAAAAATGGCAAAGAAAAAGAAAAGAGTATTGGCGTTATTCCTTGCTATGGCAACTGTCTTAGGGCTTCTGCTTGGCGGCTGCGGCAGCAAGGATGATGCGGACGGAAAGGTTGTGATTGAACTGGTCCACTACAAACCGGAGGCAGTGGACGTATTTGAAGCTTTGGAAGAAAAATTCAACCAGACCCACGACAACATTAAGTTGGTGATTGATTCCCCAAATGATGCCATGGTAATCCTGAAAACAAGGTTTATCCGGGAAAACAACCCAGACATCATCGGAATTGGCGGCGACATCAATTATTCCAACTTCCTGGATGCCAAGATGCTGATGGATATTTCGGATTTTGACGGGTTATCCGACATCAAGGAAAATTATCTTGCCACCAATAAAGATTTGGAATATGTCCCGCAGGAAGGCGTATACGCAGTGCCTTATATGGCAAATGCGGCAGGCGTCCTTTACAACCGGGATATGTTTGAGGAACATGGGTGGCAAATCCCAACTACATGGGAGGAGTTCAACCAGCTTTGCGAAACCATTGCAGCAGAAGGCATACAGCCGCTGTACTTTGGGTATAAAGACACATGGACCTGCCTTGCTCCATGGAACGCAATTGCAGTAAACCTGTGCGGGACGGACATTGCATATCAGGTAAACAGCGGCAACGCCACATTCTCAGAAGCTTATAAGGAAATTGCAGTGAAGGATAAGGAACTTCTGAAATATGGGCAGCCTAACCCAGTGGCATACAGCTATAACGATGCATGTACCGCTTTTGCAAGGGAGCAGTCAGCCATGTATGTGATCGGGAACTATGCAATCCCCCAGATTAAATCCGTAAACCCGGATATGAACATTGACTCTTTTGTATTCCCGGCAAGCAGCGTTGCAGAGGAAAACATCCTGAACTCCGGTAATGACTTGATGTTCTGCATAATGGAAGACTGTGAACACAAAGAAGAGGCTTATGAAGTATTAAGATTTCTGTTGGAAGACGAGAATGTCCAGTCTTATCTGGACGACCAGAGTGCAGTACCGTGTAAGAAAGGTGATTTTGAGATTGCTCCAGAACTGGACGGCATGAAGGAATACATAGAAAATGGGATCGTTGCGGATTACCAGGATCACCATTATCCAAATGAAATGGCAGTGGACGCCATGATCCAGACATACCTGTTTGACGACAGCAGCAATGCACTGGACACCTTCCTTACCAGATTTGACAAAGAATGGGTGAGGTACAACAAAGACATCATCAGCAAAGTGCAAAAATATCAGGAAAAGGGGGAATAGACCATGGGAAATGAAGGAAAGAGAGATAAATTATGGACCAAAAACGATAAGGTTTTTCTTGGGATGCTGATTCCTGTGCTTATCCTGTTCTTTTGCTTCAATACCCTTCCGCTTTTAAAAGGCTTTTACTATGGCCTTACCAATTACAAAGGGTACGGCGACTTTGACATAGTAGGGCTTCGGAACTTCAAAGATTTGATTACAGACCTGCGTGTGGGAAAATCTTATCTGTTTACATTTAAATACGCAGTAGTGATGACTATTGCAGTTAATCTTATCAGTTTAATCCTTGCTTTAGGGTTAAACCGGGAAATACGGGGAAAAAGTGCGTTACGAGGAATATATTTTGTACCGAATATATTGGGAGGATTGGTTGTAGGTTATATTTTCAGCTTTGTATTTACATACATCCTTCCGGCAGTCGGGGAAGCAACCGGGATCGGGTTTCTCCAAAACAGTATGCTTGCAGACACCAAGACCGCTTGGATTGCCATTGTGATTGTAGGGGCATGGCAAGGGATTGCAATGAATACGATTATTTACATATCAGGGCTGCAGACAGTCCCGGCAGAGGTTTATGAAGCGGGGATGATCGACGGCGTAACTGGGTGGAAGAAATTCTGGAACCTTACCTTCCCATTGATTCTTCCTTTCTTCAGCATCAACTTAGTGCTTTGCATGAAAAATGCACTGATGGTATTCGACCAGATTATGTCCTTGACAAAGGGCGGCCCGTCCCAGAGTACGGAATCCATTTCCTACTTGATTTACAACAACGGCATGAGCGGCGGACAGTTTGGGTTCCAGAGCGCAAATGCATTTGTATTCTTTGTAGTAATCGTAGTGATTTCGTTCCTGCAAATGAGATTCTTAGGAGGTAAGGAGGAGCAGTTATAATGGGAAAAAAAGGAACCAAAGGAAGTGAAGGAGCAGTTGGCGGCAAAGCCGTGAACAATGTCATCAATATACTTTTAGCAATTGGCTGTCTTACCATATTATTCCCTATTTATATGACAATAGTCATTGCGTTTAAGAAGCCCTCGGAAATGACGAACGACGTGGCAGGGGCCCTTGGGCTCCCGGCAAGCTGGAGTTTTGACAATTTCGCAGAGGCAATGCGGGTAACGGATTTCTGGCGTTCCTTGGGCAACAGCTTGTTGCTCACCGGCGTAACCGTAATTATCTGTATTCTGTTACATTCCCTGGCAGGCTATGTCATCGGAAGGAAAATGGCAAAACTGAAATTTTTCAAGGTATCTTATTTCTACATTGTAAGCGGTATGTTCGTGCCCTTTGCAGTGCTGATGATGCCTTTGGTAAAACAGACCTCCCAGATTGGGATTGCAAACAGGTTCGGCGTTATTGTGCTGTATGTGGTGTTCTTTATGCCTATGAACATCATGCTGTATTCCGGGTATCTGAAAAATATCCCGATGGCTCTGGAAGAAGCAGCCTGCGTGGACGGCGCAAGCATTTGGCAGACTTATTGGAAAATTATTTTCCCAAATATGAAGCCCATGCATGCAACCGTTGCAGTATTGACTGCCATGAGCACATGGAACGATGTTATGACCCCGCTGGTTATTATGTCCGGCAGCGACGTGAATACGCTTCCGCTGGCACAGCTTAATTTCCAGTCACAGTTCGGGACCAACTATAACTTGGCATTTGCATCTTACCTGCTGGCATTGCTGCCAATCCTGATTTTCTACATTGTATGCCAGAAGCAGATTATCAACGGCGTGGTAAATGGTGCAGTAAAATAAAATGAACCAGAAACTTCCCACAAAATGGGGATGCAGATGGCGGGAATGATTTTTCAAACACGCCCTAGCCTGCATGTGCGTGCGCCTGTATGGATGCCTGCATGTGCAGGCTGTGTTTGGAATCAGGGCTTTTTCTGATAAGAAATAAGGAGTTGACATTTTCTGCCTGGATGCGATACTATATGCGTGGAAAGAATTTCATAAAACCAAGCAAAGCTACTATATGTATAGAAAGGCAGTTAATCTATGGCAATCATTATCAAAGACAATGTATTTACCCTCCAGACAAAAAACAGTACCTACCAAATGAAGGCTGACGGCAAAGGTGTCCTCCTGCACACTTATTATGGAAAGAAAACGGACGAAACGGATTATTCCTATTTGATTTCTATGCAGGACCGGGGATTTTCCGGGAATATCTATGAGGCAAGGGAGGACAGGACCTATTCCCTTGATTTTCTGCCGCAGGAATTTCCAGTGCGGGGCAGCGGGGATTACCGTATTAGCTGTATGCATGCGGATTTGGGGACGGGCGTCAGGGACTGCCTGCTGTTTTTTGACAGCTACCGGACCTACCATGGGAAATATGGGCTGGAAGGCCTTCCAGCCATGTTTGCATCTGAGGACGAGCCGGTAGACACCTTGGAAATCACCTTGAAGGACAGCCAGGAAGAGTTCTACCTGCACCTGTATTACGGGGTGTTTGAGGAGCACGACATCATTACAAGGGCGGCAGTTGTGGAAAACAGGACGGATCAGGAGATACGGCTGTCAAAAGTCCTGTCTGCCTGCCTGGACATGGATCATGACGGCCTGGATTTCATCCATTTCTATGGGCGCCATGCTGGGGAACGGGAGATGGAGCGGGTGCCTTTGTTCCATGGGGTTACGGAGCTGAGGAGCACCCGTGGGACCTCCAGCCACCAGCATAACCCATTTGTCATCCTTGCGGAAAAAACCACCAGCGAGGAAATGGGGGAATGTTATGGCTTTTCTCTCCTCTACAGCGGGGGGTTCCATCTCCATGCGGAGGTAGACCAGTTCCACCAGACAAGGCTGGTGGTGGGGATTGACGATTCCGTATTCACCTGGAGCCTGCAGCCGGGAGAGCGGTTTGTGGCGCCGGAGGTTGCCATGGCTTACAGCAACGGGGGATTGTCCCAGTTATCCCATTGTTACCACAATGGGTTCCAGAAGAATTTAATCCGCAGCAGATGGAAAGATAAGAGGAGGCCTATCCTTGTCAATAACTGGGAAGCTACTTATTTCGATTTTAATTCTGAGAAGCTTTTGAACATTGCCAAGGAGGCAGCGGATTTGGAACTGGACATGCTGGTTCTTGACGATGGCTGGTTCGGCAAACGGGACGATGATTATTCCGGCCTTGGGGACTGGTATGTCAACGAAAAGAAGCTGGGCTGTTCCTTGCGGGAGCTGGTAGATAAAGTCAATGGGATGGGGCTGATGTTCGGCCTTTGGTTTGAGCCGGAAATGGTTTCCGAGGACAGCGACCTGTACCGGAGCCACCCAGAATGGGCCATGGTAGTGCCTGACCGCAGGCCAATCCGGAGCCGGTCCCAGCTTGTGCTGGACATGAGCCGGGAGGATGTGCGGGCTTATATTAAGGAACGGATGTTTGCTGTCCTTGATTCTGCCAACATCCAGTATGTGAAATGGGATATGAACCGTTCTGTGGCGGCTGCATACAGCGCGCTTCTCCCCAGGGAGCGGCAGGGGGAATTGCGCCACCGGTATGTGCTGGGGCTTTACGAAGTGATGGAGGCTATGCTGGAGCGGTATCCGGATTTGCTCTTAGAGGGCTGCAGCGGCGGCGGCGGAAGGTTTGACGCGGGGATGCTGTACTATGCGCCCCAGATTTGGTGCAGTGACAATACGGACGCCATTGAGCGCTTAGTTATCCACCATGGGACTTCCTTTGGCTATCCAATGTCCTCCGTGTCCGCCCATGTGTCCGTGTGCCCGAACCACCAGAATGGCAGGGTTACGCCGTTCCGTACAAGGGCAATCTGCGCTATGCAGGGCACGTTTGGGTATGAATTGGATTTAAGCAAGCTGTCAAAAGAAGAAAAAGCGGAAGTGAAACAACAGGTACGTATGTTTAAGGAGCGTTACCGCCTGTTCCAATTCGGGAATTATTACCGGATTTCCTCCCCATTGGAAAACAGGGATTTCACAGCATGGGAGTATGCAGATAAAGATGGGAAGGAAGCGTACATTGGGGTAGTTTATACTGATTTGCATGGGAACCCTGCATCATGGTGCATAAAATTCCAGGGGCTCCTGCCAGAAGGGAAGTATACCATGTGGAAAAACAATGAGCCAGCCGGCACATTTACGGGCGTGGCGTTGATGAGCGGCGGGGTGCTCCTTCCAGTCCCGGTGGAAAATTATGATTCCTGCCAAATTTATGTGCGCTTGGAAGGGGAATCAGGCAGGGGATGAAGCTTGGGTATCAGAGAACAAAGTAGGAAAGCCCACTTTCATTTTACATTTAAGACAAAATCCTGCTTTGCAGGATTCTCCGCCTGCGGCGGGTCGCTTTGCGACAGATTTCATACCCGCCGCAGTGCGATAAAAAAGGGCACAGCAGTGAAAAGCTGCTGTGCCCTTTCTTTGCTGCACCACTGCGTGTTTTGGCAGCGGCTTAAAGCGTTTTTAGTTGGTTCTGGTGCATATTAATGTAAATGTCTTGGATTTCTTGTTTTGCTTTGACATCGCTGCTAAGAGATATGGCTTCGTCTAGCTTTCGGGATAAATCGAGATGGCCTTCTGCTATGATTTTGATGTTGCGGTTTGTTTCGTTCTCAAGTGTGACATTGATTTTGGATACTTCATTTTCAAGGGAAGAAACCCTGTTGTCCAGAGAAACTATCTTTTTGCCAAGCGAATGGACTTCTTTGTCCAGGGAATCCACTTTTACTTCAAGGGAAGAAACCCTGTTGCTTAGGGAATCCACTTTTTTGTCTAGGGAATCCATTTTCACTTCAAGGGAAGAAACCCTATTGTCCAGGGAATCCATTTTCACTTCAAGGGAAGAAACCCTGTTGCTTAGGGAATCCACTTTTTTGTCTAGGGAATCCATTTTCACTTCAAGGGAAGAAACCCTGTTGTCTAGGGAATCCATTTTCACTTCAAGGGAAGAAACCCTATTGTCCAGAGAAACCACATGTTTCTTTACTGTCTGCATGTCGTCGTATAATGCCTGCAGCAGTTGTGTGTTTGTCATACAATACCTCCTTTCTGATGTGTTTTAGTATACCATATGCTCCGCACTATGGTATGGTAACCATGCCACTCCGCTTAGCTCCGGGCGGTATCATAGCTAACGCAATGATACCATATGCTCCACACTATGGTAAGGTAACCATGCCACTCCGCTTAGCTCCGGGCGGTATCGTAGCTATTGCTATTATACCATGTGCATGTGGAAAAGTCTATCAAAAAGATAGATTTTTTATATCACAGTAGGAAGTTGGTTCCTGTATGACGCATATCAGAACATAGGAAGAATGCATTCCGTATGAAATGTATTAGTTTATGCAATTTTACTGAAAAATAAGGGGAATATCAGGGGTGCAACAGATTATTGCTGGCTTAATCCGTGAAAAAATGGTAGGATAGCAGAAAAAATAGATGCGGAGGGATGAAGATGATGTACCAGCAGAAGGAAAAAAATTTTAGGAAGGCCATAATGGAACAAGCAAGGGCTGCAGATCAGGCAAAAGGGAAAGATGCTGATAAGGCAGGACCGGCAAATGGGATACCTGTGCAGGGGGCAGCAGAACAAACCCTTCAAATTCAAAGCCTGGGGAAGAAAATCAGGCAGTCCCGGGAGCAAGGGGGCATCACCCAGACGGGCCTGGCGGAGGAACTTTCTGTCACAAGGCAGGCGGTGTCCAATTGGGAGCGGGATAAGACCCTGCCAGACGTGTATACCTTGCAGAAGATTGCAGCATACTTTGGGATGACGCTGGATGAATTTATGGAAGGGACTAAGAGGGCGGAGGTTGTGATGCCAAAAATGCCGGGAATTCTGGCTGCAGCAACAGGGCTTACTATTTTTTTATATCTGGTGGCTGGCGGGAGCACAGGCCGTCTTTCTGTAGGGACTGCAGCCAGCATGGTGGTAGTCGGCGTATTTTGCCAGCTATTTCTGCACCTCTATTTTTCCAATGCAGTGAAAACCGGGAATTTTTCTGCCCTTGCAGGATATAGCAGCAAGGTGGAATACAATGTGGAGGAGGTAAAAAAGCTTCTGGTCCAAATGGATACCCATATTTCCTGCACTTCTTTTGGGACGGTGCTGCTGCTTGGGATTGGCGCGTTATTTGGGTCAGGGCAGGCAGATCATTTTTTAGAGATTCTTATCCTTGCGTACAGTGGGGAACTGACTACGGTACTTTTGCTTTATAATTACCGGGGGCTGGACAGGACGATGGTAAGGGAATCGGACAGGAAAGCGGCCAGGGCTGGTTATGTGTCCTCCATCTGGCTTGTGGCTGCGGTATTTGTATTTTTGGGTGCAGTGATTGTAAAATGCTCCGTCAAATCCATCCAGAATAATTCTGCAGGGGCAGTTGGGATACTGGGCTGGATGTTTCTGTTCCTGCTTGTGGCCTTGGGGGAATTTTTTTACGAGCAGCGCAGGGCAAAAAAACAAATGGAAGAAATTGGGAGCTACCAGCCAGGAGCTGCATTTTGGGCAGGCACTGCTGCAGTAGCTGCGGTGACAGTCCTGATGTTTCTTTTTTAATGGTTTCATGGGCGCTATGCATATTTTCCCCAAAACGCGGAAAGATAAACCTGACAGGCAAACCCATTGCCTGATATTGAGAAACGAAAGGAGATTCCCATGAACCAGATATCAGAAAAAGAACTGTCTGCCTTAAATGATTTGCTTACCGGCGAGGAGCTTCTGATTAAGAAATTCCAGATGCTGGCAGAGAACTGCAATGATTCGGAAGTAAAGGCAAAATTTACTGAAATTTCCAATGAGCACAAAGAGCATTTCCGTTCCCTGTATTCCCAGTTAAGCTAACCGGGATGGCCTTTTGCCAATCCGGCTTACCTAAATGCCAGTGCTTATAAAAAGCCGGCGTTAACCCAGATTACCCAAATGCCCACGCAAGCATGGCGCCAGCCTGGGTGCCTGTGGGCATTGCACGCGGAACGAAACAAAATAGGCATGGTGCGGGGGTTCAGGAAACAGCCCTGTGCCTAAGAAGCAAATTAGGAGGAAATTATGCAGCAGTCATTTTATTCAGAAAAAGATATGTTCGCGGATGCGCTGACCGCAGAAAAAACAGCTACTACGTTATACAACACATTTTCCAACGAATGCGTCCACAGCAATGTCAGGAATGCTATCCTGGACTGTCTGGAGAAGGAGCACAAAATCCAGAACGAAGTATTTAATATGATGCATGACAGGGGATATTATCCCACGCCTTCTGCAGAAACACAGAAGGTTGACGAAGCAAAGCAGAAATTCAGCCAGTGCATGCAGAGTTTCTAACCGGATACCCTGAATGCACAAGGCAGGGGGACGCCGGCTTTTAGCCCGGGCAGATGGCAAGAAGCCTTTGCTGCCAGCGTAAAAGTGTGCAAACGGTTAAGAGTTTCTTAAGATTCCCTTAAAAGGATATTCCTACAGGCAGAAAAATCCAGTCCCTGTGGGAATATCCTTTTTTGCAATGCCAAATTCCCATTGATATTTAAAAACAGATATTGTATAATGAGCGGAAGGCATAGCGCCATACCGGGATGCGCGTGGTTTTGCGTATTGCAGCGGCGTTTATGGCACGCGCCTGAGAGCGCATGGTTGGCTATATTGGAAATCACAAGGGAGAGGAAAAGGAGGCAGTGCAATGAGTTACCCTGAAAAATCAAGCGGGTTGTTTCAGGAGCCAGTTGCAGAAGAATTACTTAGAAGCGAATTAGCAAAGGAGCAGCAGAGGTTAGAAGAAGAAAGACGGGACTTCGAGCGGGAAAAGAAAGAATTTTATTTCCGGAAAAAAATGGAAGAAAAACGCCTTGCAGAGGAGAACCGCCTGTTCCAGATGAAGTGGAAAGTATTGGAAGGGGAACTTAGGAGCCTTGCAAAAGAAAAGCAGGATGTGGCAGTGGAAAAGGAACGCTATCACCAGAGGGACAGCCAGGGCAGCCATTTTGTATTTTCTGGGAACAATGTGGAGGCAGAAGTATTTTTCTCCGGCGTATGCGACGAGCTTGCATTGAAAAAGCGTTACAAGGAACTGATTAAAATTTACCATCCAGACAACCTTGCGGGGGATACCGTTACCTTACAGATGATAAATAAAACGTATGATTTCTTGAAAAAGCAATTTTCTGCATAAAGGGCAGGAAACGTATCTTGCGGGGCAGGAGGATAAGGGGGCAGGGTACTGCCGCAGGCGTCCCCTGCTTGGCAGGTTCAGGAGGGAAAGCAATGGAACAGCAGGAATTGGAGGCGGTGCTGGCGCAGTACCAGACGCCGGCCTACGTATTTGACTTAGATGCGCTGGCAGCCCGGGCGAAGCGGATTTCGGAACGCTTGGGGCAAGCCGGGATTGGCCTGTGCTATGCTATGAAAGCAAACCCATTTCTGATAGGGGGGCTTGCCCCTTTTGTGGAACGGTTTGAGGTGTGCTCGCCGGGGGAATTCCGCATTTGTGAGCGGGAAGGGCTCTCCATGGGGCGGCTGGTTATTTCCGGCGTCCATAAAGGGCTTGGGGATACCAGGCGGATGGTACAGGAATATCAGGGAGCAGGGATTTTTACCATAGAATCCATGCGGCAGAGGGATCTGCTTGCAGCATGCGCCAGCGAGGCTGGGGTGCCGGTAAAGGTTCTGGTGCGCATCAGCAGCGGCAACCAGTTTGGCGTAGACTACATGCTGGCAAAGGAAATATTCCAAAACCGCAGGGAATATCCCCAGCTTTTGCTGGAAGGCATCCAGTATTATTCCGGTACCCAGAAGAAGAACCTGTCTGTAATAGAAAAGGAATTGCAGGAATTGGACAGGTTCTGCCATGAGGTACAGGAGGAATTGGGCGTCCAAATCCCGGAAATCGAATATGGGCCCGGTTTTTTTGTGCCATATTTCCAGTCGGACGCTGAGGAGCATTTGGAGGAATTATTGGAAGGGTTCACAGCCTTGGCCCAGCGTATGGAATTTTCAGGGAAAATGACGCTGGAGCTGGGCAGGTTCCTGGCAGCGGAGTGCGGGAGCTTCCTGACCTCCATTGTGGACAGGAAAGAAAACGGCGGGCAGGTTTACGGGATTGTGGATGGCGGAATCCACCACCTGAATTATTTCGGGCAGACCATGGCAATGAAATTGCCCTATATCCAGCATATCCCTATGGGGGACCGGGCAGGCATTGCAAAGGCGGGCAGCCAGGAGGATAACGAATATCTGCCGGAAGAAAAATGGAATATCTGCGGCTCCCTGTGCACGGCGGCGGATGTGATTGTCAAGCAGTTTCCCCTCACTGGGGCAAAGGCAGGGGACGTGCTGGTGTTTGGGCGGGCAGGCGCTTATTCCGTGATGGAAGGGATTAGCCTGTTCCTCAGCAGGGACTTGCCAAAGGTACTGTTTTACTCCAGGGAACATGGCCTGCGCCTGGTCCGGGATGTGCTGCCTACCGATACCATCAACAGTGTAAAAAAATCAGAGAAATAAGGATTCAGAAAGGATGAGAGTTATGGAAAAATTAATGGAAATTTTAGAGGACATTCAGCCAGATGCAGATTTTGATACCTGCGAAACATTGATTGACGACGGTGTGCTGGATTCATTTGCCATTTTGTCCATTGTCAGTGAATTACAGGATGAATTTGGGATTACGATTACCCCCGCCGACATTATCCCGGAGAATTTCAACTCTGCCAAGGCATTGTGGGCAATGGTAGAACGGCTGCAGGAAGCGTAAGGCGGGATAGCTATGTCTTTAGTTTCTATGGAATTTTTGCTGTTTGCTGCCGCAGCAGTGGCGGGGTATTATTGGATCCCCAAAAGATGCCAGTGGATGTGGCTCCTGCTGTTCAGCTATATTTACTATGCCAGCGGGGGAATCCGGGTCACCTGTTTCCTTTTATTTACCACCCTTACCTCTTATGCAGCAGGGATTTTGGTGGAGCAGGCAGCAGAAAAGATACCTGATAAAAAGAAAGCAAAACGCCGGGGCAAGCAGGTTTTGGCGGCGGCCTTGCTTCTGAATTTTGGCATATTAGGGGTGCTGAAATATACGAATTTCGCGCTCCATACAGTAAATGGGCTGTTTGGCACAGAGTTTGGTTCCTTACAGTTCCTGTTGCCACTTGGGATTTCCTTTTATACGTTCCAGTCCATGGGATATCTTCTGGATGTATATTGGGGCAGGGCGAAGGCGGAACATCATTTGTTCCGTTTTGCTTTGTTTGTGTCTTTTTTCCCGCAGATCCTGCAAGGGCCGATTGGCAGGTTCAGCGCTTTGGGGGAACAGCTTTACGCTTCCCATCCCTTTGACGGGAAACGGATAGAACGGGGATGCCTGCGCATCTTATGGGGCTATTTTAAGAAAATGGCAATTGCGGACAATGCGGTGATTTTTGTCGATGCAATCTTCGGGAACCCAGAGCTGTACGACGGGTTAGGGCTGATGGGGGTGCTGATGTACAGCATCCAGCTTTACTGTGATTTTTCCGGCGGCATGGACGTGGTAATTGGCATTGGGGAGCTGTTTGGGATACATTTGGACGAGAATTTTAAGCGGCCGTATTTCGCCGTTTCCATTACGGATTTTTGGCACCGCTGGCATATCACCCTTGGGACCTGGATGAAGGACTATGTGTTCTACCCGGTGACGCTGTCCGGCTGGATGAAGCATTTTTCCAAATTTGCCAAGAAGGCATTTGGGAAACAGACGGGGCGGACGCTGCCGATCTGCCTTGCCAACCTGATCGTGTTCTTCGTGGTGGGCGTCTGGCACGGGGCCGCATGGAAATTCATTGTTTATGGCCTTTACAATGGGCTGATTATTGCTTTCAGCGGGCTGATGGCCCCGGCCTACCGGAACTGGAAAAAAGCCCTCCATATTTCGGATAAGAGCAGGGCGTTCCATCTGTTCCAAATGGCGCGCACCTTTGTGCTGGTAAATATTAGCTGGTTTTTTGACCGGGCAGAGGATGTGCCGACGGCAGTCCTTATGATGAAAAATACCCTGCGCCGCCTGGACTTCAGGCAGGTTTTGGAGCCAGGGATTGAAATTGGCGAAGCAAGCGGGACAACTTTTACGGTGGTTGCCCTTGGGGTAATACTGGGCGGATGCCTGCTCCTGTTTGCAGTCAGCGTGCTGCAGGAACAGGGGAAGGACCTGGCAGAAATTTTCACAAGGCAGCACTGGCTGGTAAAGGCTGCGGTCTATCTGTGCCTGATTTTAGCGCTGCCTGTGCTGGGGCAGCCTTCCGGGGAGTCAGGAGGGTTTATTTATGCGCAATTTTAAAAAGCTATTGCTGCCGGCCGTGGTGGCGCTTGCACTGGCAGCCGTAAATTTTTGCCTGAACTATGCGCTGATCCCATACAGCTACGTGCGGATTATGATGCACCAAATCGAAACGCAGGAGTATGATACCCTGTTCCTTGGCACTTCCCACGGGCTGAACGGAATCAGCCCCAAGATAATAGAGGAAAAAACAGGCGGGCGGGCCATGAACCTGTGCTTAGGGGGCGAGTACCCAAAGGACGCCTATTACTTATTAAAACAAGCCTGTAAAAAAAGCAGCCCCAAAACGGTGGTCTACGAACTGGACCCGGGCTACTGGTGCACGCCGGAAGGGCAGCGTGGGGACTTTAACCGGGTTTTTTATGAAATGCCGTGGTCTTTGACAAAACTGGAGTATTTCTTTGCAAAGGAATGGAAGCTGGATTTCCGGGCGGCATTGTTCCCATGGTTTTACTATAGGAGCCAGTTCCGGCAGATGGAAGAAATTTTGGCAGTGAAGCGGGGGCAGGAATACCAAAACTTTGGGGCCGGCCCATTCCAGAACGAAGGGCAGGGCTATGCAGACGGGTTTATGCAAAACGCCTTAGCCACAGGCCCCAAACCGGAGGGGAAGCTGGAGCTGTGGGACGAACAGGAGAAAAATGAGGACTCCTTCCGGTATTTTGAGAAAATGCAGGCTTTTTGTGAAAAGCGGGGCATCCGGCTGATTGTCATCACCACTCCTGTTCCTGGTGAAACATTGGAAAAATATGCGGAAAAATTTGAGGAGTCCGACAGGTTTTTTACAGAGTACTTAAAAGGCCTTGGGCTGGAATACTGGAATTACAACCGCCCGGAAAGGAAAATCAAGGATTTTGATTACAGCCTGAATGTGTATACGGATTATGAAGGGCATATGTGGGCAGGGCAGGCAGAGCAGTTCAGCGCCCAGCTTGGGGAAGATATGATTAAGTGAAAGGAACTTGGAGCATCATGAAATGGAAAAAATATACCATCCATGCCACCACGGAAGCCGAGGATTTTATCAGCAGCATGTTGGCGGACCTTGGGGTGGAAGGGGTACAGATTGAGGACAATGTGCCGCTGTCGGCAGAGGATAAGGAAAAAATGTACATTGACATCCTCCCAGAGCTGCCGCCGGATGAAGGGGCTGCGGACATCAGCTTTTTCTTGGATGCAGAAGGGGAGCATGACGCCCTTTTAAAGCAGGTCCAGGAGGAATTGGAAGGCCTGCGGCTCTTTGTGGATATTGGGGAGGGGACTATTTCCCAGGGGGAAACCGAGGACACGGACTGGATAAATAACTGGAAACAGTATTTCAAGCCTTTTTCCATTGGGGATATTTTAATCAAGCCTACATGGGAAAAAGCGGAAAATGGCGGAAATTACCGCTGCGTGGTGGAAATTGACCCGGGAACCTCTTTTGGGACAGGAAAGCATGAAACGACCCGCCTGTGCATCCAGCAAATCCAAAAGTACTTAGAGCCCCAGGCCAAAGTGCTGGATGTGGGCTGCGGGAGCGGCATCCTCTCTGTGATCTGCCTGAAATTAGGGGCTGGGGAAGTCGTTGGGACAGATATTGACCCGCTGTGCATATCAGCATCCCATGAAAACATGGAAGTGAACGGCCTGCCAAAGGAACACAGCAGGTTTTACCAGGGAAACCTGATTGACGACCCAAAGCTGCAGGGGCAGGTAGGGCAGGGATATGGCATTGTGGCGGCAAATATCCTTGCAGACGTTATTATCCCTTTAGCGCCGGTGGTCCCTGCCCATCTGGAACAGGGGGGCATTTTCATTACAAGCGGGATTATTGATTTTAAGGAAGCTGCGGTAACTGCTGCCATCCGGGACGCAGGGCTTGCCATTTTGGAAGTGGTGCGTTTGGGCGAGTGGGTTTGCATTACCGCAAGGAAGGATTGACATGTTCCAATTTTTTGTAGAGCCTGGACAGATCACAGCGCAGGAAGCTGAAATTACAGGCGGCGATGTGAACCATATCAGGAATGTCCTGCGGATGAAGGCAGGGGAGCAGGTGCGCATCAGCGACCAGCAGGGGCAGGATTTCCTATGCCGGATTGAAAAGCTGGAGGAAAGCCGCATTTTGCTAAGGATACAGGAAAAATGCCAGGGGACGGAGCCGCCCGTAAAAATCACGTTGTTCCAGGGGCTTCCCAAAGGGGACAAGATGGAACTGGTGATCCAGAAAGGGGTAGAATTAGGGGCCAGCGAAATTGTCCCCGTCGCCATGCAAAACTGCGTGGTAAAACTGGACCATAAACGGGCGGAGCACAAGCGTGCCCGCTGGCAGGCCATTGCAGAAAGCGCAGCGAAACAGTCCAAGCGCAGCCTGGTCCCGGAAGTGCGCCCGGTCTGCACGTTTTCCGAAGCGGCAGCTTATGCCAGGGAACTGGATGTGCGCCTGTTCCCCTATGAGCAGGAGCGGGGGATGGCCCATACAAGGGAAGTGCTGCAGAAGGTAAAAAAGGGGGATTCCGTTGGGATTTTCATTGGGCCGGAAGGAGGGTTTTCCGCTGGGGAAGTGGAATCCATACGGCATGAAATGGAAATTATTTCCCTGGGGAACCGGATTCTGCGCACAGAAACAGCAGGGCTTGCAGCGCTTGCCATGCTGCTGTATGAGGTGGAAGAATAGGGGCGCAGTAAGCAGGGCATTGCTGCAGGAAGGAAAGGAATGGATTTAAATGGAAGCATATTTTGACAATGCGGCAACAACCCGCTGCTCGGACGGGGCAAGGGATGTGATGGTCCGCGCCTTGTCGGAGGATTACGGGAACCCTTCTTCCCTGCATGGGAAAGGGATGGAAGGGGAGAAGCATATCCGTGAAGCCAGGAAAAATATCTGCAGAACATTGAAGGCAAAGGAAACGGAATTGGTATTTACCTCCGGGGGCACGGAGTCCAATAACCTTGCCATACTTGGCGCAGCCATGGCAAACAGACGGGCGGGGATGCATTTGGTTACAACGAAAATCGAGCACCCAGCAGTGTCCGCGCCTATGCGGTTTTTGGAGGAGCAGGGTTTTTCCGTCACATGGCTGGATGTGGACAGGGACGGGCTGATTTCCTTGGAGCAGCTTCGGGAATCCATCACCCCGGAAACTATTTTAGTTTCCATTATGTATGTAAATAACGAAATCGGGGCAGTCCAGCCTATCCAGGAAGCGGCAGAAGCCATCCGGGAAAAAAATCCCGGGGCTTTGTTCCATGTGGACGCCATCCAGGCATATGGAAAATATAGTATCCACCCCAAAAAACTGGGAGTTGACCTGCTTTCTGCCAGCAGCCACAAAATCCATGGCCCTAAAGGGGCTGGTTTCCTGTATGTAAAAGAAAAAACAAAGATAAAGCCCATTATATTCGGCGGCGGGCAGCAGAAAAATATGCGCTCTGGGACGGAAAATGTGCCGGGGATTGCTGGGCTGGGGCAGGCAGCAAAAGAAGCCTATGAAATGCTCCAGGAAAAGCAGGAACATCTTTACCAGTTAAAAGAAGCCTTCCTTGCAGGGCTGGCGGATGTGGAGTGGGCGCACCCCAACGGACGGACCGGCAGGGACAGCGCGCCACACATTATAAGCCTGACTGTGGACGGGGTGCGCAGCGAGGTGCTGCTCCATGCCTTGGAGGACCGGCAGGTGTATGTGTCTGCCGGGAGCGCATGTGCGTCCAATAAGCCGGCGCCAAGCAGTACTTTGCAGGCTATCCGGGCTGGGAAAGGGGCGTTGGAATCCACAGTGCGGATTAGCTTTTGCCCGGGGAATACTTTGGAGGAAGTGGAGTATTGCCTTGGGGTTCTGAAAGAGATAGTGCCGCAGCTCCAGAAGTTTTCCAGGCGGTAGGGGCGCAGGGCTGCGGCTGCCGGAAGGGAAGGACGTGTAATACATAGCTGTCCGCAAACATCAAATAGTTAGCCAAAATCAGGAGGAATTATGTTCAAAGCATTTTTAATAAAATACGGAGAAATCGGAATCAAAGGAAAAAACCGCCACCTTTTTGAGGACGCTTTAATCCGCCAGATCAAATACGCCTTAAAGCCAGTAGAAGGCGAATTCCAGGTTACCAAGGAGCAAGGCCGCATTTATATCGAAGCCCTTGGTGCGTTCGATTATGACGAGGCCCTGGCAAGCCTCCAGTGCGTCTTTGGGATTGTAGGCATTTGCCCGGTAGTGCTGGCGGAAGACGAAGGCTTTGAGAAGCTGGCAGAAGATGTGGCTGCATATATGGACGCCCGTTACCCGGACAAGCGCAAAACCTTTAAGGTAGAAACAAGGCGCGCCAGAAAAAGCTATCCCTTAACCTCTATGGAAATTAACGCTGAGTTAGGGGGGCGGCTGCTGCACACATTCCCAGAACTAAAAGTAGACGTGCACAACCCCGATATTATGCTCCATGTGGAAATCCGGAAGAAAATTAATATCTATTCCGAAACGCTGCCAGGGCCTGGCGGTATGCCAGTAGGTACAAACGGGAAAGGGATGCTGCTGCTGTCCGGAGGGATCGACAGCCCGGTGGCAGGGTATATGATAGCGAAACGCGGGGTGAAAATTGACGCGGTGTATTTCCATGCGCCCCCTTATACCAGTGAGCGGGCCAAACAGAAAGTAGTGGATTTGGCAAAAATTGTGGCGAAATATGCCGGGTCCATTTATCTGAAAGTAGTGAATTTTACAGATATCCAGATGTATATTTATGAAAAATGCCCCCATGAGGAACTGACGATCATCATGCGCCGCTACATGATGCGGATTGCGGAGCATTTTGCCAAAGAAACCAATTCTTTGGGCCTGATTACCGGGGAAAGCATCGGGCAGGTAGCAAGCCAGACGATGCAGTCGCTGGCGGCTACTAACGAAGTGTGCGGGATTCCTGTGTACCGACCCCTGATTGGGTTTGACAAACAGGAAATTATCGCAGTTTCGGAGAAAATTGGGACCTATGAAACTTCGATACTGCCCTATGAGGACTGCTGCACCATTTTTGTTGCCAAGCACCCTGTCACAAAGCCAAACCTTAAAATTATCCGGCGCTCGGAAACGCATTTGCAGGAAAAAATCAAAGAGATGGTAAAGACAGCCATAGAAACGGCGGAAACTATTATCGTAGAAGCAGATATGGATCCCTGAAACAAAGTGGGCAAGCCACTTAACTCCCCGGACCCCTCACTCATGAGGGGCTTGGCGTCTACACCCCGTTTCGATCCGTTCTGAACAAACGCCACTGGCGATTAGAACCTTTTGGCGTGGCAAGGTCTTTCTTATAGAATAAAAAAATCCCCATGGGGAATCCATGGGGGCTGGCATGCCTAAGGGGGCTATACCAGATAGGGTTTTAAAGCTTCAAGTATGTCGTCCACTTCGCTTTCAACATGGATTGCCAAGTCTATGGGTTTGGACAGGTCAAGGCTGAAAATACCCATGATGGATTTTGCATCAATGACATACCGCCCGGAAATCAGGTCGAAATCGTAATCGAACTGGGTGATGGCATTTACAAAAGATTTTACCTTGTCAATAGAATTTAAAGAAATCTGTACTGTTTTCATGTGAATTGCCTCCTTACTGGATGATTTGTTGTATCATTTCATTTGAAATATGTAACAAAATATTTTCTATATATTACCGTCTTTTCTAAAAAAAGTCAATGGTGTCATCCACAATTTAGCAAATAAAAATTGAAAGGTTTTCGGCAGTTTGATATTAGGATTAGGGTATCAAAAGCACCTTTGGTGCTAAGCTCATACCATATATTGTTATTGCAAATCAATTTGCACATCAATATATGGTATAGAGCGGGTGCGTCGCACCCTTTTGACACCCTAATCATATTAGGCAGGAAGGGAAAGGAAAAAAGATGAGAAAAGCAGCCCTACAGAACCTTGGCTGTAAAGTCAACGCATACGAAACGGAAAGCATGCGCCAAATGCTGGAGCAGGCGGGCTATGAAATTGTCCCTTTTGGGGAAGCAGCCGACGTCTATGTGGTAAATACGTGTTCCGTTACGAATATTGCAGACCGCAAGTCCCGGCAAATGCTCCACCGTGCCAAGAAGAAAAATCCAGACAGCGCAGTAGTGGCGGCCGGATGCTATGTCCAGACCTCCAGGGAGCAGGTGCAGGCAGACGGGGCGGTTGATATTTTGATTGGGAATAACAGGAAACATGAATTGCTGGCATTGCTGGAACAGTATTTTCAGGAGCATCCCCCAAAGGAGAGGGAGGAAGGCGAGGGCTGTTCCGGCCTTGGGCATGGAACAGCAAAGGAAGCCCATCCCTATATATCCGTAGGGAACATTGCTGAGGAAAGGGAATACGAAGAATTGGGCATCCGCCGCACAGGGGAGCATACCAGGGCTTTCCTGAAAGTGCAGGATGGTTGCAACCAATTTTGCAGTTACTGCATTATCCCTTATGCAAGGGGGCGGGTAAGGAGCCGGGGCATGGAGGATGTTGTCCGGGAAGTGGAAACGCTGGCGCAGGAAGGGTACCGGGAAATTGTTCTGACGGGCATCCATTTGAGCTCTTATGGTACTGATTGGGCGCAGGAAAAGCCTGCGGAAGCAGGGCGGCAGCCAAATTTGCTGGAAGTAAGCCCCCCTGTTTCATCAATTGGCAAGGATACGCAAGGCGAGGCTGCCAGATGGCAAGGTTCAAAACTGCTGGAATTAATCCAGAAAGTCCATGGAATTGGCGGGATTGACCGCATCCGCCTTGGCTCCCTGGAGCCCGGAATCGTAACGGAGGAATTTGCCCGGGGGCTGTCCAGGCTGCCCAAGGTCTGCCCACATTTCCACCTGTCCCTCCAAAGCGGCTGCGACGCCACACTGGGGAGGATGAACCGGAAATACACCTGTGAGGAGTATGAAAAAGGCTGCAGGCTGCTGCGGGAGTATTTTTCCCATCCAGCTATTACCACGGATGTTATTGTGGGGTTCCCAGGGGAAACGGAAGAAGAATTTGAAGCCACGCGGAAATTTCTGCAAAAAATCAATTTCTTTGAAATCCATATATTTAAATATTCCCTGCGGAAAGGCACGAAAGCAGCCCAGATGGAGCGCCAAATCCCGGAAGGGACCAAGAACATCAGGAGCGATTTGCTGTTTGAAGATTTGTCAGCCATGAACCGGGAATATTTAGAATGGCATATTGGCAGGGAACTGGAGGTGCTGATGGAGGAGGAGGTTTCCTTTGGGGGAAAACGGTACGTTTTGGGCCACACCAGGGAATATGTGAAAGCTGCCGTCCCGTTCCCGGAGGAGGGCGGTGAAAGGCTGGAAAATAAGCTGGTACGGGGGACAGCCGTTTCCATGTTAAAGGAACATATCCTGCTTTTACAAAATTTTTCAATTTTTTTAAAATAATGCTTGACTTTTTGGAACTCAGCATGTAGAATAAACATGTTGAGTTTCGAAGTTACAAATTCACAGGGACACAACATTGCAGAATATGGCTCGTTAGTCAAGCGGTCAAGACGCCGCCCTCTCACGGCGGAAACAGGGGTTCGATTCCCCTACGAGCTGCTAAGCTATAATTGAATAGCCCAACCCGAAAAGTACTGGAAACCCTAATTTTATATGGTTTTCAGTATTTTTTTATCTTATAGGAAAGACTGTGTTACTATAAAGTATTAAAGTCAATGACTTTCCTATAAGATAAAATATGTAGAAATTGAATTATGGCTGTGGTATGATGAAAAGTATTATTAATAGATTTATGGAGGATGGTTATGGCTCTGGGAAATAAATTAGGCATTAATGATTCAGCAGAACTTGCGAGAGTAGAAGAAAAAATAAGCAAGATTAAAGCCATTAAATTATATGAAAGAAACATTGTTGACGATTTTGAAGTTGGTAAATTTTCGGGTCTTGCTAAAATTCATAAATTTTTGTTTGATGAGTTATATGATTTTGCTGGAAAAATAAG
>ERZ778516.816-NODE-816-length-25489-cov-5.651962_pt1 | contig 25489 bp, 30 predicted proteins | sample MGYA00510342_ERZ778516 | MGnify/ENA primary metagenome ERZ778516 (study PRJEB29527, sample SAMN07138961) | mouse gut metagenome | material: feces | host: mouse | place: China:Nanjing | collected 2016-01-25 ... | reverse complement strand
GTTTCTTACGCACCTTACTACGTCCAAATAATTCTCAAAAATGTTGGTGTAGGTAATGCCGAAATGCTTTGATATATCCTTTTTATCTTCAAGGTCGAGCAAAGATTTGTACAAAGCTATATTACTGCCTAATGTCATAAATTCAAGCGTTTTCCACGCCGGAGCATACTTATCGTTTATATGCTTCCTGTGATGCGCCGCTATGAATTTATTCCTTTTGAATTTATCAGTATATACCTCCTTGTCAAAACTTGCGATATAGTCACGGTCAACAACACGCGAGGAAACGAACCAAGTAGGTAACATATCGTATCGGTTGGAAATCAAATATACAAGATATGTCCTGAAATTCACCTCTATGCGTGTGATGTACTTTTGCAGAATGTTGCGGAGCGCATAATCAAAGTAATACAGTTTTACCGCATCGTCAAAATTTGCTCCTGCTACAAATTCGTGTGTTCGTGCTTGATGCTGACCGCAAGGCTTCTCAAACGGAAACCAATAAAAACCAAGACGGTAATATCCGACATCGAGCAAAACTTCTTTTGCTTTCTCGACATCATTTATAATCATACCCCGGCTGCGCAGGAGTTCGATTTGCTTTTCAAGTGTTATGGCTATTCTTCCCATAGTAAATACAAAGTTACGCATTTTTTCGGAATTTCAGTGTCTTTTCCACCACTTATATACAGCGGTAGCTTTGCGGTGTAAAACATCACCGCTCAATGGCAAAGACCACTTACAATATCTCGCTCAAAGGCTATGTCGGAGGCTCCGACTTCGACCGCTCGACCGTTGACCGCGAGCTTGCACGTCACGACGGCAAGCAGGTAAACGTGCTCATCGACTCCCTCGGTGGCTCACTTGCCACCGGCCTTTCCATTTCCGCTGCTTTCCGCAACCACGGCAACGTCAACGTGCATTTCGTCGGGCTGAACGCCTCCGCCGCTACAATAGCATCGCTCGGCGCGGCCCATATCTCCATAGACACCGGCGCGATGTACCTCGTGCATAAATGCTCAATGGCTTTCTTTGAATGGGGTTCGCTCAACAGCGACCAGTTCGCCACTCTCATAGCCGACTGCGAGAAATTCAAGGCCGACCTCGACAAGCTCGACCAAAACGTGGCACGACTATACGCCGCACGATGCAAGCGCAAGCCCGAGGATCTGCTCGCACTGATGAAAGCCGGAGGCTGGCTCTCGCCGCAGGAAGCACTCGACTGGGGCTTCGTCGATGAAATCACCGACCTTGCCGAAGATGCCGCCCCACGGCTCACCGATGCCCTTGCCTCGGCAATGGCCGACGCAGGTATGCCTATTCCCGATATTCCAATCTCCGAAGCCGAGCGCGAGAGCGCTTTCGGCAAGTTCATCACAGCCCTGTCATCGCTTTTCAAGAACCAATCCAACAATATCCCAATGCCAACCGAGAACCCCACGCCCAAGACCTACACCGAGGCGGAGTACAACGCCCTCAATGCCCGGCTCACCGAGGCCACTGCCCTTGCCGACTCGCAGAAGAAGACTATCGAGGAACGCGACAGCCGCATCGCCCAACTCGAAGCAAAGCTCGCCAAGACTCCGGCGGAGCCGTCGAAGCAGGTTGTCGAGGACTCCAAACCTGCCGGCGACCCTGCACCCAAGAACGAGGTCGAGGCTTTCGTCGACACCTGCAACTCCGCCCGTCAGCTCTTTAACGAGGTCTGACACCTCCCTAAACCCTAACCACTCAACTCTAAACTCCCCACTATGGCAGGCAAATTCCAGTTTACACTCAAAGAGTACCAGGAGGCCGCGGTCAAGTACCGTTCCGACCTCCTTATGCTCCCCATTATCGGCATCGGCGACACCCTCCAATATATGACGGGGCGCCCCGGTATCCGATACAAGGAGCGCGTAGGCTCGCTCACGGGCGATGCGCAGTTCGCGCCCTACAATCCCAAACGTGCCGTCGACTACAACCTCGGCATCGACTTCCGCGACCTCGAAACGCACTTTGGCTCCGTAGTCGCCAACTTCGAGCCCAACACCGCTATCTCAACACTGCTCGGCTCCGGCGCGACAAAGGGCGACGGCCAGATGACAACCCCCACCGCTCGCCACGTCCTCGCCCTCATTGCCAAGAACCTATCCGAGCATCTTAACGATGCTATATGGAACGGTGTGCGCAACGCCGCCGGTGACACCACCGCCGACCTGTTCGACGGCTTCGACACTATCACCGAAAAGGAAATCGCCGCCGGGGCTATCGCCGAGGCCGAGGGCAACTATATGAAAATCGACGATGAAATCACTGCGGCAAACGCCGTCGACGTCGCCAAGTCTATCCTGTTCTCCCTCGACCCCCGACTCCGCAGCCAAGACCTCTACCTATACTGCTCGCAGGACTTCGTCGACAAATACAACGAGGGCTATCTGCTCACGCACGGCGGCATACCCTACAACAACCAGTACGGACAGGGTGCCGTCGAGGGGTCAAACGGCAAGCTCAAATTCTGCCCCCTCTACAACAAGGCCGGGTCGAAGTTTATGCACGTCACCACCAAGGCAAATATGCTCGTCGGTTACGACCAAATGGGCGACGTGGAGAATGTAATGGTAAAGGAATACGCACCCTTTATCCTCTCATACATCGCCACGATGTTCTTCGGTGTGCAGTTTGAAACCCTCGACAAGCGACGTTTCAAAACCGTGGAAATCGCCGTGTGACCCTCATAGACACATCACTCAACAACTCATCAAACCGCTATGGCTACAAAATGTACCTCAATCCAAAAGTCGCTCGGGTGGTGTCAGGGCACCCCCGAGCTGCCCGGTGTGAAACGCCGCATCTACTATCTCGCCAAGAGCCTGATTGTGGCCTTTCCGCAGCTTCCCCGTGATGAACTCGGTCGCCCCACGTCGGCTATCCTCGACGGCTCTTTCACTCTCGCCGCCGATGCCAAATGGCGATATATCGACATACTCCCCGACAAGTCGCAGCTGACCTCCGAGGCGCAGGGCGAGCTTCCGAGCCAAACGCAGCTCAACAAACTTGTCGCCGTTCACCCCGGTGTGGGCGCGGACGCTTCCGCCGCCGCTGCCTACATCAACAACACCGACAATGTTTTCGTAATCGAGGATATGAAAGGCAACTTCCGCGTCCTCGGCAACGACAAATGGAGCACAAAGGCCACCGTCGCACAAGACCTCGGACAGGGTGCCACCGGCACCACCTCTACCACTATCAACGTCGAGGCTACCGACGAGGTACCTGCGCCGTTCTATGTCGGCACTCTCGAAACCGAGGACGGCGACATCGAGTGCAAGAAAGCCGCCTGAAAGGTAACAGGTTATTGGTAATTGTATGATTGACAAACCAATTCCCAATCTCCAATTTCCACTCCCCAAACGATGCGTCAGGGAGGGAGCGATAGCGTTGGACGAAGTGTTGAAAGACATCGAAGTGCCTTCGCTTGATGTTCCCGACCTCGACGCATCTTTTACTCCCTCCCGTACCAAAGACCTTTTCGCCGAAAAGAGCCGTGCCGCGTGGAAAGATGTGCAACAGGCCGAGGCTCGCTGCGACTTCGCCCCTAATAAGGTGCGCATTTCCTACCGCAACCCGGCTTTTGGCATTATCTCCCTTTGGAAAAAGTCGCTTTATGGCCGGACTCTCACCGACATCAAAAGCGACCCCGATATGGTCGGGAAATTCGCCGTGGGTATGAATACCCTTATCCGGCAGATACTCGGCAACTCGCTCGCCACCGGCGACTGGTGCATCGTCACCTCGCCGAAGCGTCGCCACAAGGAACGCAATTTTGCATCGCTGATTTCCGCAAGGCTCGCAACACTCCTGGGCGTGAACTTTTACGAAGATCTCGCCGAGTGTCACTCGAAGCATCGTGTCGGGGCTGTCTTTACCCTCGTCAAAGAGCCACCGACCGAGCGCAACATAATCGTATTCGACGATTTTGTCACCACCGGCGCAACGATGCTCTCAATGCGCGACCTGCTCCAACCGCTCGGTTATAACCTCATTTTCTTCACAGGAATAAATAATAAACTTTAATTCAAAAGTTTGCTTATTTCAGTTTTAAGCCGCATTAAATCATCTTCTTTTAAAAATGCTGCTGCCTCGTTTAGACGAACTATACCGTTTTTATCTACAAGGATAGTTAAAGGTATTCCACCGACAGATAACATTTCGGCAAATTCACCATTTTTATCCCAAGCTATTTCATACTTTAACCATTCCAACTCTTTACCAAGAGGAGTGTCGAAGAAATTATCAATTTCTTCTTTACTGTGGTTTATACAAATTGGTATGAAAACAAATGTTTCATCGTTAGATAAATCGTTGATAATAGATTGCAGATGTGCTGGTTTCAATTCCTCAATACACGGGCCACACCACGTAGCCCAAAAATTCAACAATAAAACTTTCCCTTTTAATGCGTCATTATAACTCAATATGCTGTCACTCGATATAATGTATTTTTCAAAGTTAAAAGTTGGCAACCTATCTCCAACTTTTATTTTAGACACCTGTGTTCTATAATGTGCCGACATTATAGAGTCAATGTAGGCAATCTCCATATCAGATTTTTTCGTTACCATGATTTTCCCAGGCTGTGTAATACTATCTATCCGAGCATAAATCCCAGGGGTAATTACATATGTTGTTGTGTCACCCGAAGACCAAACCTCGCGCTCACGGATTAAAGTAGTGTCAACTCCCAAATACTCCTGTCGAGATACCTCTATTTTTTCGATATAATATCGTTCAATATTTGCATAAGCCAATATTGAAACGGCCAATATAGAGAAAAGTGCTATATATTTTTTCATTTCGTAATCTTGCTTTTATCGCAAAGTTACGCATTTTTCGTCTTTTAGCCGCTATAATGGCCTGACTAATTTTGTGGCAACCAAAAGCTAACGCATAATGGACCACAAATTTACCGAACAAATCAAGCAATGGCTCGAAACGCCGGAAGCGGAGCGCGACTATGCCGTCGGCGCACTCTACCTTTTGAAGCTGTCGGGCAATCAGATTATGTACCACAACATAATCTCGCAGATTGACCGCCGCCACGACTTCGTGGACTACCAACTTCAAAAGTATTACAACTTCCGCGTCGCCGACCTCACCCGTGCGCAGGTCGAGGAAATGGAGCAGCAGGTCGAGGCTATCGTGGCCGAACACATACCGCTCGCAGCCAAAGCCGACGAGCAGCCAAAAGGCAAACGTGCCGACCACGACGCACTCCCCGACGACATCAAGGCGAAATACGTTGAAAATCTCTCTATTCTCCAACGTATGCGCGAGCTGCATCTGCGCCTCCGCTCGCTTTCGCTCGACAGCGCCACCTGCCCCGACTCCGAGCGTTACCCGTTCCTCAAAGAACTTATATCGCTCGACAAGAAGCTGCACGCCAACTGGGAGGCATACGATACATACATCATAGGGCAGAGTGACAAGGTAAAAAGTAAAAGAGCCGGAAAGAAAACATCGTAACTCATCACTCTGCCTTAATACTTATTGCAATGAAACGCACTGCCGACATCGACCAAATCCTCCGACCGCTGAAAGATACGCCTTTTCAGGCTTATCTTTCCAATGCCGTGCAGGTGGCCGACATTCTCGAATGGATTTTAAGCCAAGTCGGAGTCGCCGAGGTTTGGCAAACATCTTTCTCCATTTCCGAGGAATTTCTGCGCCGACTTTTCTTTATCTGCCGTGCAAATAAAGTGTCGCGCATCAATCTTGTGCTCGACCATAAGGCCACCAACAAGACGCTCAAACTTTGGGCGTTCATCACCCAAGTTATAGAGCGCACATATCTTGCCGACAACCACAGCAAGATTTTGTTGGTACGTTCCGAAGCCGGAGAAACCGTATCAGTCATAACTTCGCAGAACCTCACTCGCGGCAACCGCCACGAGTCGGCATTTATCTCGACTTCGCCGGAGATTTTCGCAAATCTCTACGACCAAGTCAACGATTTAATAACCAATCACTCCGTACCGCTCCATGACCTATTCGCAGAACGACTTGCAGCAGATTGAAAAATTTGCGTCTATCTACCTCAAAATATCCGATATGGCCGTAATACTCGATATTCCGGCTGATGTGCTGCGCTCCGATATTGCCGACCGCACAACCGAGGTGTCGAAAGCCTACCGACGCGGCAAAGCCGCATCAAAAGTCAAGCTCCATTCCCAGGAAATGATGCTTGCACAGGTCGGCTCGCCGCTCGCTATCGAGAACGCCCACCGAAATTTACTTGATATGGAGGACGACGAGTAATACTTCGTCACTCATAACTCATACCTAACACTTGATGCCGTGCCAACACCGAACACCATAGACGTATGCCGGGCGCACTTGTTCACCAAAGAGGTAGAACTGCGTGAGCAATATCCACAAGCCGTTGTGGATAAGGTGCTTCGTGTGCGAGAAATGTATAACTGGTTCATTGCAAATCCCGACGGCACCGACCGCGAATTTGTCGCCGAGGTATGCCAACGCCACGGAATACACCGCACGACGGCTTATTCCGACCTTGCCGTTGTCAAGTCCTTGCTCCCCATGCTCGGCAGCGCAAGCCGCGACTTCCACCGTTGGCGCACCAACGAAATGCTCATCGCAACTTACAAAATGGCCGAGAAGCGCAAGGACAGCAAGACTATGGAACGTGCGGCCACCGCCTACGGCAAGCTGAACCGTGTCGACCTTGAAGATGAACAGGCTTTGCCGCTCGACCAAATCCTCGTGCAGCCGTTCACCGCTACCGATGATCCGCGCGTCCTCGGCATAGAACCAATCCCCAACATCAACGAGAAAATCTCGGCTATGATACAAAAGTATCGCGCAGAAACAATCGACATCGAAGATGTGGAATTTGAGGAAGTCGATTTGGAGTTTGACTCGCTTTTCCCTGACCCCAAAAATGATGTTGAAAAACCTCCGTAATTTTAATTTGCTCCATATTTTGCTATGTTCTCTGAGCACATAATCATAAATGCCACACACATAGCAACAATACATATTATGGGGTATAATATGGCAGAAATACGATAAAAACGGCTTTTATATTCTTCATTCAAGGCTATCTTTTTATAGCGTTTGCCCCAATAAAAATATGCAAACGATATACCAGTCATCAATATATAGTACAAATAAAAAATAGTTTTCAAATTGAAAGTTAAGCCAATCCAACGAGAAAAGACCGATAACCATGGAAATGTACCTGTGCTAAACAACACGGCAATGACAACAGAAATACTCACGGGGTCTTTATAAAGCTTGTTATAAAGACCTCCCTTGGAATAGTTAGCCCAATAATAGGTATAAAAGATGCCGTCTAATAATTTCATTTCGAGTTTATAACGATATGCAAAGTTAATAAATTCCCATGGACGAAAAAAGAGTTTACTTTAACAAGCCCCAACGCTTAACGCAACTTATCGGGGCCAATACCACTGTTATTGTCGCAGGGCGACGCACCGGCAAGACCGACAGCATTGCCGCCCCATTTGTGCTGCGCAATATGCAGCGTATGCCCGGCTCGACAGGCGGCATCGTCGTGCCGACTTTCAAGCACGGACTCACAAACACCATTCCGGGCTTGCTCGCCGCGTGGAAACGCTGGGGCTTCATCGAGGGGGTGCATTATGTTGTCGGCCGAAAACCGCCAAAGACCTTCAAGCAACCAATCATCGACCCGAAGGACTACGAGCACGTCATTTCCTTTTACAACGGCAGCGTGGCCGTCATCATATCGCAAGACCGGCCCGGCAGCTCCAACTCCCTGACCCTGTCGTGGCTTTTGGTGGACGAGGCAAAATTCATCGACTACCAAAAGCTCAAAGACGAAACGCTACCGGCCAACGGCGGCATAAAGTCGCACTTCGGAAAGCACTCCTTCAATCACTCGATTATGATATTGAGCGATATGCCGCAGACCACCAAAGGCTCCTGGTTCTTGCACTACAAGGATAAAATGGACGTGGAGCTGATAGCCACCATTGAGGGCACAGTATATGAAATTTGGCGCACCAAGGAACGCATACGCTCCCTTAACGCCAACGGTGAACCCGTTCCGGCTCACCTCAAAGGCTACCTCCGACGGCTCGACCGCAATCTCAATAAGATGCGGTCAGTTGCCGTGTATTATCGGGAATACTCCTCAATCGAAAATTTGCAGCTTCTCGGTGAGAACTACATTAAGCAGATGAAGCGCGACCTTACACCTTTGACATTCCAAACCTCTATCCTGTGCCAGAGGATCGGAATTGCAAAGGACGGTTTTTATTCCTCGATGCGCGAGGCCCACAAATACGACGCCAACGACAATCAATACCTCGACACCCTCGGATATGATTACGACTTCGCCACGCTCGATGCGCGAGCCGATGCCGACGTTGACCCCGACGCGCCTATCTGCATCGGTATGGACTACAACGCCAACATCAACTGGATTGTCGCCGGTCAGCCACGCGACCGCCGCCTAAACGTCATTAAATCCTTTTACGTCAAATTCGAGCGCAAGATACCTGCGCTTATCGACGACTTCTGCCGTTACTACGCCACCCACCGCAACAAGACCGTTGTATTTTACTTCGACGCAACCGCCCTCGGCTCTAACTATGCAGTCAACGACCAAGACTTCCGTTGGTGGGTGGTGCACGAGTTCGAGCGCCACGGTTGGACAGTCGAGGCCGTGTACCTCGGCAACCCAATGCGCAAGGAAGAAAAATACCTGCTCATCAACCAAGCCTTTGCAGGAAAGCAACGCCTGATGCCCTTCTTCAACCGCTCCAACAACGAAGACCTTATCCTCGCCATTCAGTCAGCCGGAGTGCGCCGTGGTCGCAACGGCTTCGACAAAGACAAGTCCGGCGAAAAGCTCGCCGAGAGCGAGGAAGACCTGCTCGAACACCGCACCGACTGCACCGACGCTTTCGATACCCTCTACATCGGCTGCGAGAAATTCCCATACCGCGATGCGTTCAACCTCTCGATGTCGGGGGTGCTTTGACACCTGTTTGTGAGCATATTGCTTCCGTATTCCGGATTTTTTCGCTAATTTTGTATTCTCAAAATCTGGAATTTATGAAAACGCCCGACGAATTTTTCATACCCGACAACGAGGTAAAGCTACCTGATGAACTCGATTACAGCAGAGTGAACGAATACGTCCGCTCCGCAGAGGCGTTTTCTCGCTCCACATACCAAAGCGTCTATATAATAGACTATTTCAAGCAGAATTTCCTGTATGTGTCGCCCAATCCGATGTTCCTGTGCGGACTTTCGCCGGAGCAGATGATTGACCTCGGCTACCAGTTCTATCTCAAATATGTGCCCGAGGACGAACAGGCCCTTTTGCTCGACATAAACCGCGTGGGCTTTGCCTTTCACAATCAAATCCCACTCGAACAGCGCAAAGATTGGTATATATCATACGATTTCCATATTCTCAACGACGGTCACCCAATTCTCATTAACCATAAACTGACCTCCCTTGCCTTGACTTCCGACGGCAGGATTTGGCTTGCCCTCTGCGTTGTGTCTGCCTCCACCCACACCACGCCCGGACATATCGAAATGCACCATGTCGGCACCCCCGACTATTTCGCATTTAATCCCGTCACCCGTCGGTGGGATAAGAAAGCTATGCCGAACCTTACCGAGGGGGAGAAGTCAGTGCTTACACTTTCTATACAAGGATATACGATGTCGGAGATTGCCGACCGCATCTGCCTTTCGCCCGACACCGTCAAGAAATACCGTCAGCGCATTTTTGAAAAACTCGGTGTGCGCAACATATCCGAGGCTATCGCGGCTGCCACCAACAACAAGCTACTCTAAATTTTTCGATAGATAGAAGCGCGGAAAGTGCTTCACATCGCGCCCCACTGCGATATTAGCCAATATCCGGGCGCAGATACAGGCTGCGGTTTGCTGTGCCTTTGAGGATTGTTCGCCCTGCTCAATCCTCGGCAATACAACGCGCAACCAGTCGCTGTTGTCAATATTCCAAAACGCGCAATACCCCGACATATACTTTGCGGCGCACAGGCGCACATCGCCCTTCGCCTCTAATTCAACCTTATCATCGGGTAGGACAACCATAGCCGCGCCACCCTCGATAAAATCAAACGGATATACGACCGGCAATTTACCGCCCAACCGGGCCGATATTCCGTTCATCGCCACATCAACCGCAATATCGGCAGACTCCGTCGGAGCTTCCACATATATAATATTGTGGAACCCGACTTTTAGCAAAGCCGTATTGATAGCGTCTGCAAAATCACCCTTGCCGACTATCATTATCCGGCAGCTCTCAATCTTATTCTTTTCTTCGCTTGTCATATCATTTTTTATCTGATGCAAAATTAGATAAAGCCCCAAGCGTGTACCATACCCAAAAGTGTATATTTTTACCCTCAACTTCACAAGTACACTTTTGGGTATGGCAAGGAATTTTCGACGGCTGTAACTTTGCATCAGTAAAATCAACAAAACTTACGCCGATGAAAATAATATTTAATTTCGCACTTCTAATCCTGGCATCTGCCTCGGCTCTTGCACAGGCTCCCAACGATTCCATAACGGATTCGTGGGAGAAAGAGCTTGAACTCAACGAGGTTGTCGTCGTGGCAAAACGCCCTGTTGTAAAGCAACAGGAGGGTAAGCTCGTCTATCTTGTCAAGAACGACCCCTATGCCAAGGGCCTTGACGGAGAATCCGTACTTGACCGCGTACCCCGTGTTTCCGTGAATAACGGTGCTGTCACCGTTGCCGGTAAAGGATCCGTCCGTTATATAATTGACGGCATACTTATGGAACTTGATGCGTCGGCCATGTCAATGCGTCTTAAAAGCTTGCAAGCGGAGGATATTGAGAAAATCGAGTTGCTGACAACGCCTCCCTCCCGATATGCAGCAGAACCCAATGCTGTATATATCTCAATCACCACTCGCAATGAAACTCTCGGCACCAAAGGCAACCTCTATGGCTCGTTAAGTTATGGTGACAAACTACGCGAATATGTCAGCGGTAGCGTCAACCATACCACAAGAAAAATCGAAATGTCGCTGGATGCAAGCGTGATGAACCATTACGGTACCAACGACAACGATATGGAATACATATTTTCCGACGGCACCCCCTCCCGTTTATCCTCCACTCGGAATAAATTGCACCTGTTTGATGCCGGGGTAAATGCTCTGTTCAGATACAAATTTACCCCTGATATGAATATCGGCCTGATTGCAAACTACAATTACGAAGCCTCCTCCAACAACGGAACCAACTTTACCGATTACGGCGGATATTCCTCATCATCGCAGACCACTTCCAAATCACGCCCCAACAATGCCCTTACTCTTACCGGCTTCTATGACTGGAATTTCGGAAACAAGGGCGAGTCCTTACAGCTGACATACAATTTTTACCACCGTCATAGTCCTGAATTGTCGGATATTACAACCACATACAGCGTTAACTCCGACCCTTATCAAGTACACGAGGACGGTAAGAGCAACTATCGTTTTCACAGCGGTAAAGCGGACTTCAAACTTCCTTACAGCTGGGCGGAATTGGAAACAGGTGTCGCTTATACCGACATACTCAATTCCTCCGACAACTTTATGAAGTATACTTACGGCAACGGTACTGCACCAAATGCTGAAACCAATATTTTTGACTATTCGGAGCGCGTGGCCGCAGCATACATCACCGCCTCCCGTGGTTTTGGCGCAGGTTTTTGGGGTAAAATCGGATTGAGATATGAATACACGTGGACGAAAGGCAAACAAATCTCCCTATCTCAAATTGACCGCGACAACTACGGACACCTGTTCCCGACTTTCAACCTCTCCTGGAATAAAGATCGCATCGGTTCTTTCAATATAAGTTACTCAATGGGTATGGGTCGCCCGAACCTGTGGGAGCTTAATCCGTTCAGATACTATTCCACAACCGACGAGTATTCCGCAGGAAACCCTGCTTTAAAACCTACCATATACAACAATGCCGAGATAAATTACTATGGACTCGGAGGTTTATATGCCGTGCTCTACACCTCATTTGCATCTGATGCTATCGGATATGTCAACAGATTTGACGAAACAGGCACTATAAGCACAATTCCTTATAATTGCCTATCTACTAACAAGACAGGACTCTATGCCAATTACAGACGCACATTCTTTGACCGTTGGGAGATAGGTGCCGGTGGTGAGGTATTCCGCACATATTCGCACAGCGATGTTCCCGATTTCAAAATCAAAAGTATGGAAGATTGGTCCGGCAAACTTGAACTGACAACCAACGTAATGCTCAACCGACAAAAAACACTGATTTTCAGTGCTCAATTTACACACTTCTTCCCGTGGCAGCAGAACTTGATAAATTACGACTCATTCCAAATTCTCAATTTCTCCCTCCGATACTCATTACTCAACGACCGACTCAATCTGCGATTGAGTGCAAATGACATCTTCGGGTGGAACAAGACAAAATCAAAAGAGCGTTACGCAGACTATACCATACGGCACACTTTCAACGCCCACCCGGCGGCTGTGCTGTTTGGAATAAGCTACCGCTTTGGACGTGATAAAGTCAACGGAGTATGGCGTGACTCCAAGGAAGACCAGTCCGGCAGAACAAAATAGACAACAAATATTTCATGCAAGAATGGGGCTCCCGGCGAGAGTCGGGAGTCCTTTATAACATTTGAACAATAACGCAGTATGAAACATCTTATCACAATAATTCTTATCGCCCTGTTTGCTGTTCCGGCAGATATTATGGCTCAATCCTGGAATTTTGGGATTGAAGCCGGATATGTAAACAACACCCTCGATGTAAGCGAATATAAGGCCACCTCCCGAAGCGGTTTTAAGTTTGGCCTTGATGCCGAATACCAACTTGCCAATAAAATATGTTTGGAGGCAGGGCTTGCATATATCCGAAAGGGTGCCACAACTTCCGGCATACGTTTGTCAGGCACCGAAATCAACGCTATCAAATTTGCGGAAATGGACTATTTGCAACTGCCGGTAATGATTGGATATAAATTCCACATAGGCAATCATTTCAGCATCAAACCCTCCGTAGGCGGCTACTATGCCGTAGGTGTCGGAGGGTATGCGCTTATAGACGGCGTAGATGCCTTTAACCAACCATATACCGAGAGGACATCTACATTTTCCGGCACCAACGGAACGTTTTATCGCCCCTGTAACCGAAACGACGGAGGACTCGCTTTCGCTCTTAACATCGGGTATCGCAACTTTTCAATCAAAGCCGAATACGATTTAGGACTTGCGACCGCAACCTATTATGGCAACGGCAAGCAACGGACTTTTTCGGTGTCGTTGGCATATTGGATTTTCAAATAACCTTATACAGCTAATCATACAACATAGATTATCCTCGGCAGCGATGTCGGGGATTTTCTTAATGTGTTCCGGCGCCACCGCGCCGTCGCGCTAATGCGGCAAGCCGTCGAGCTTGTAATCTCGACCCATTGAGGGCGTATATCGCTAACATAGACAGCGGAGTTCGGATCTATCCTGATGATAGAGCCGGAGTCCGCTGCTTTTCCGGGCCCCTCGGCCACCCCCGAGGGAGAGCGGTATCACTCCGGGGGCGCTTCGCAAAGATAAGGACTGCGACCGTTCATTACGGCCTCTATCTTCGGGAGGGTGGAGTATTCGCAAATGCCTTACAGCGGTGTTCCGGCTGCACAGGACACAGGGCTGCAATTCTATGGCGCATCATCGGCAGTTCGGGCAATAAGAATAACGAGTGCTTTGGCCGTCGGGGATAACTTCACGGCATAGATTGGTGTGATGCAGCGGCTCGCACCGGGGGAGGCTAACATATATCATAGTTTTGCGAGGCAGTTGTTTGAGGGAGACATTACTTGTAAACACGCACGGAAGCACGGTTGATATTTCACTTCGCAAAGTTAGAACGGGTCGCCTACGCTGACAAGGGCAAGACACGTTCAGGGCAAAAATCTTCCTTTTTTCAGGCAAGCATAAAAAAGAGTATTCCGTTGGGGGGGGCAAGCCCTTTGCCCCGAACCCTTGTTGGCTACCGTCGTGCCGACTGGCTCAACCGTTCCCTGATTGCGGCGTAAAAATCAAACGCGCCCCGGCGCACAGTAATAACCCTCAAAAACTTCAAAACCATGACATACGTTAGCTGCATCTCCCTCGATACAAACCGCCGCCTCAAAGAATATCAAGTAGAAGTTATCACCTTCGACGGCGAAAGCGAAATAGTATATGTAATTGCCCGGACAGCCGACGAGGCACAGGAAAAGGCAGCAGCCCAGGTGCCCGACGCAGACTACACTATGGTACAAGGCTTCTGCGAATACTAATCTCCACCTCCCCAACGATAGAGGGTTGACCCCACGGGTCAACTCTCACTTTGCTCTTTCGCCCCCTACGCAACATAATACAATCCGGCCTCCGCCGGGCAACTCTAACCCCTAATCACGAACCCAAAACCTCTAACCTTCGCCCATAGCCCTCGCCGACCGCCACCAACGGAATACCGCACAGCATCGCTATCGGAGCCGACAAGCACCGCGCCTTGACCGTGAACCATTCGCCCCATACGCCGTGAGAGGTTGGACTGCAAGGGGAGAGGGGGCCGCAACCCGGTGCGCCACCCCCACAGCCTCGACCCGGGCGGTCATACCGTTTTGGAACACGCACCCCACAGGGGCGCAGATGCAAATATCTCATCGCGCGCTGACCTCTTACCACCCCACATTAACCTCACACCACAACCATTGAAACTCCCCAACGCCGAACTTGCCGCCTCCGCCGAGCCTGTGCGAGGGTCAGGCTTCGCCGACCGAGGGGCACGAGCCGCCTCTGCGCACGGAGCGGTTCTGCCATCGTTCCCTGCGGTCGGCCTCCTTTGCCTTGAAGATGTCCGGGGGAGCGAGCCGGGGGCTTATTTTTCCGTCACAAAGTTAGTACGGTCATTCACTGGCGCAAGGGCAGGTGTGCGCTCCGCGTTCCCCCCTCTTTCGGAGCAAGCTCCTGCAAGAGCGTAATCACCCTTGCTTTTGGCAGCTCATTACGACCGCACTTTTGATTGTTCGTAAAAATTAAGAGCCTCGGCTCACTTCTCAACCCCCCTAACACTTCAAAATCATGGCAAAGAAAACCTCCAAAACCGCAGAAAACAAAAAGGCTAAAACCACTTCGACCCGTGCGAAGAAGCAGACCCAGGCCCCCGTCGTCGATACCAAGCCGACCCTCACCCCTAAACTCATCGTGGCGCAGCGCAAGTTCAACCGCTGGTACGTCTACTTCAAGGGCGTGGCTCCAAAAGATAATGTAGGGTGCGGCTGCAAGACAGCCCAAAGCGCGATAAGATATATGCACCTGCTCAAAGCCCGGTACGGTGCCGTTATCTCCCAAAACATCTACGACCGCCTCGCTTTCGAGGCCGCGAGAGAGGCGTAATGCCTCTCTCTTTCTCTCTCCCCTTGAAGTCCAACCTTATAAATCTCACGACGATGTACGAATACAAATGCTTCACTCGACAAGGCTCATGGCGCTTCTACGCCGACTCCGATACCGATGCCCTGCGGCTCGCCCTTTTCTACTGCTGGCGCGACGGCGAGGACTTTATAAAAGTTCAAAACAACTTCGGAGGTCAGCCCTACACCCTGCGCCTCTGCAAGATTGACAAGACAAATTCGATAACGACACTTTAACCACTGCCACACAGCGGTTGCTTCCTCCCGAAGCGACCGCTGACTGTCTTTTCGCCTCGCCGCCACCCTCCTTAACTTTGCCCCTATGATACGGATAGGCTTCTACACCCACACGGTGATGCTCTCCGCCGACCTCCCCGACGTCAGCATCTTCACCGACCAAGACTTCGTCGACTTCCGCCTCACCTCGGGCGGAATGGTGCTGCTCGACGAGCGGTACTACACTTATAACGGCTCGGCCACCGTCGCCGACATCGCTTCTCTCATCGAGCAATATATGGCCGGAAACCCCGACCTCAATTTCTCCGAATTTATCATCGAGGCATCGGCACCCGACGGATCCGCCGCCTCACACTCCTTCCGTGTCATATACTGCGACCGCGCACTCGGACTCTACGACCCCTCGCAATGGCTCCTCGAAAACTTCCTTACCCTCTCCGCTTACCGGCGCATCGCCCCCGAAACCTTCTTCGAGCTGCAATGGTTCGCCACCGACCGCGAGGGCATCGCTTTCTTCATCTACGCCACATACCTCGACCCCGACGGCAACACCGCCACCTACCGCTACGTACTCTCCGGCAACGGTATGATACAGCACGGCGACGGCATAAACCGCCAGTTCGTGATGCTCGCCGATGTTCGCGCAAAGATACAGGCCGCAACCAAAGCCTCCACGCCTCCCACGCTGCTCTCCGTCACCGCACGGTGCGGCGAGCGTTCTCTTACCATCTTTGTCGACCCGGCTCTCGCCGACACCCTCCCTTTCCATTACACCAACTGCTTCAACGTCGCGGAACAGCTCATACTCCCTCACGCCACCACCCACAAAATCAAGGCCGACCGCTCTATCGCCACCCTCGGTAAATCCGCACGCTTCTACAACGTCACCACCGCAAAGGAATACGAGGTGCAGTCCGCGCCCCTTACCTCCGACGAGTGCTTGCAGGTCGAGCAGATGCTTACCTCTCCCGTAGTCCGTATTCCCTGGGGCACCGACTCTAACCTCGCCGAAACCGACTTTGACGCTATGCTCCCAATCCTCATTACCGATTTTACCTCCGAACTTTCCGACACCGACGACAAGCCCAACTCCGTGAAATTCACTTGGCGCTTCAAGGACACCCGACCCAAATTCAACGCCCGATACTCTCCCGGCATATTCGACACCCATTTCCAACCGCCTTTCTCATAATGGTTTTGGCGTTCCGGCGCCACCGCACCGTCGGGCTAATGCGGCAAGCCGTCAAGCCTATGGTCTTGACCCATTCGGGCTTATATCCCTAACGCGATAATACCTCACACAATCCCATTCCTCTATGAACGCAGTACATATTTCCACGGCAAGAACGATGCTAAACTCCGGCGACCCCGTCGACCTCTCCGTATGGCGCAGCGACGGCTCTATCCTCGAACTCCGCAACGTCATATCCCTGCGATATTCCTTTTACGGAGGTTGGCGAAACGTCAAAATCCTTACCTCCGGCGAGTGCCGCCGCTTGCGCGACTGCTGCATCTTCCGCATTAACGGCCTCGATGTTTTTCTTTGATAGTTCGCCGAAAATAAGTAACTTTGCAAATAATTCAACCAATCAAAATCTACAATTATGATTAAACTTTTGCGAGATAATCGCATAGCGAGAATAGTATTTATTCTCTTTGCGATAGCTGTTGTAGAGTGGGCTTGGTGGAACGCTTCAACACTTTATAAGCCACTACATTTAGAGTCCGCCTCTCTACGAATGGTAACGAGATACTTAATTTGTGGAGTACCAATGCTCGGATTTTTATTTTGTTTACACAAAAAATCCGATATATTGAACTCCTTGGGCCTTAATGGCAATATTCTAAAAGGTTTAGGATTTGCTGCCTTGTGTTGTGCGCCCATGCTGATAGGTATGCCAATCATCGGTTCTTTTAATTCCAACCTGACATTTGATTGGTTCTTACGAATGGTTGTTATTGCAGCAGTATTTGAAGAGATTGTTTACAGAGGATTTATGTTCGGTCAATTGTTCCGTTATGGAAAAATTGGTTTTATATGGGCAATAATTCTCCCTGCAATATTTTTCGGTATAGGGCATCTTTATCAAGGTGACACCTTGGTTGAATCTTTAATGGCTTTTGGTGTTACCGCACTGGGAGCATTATATTTCAGTTGGGTATATGTAGAGTGCAATTACAACCTTTGGGTGTCTATCGGACTGCACATTTTTATGAATTTCTCGTGGATTGTGTTCCCTGTCGAGGGTAACGAAACCTCGGTTGGCGTTCTTGTTCCGAATATTCTTCGTGTGGCATCTATTGCTCTTACAGTAATTCTCATCATAATCTACAAGAAGAAAAGCAGTAGCAAAGTATTTGATTATTCCGTTGTGAAAATGTAAACTTGCCGCGTCTTTTCGCACTCATCATATCGTCCATAACTTTGAGCAACCAACCTCAATGTTATGGACTTCTCTTTTTATCCCGACGACCTTAATTTCAGCTCCGTGGAGCAGCTGCCAGGACTTGAAGCCAGTGCTGCCTTTACCGTCAATTCGCAGTCGGTGTTCCGTGAAGATGCGGACATCGTGCCGACGCTCATAGACGATAAGCTCTCTTATATCCCGTGGGGCGGCGACAACCAAATGCCTTTCGATATTCTCGACCTCATAGAGAAAGACGAAACCCTCGCCACCTGCCAATGCTTCAACGCCGAGGTGTGCTATGGCGCAGGCTTGCGGTATGATACCTGCATCGCCTCTGCCACGGTCAAGAATGAAGTCGAGGACTTCCTTCTCGACAACGACCTCGCAGCATATTTCCTCGGCGTCAGTCAGGACTTGAAGCACTTCGGCTTCGCCGTCAGCGTGCTTATCCTCAACGAGGACGGCACAAAGATTGTGCGCCTTTTGCGTAAGGAAGCCTGTTACTGCCGCTTCGCCCCTGCCGACACCGTCGGCAAAATCCCCTCCGTACTTTACGCCAACTGGCGTAAATGCGTCGCTTCACCCTCCGACATCGAGGTCATAGACCTGCTCGACCCCTCCGCGCCGTGGCGAGATCTGCAAGACAAACTCGCCAAGCGGACGCGCAACCGCAAGTTCGCAATCGTGAGCCGTATTCCAACGGTTGACTCCACATATTACCCTATACCTTACTATGCCTCGCTGTTCCGGGGCAAATGGTACAACATAAAGCAGCTCATCGGCATAGCAAAGGAAGCGAAGCTCAAAAACCACGCCCCCATAAAATACCAAATCGAAATCTCCGCCAAATATTGGGAGTCGATTTTCCGTGCCGAGGGCATCACCGACCGACGCAAGCAACAGGAGCGCATCGTCCGTGAGAAACAATCAATACTTGATTTTCTCACCGGCGCGGAAAACTCCGGCAAAGCGTGGTTTTCCACGTTCTACATCACTCCCGACGGAAAGGAGCAACACGACGTTGTAATAAACAAAATCGACGCCACCAAAGAGGGCGGCGATTGGGAAACCGACATACAGGAGGCTATCAATATGATATGCTTCACTATGCGCGTACACTCAAACCTCGTCGGCTCCGTGCCCGGAAAGGCGCAGACCAACAACTCCGGCTCCGACAAGCGCGAGCTTTACACCATAGCACAGGCCCTCCAAAAGCCATACCACGACCTCCTTTTCACCGTCCACCGCATCATCATCAAATTCAACGCCTGGCAGGGCGTGACCGTCGATGTGCCTTTTATCCAACTTACCACCCTCGACGAACACCAAGACGCAAAACAAGTTACCACCAATACCGACTCCGCTAATGAAGATAATAACCACCAATGAACAGCTTACTGCGCTGATACCGAATACACTTATATCCGTAAAAGGCGAAACGCCGCTCTTTGACAAGCTCGCACCGTTCCTCGACCTCGCCGAGGCGTGGGTCAAGGAAACTTTCACCTCCGAGCCGACCTACAACACAATCTGCGGCTACACGGATAGCAACCCTATCCGCATAGCCACCGCCCGGCTCGTCGTCGCCGACGACATGCGCCGTGCCATTCCCTCGCTCGACCTTGTGCTTACGCCCAACGGCTTCGCCACCGTCGGCACCCAAAACCTCGTCGCAGCATCGAAGATGCGCGTCGACCGACTTGTCGGCTCGATGCTGACCCACCGCGACGACTGCATCGCCGCGCTCTTGCCCGAGCTTCCGGGCGCGAGCCGGTGGCTCAACTCCCACCAAGCCGCTTTCTTCGGCGCAACCCTCTTTCCGACTTTGGAAATTGTCGCCCAATCCCCAATTTCCAACTCCCAATCCTCAAAATGGGAGCGATACCTCGAACTCCGCCCCCAAATCATAGACTTGGAGGCATCGTTGGCCGAGGAATGGTTGTCGCCGGAACTGATGTCAGCGCTCCGGGCAGAAAACCTGCGCGGAGATCTGCCACCCGTCCGTCACGATGTAGTCCGTCAAATCAAGGCGCAACTCATCGCCTACCTGCATAAAGGCACGTTCAACAGCCGACGCCTGGCCGATATTATCAACATCATACGCCACCGCCCGACCGATTTTCCCGAATGGCACAGCTCCGACACCGCCCGATTGTTCACGCCCCCGACGTTCCGCAACCGCAAAGAAGCCCCCGGCTACTTCTTTTGAGCATACCCGTAGCCGGTGGGCGGCATTATCCTGTGCGTCCGTCTGCCATAATGTAGCGAGGTACGGCACGGGGCACTGATTTTCCCTCACAAAGTTAGAATGTGCGTCGGCAGGTCAAGGGCAGGTGTGCGCTCCGCGTTCCTCCGTTTTTCGCTACGTTGCAAAACGGCTATCACCCTTGACTCTCACAGCCTCCTGTGCACATTCTTTTGATTGTTCGTAAAATCAAAAGTGCCCCGGCACATAACCTCTTAAAAAATTGCATTATGTTTACAGCAGACAAACACATCGTACAGGACAGCTTCGCCAACATCACCGACTACTCGGCGGTATGCCCCAAAGGAATGAAATGCTTCTTTGCTTACGCACACTTCACCGACTTCTCCAACTGCCTCCTGTCTAACATCTTCGCTGCCGACCGTGGCGCAGCATTGCAAATCGTCCTCGACCGCTTCGCCGACTGCATCAACTACCTCTCTGGCATAAGCCTCCACGCAAGCGACGACTGAACCGCCCCCTGCGGCTCGCTTGTGGGCGAGCCGCAGGACTTTTTTGCTTATCTCGCTGAAAATCGCTAACTTTGCAGCATTATCTCATAATTCTCAACTCTATATGAACAAACTAATACTCACACTTACACTGCTCCTTACAACACTTGCTTGTTGGAGCAGGGATATTGTGCCGTTTACAATAAATCCCTCTACTAATCAAATGGAGGTTGAAGTATTCGTTAACAACGACTCCGTTCCATTTAAGTTTGTAATTGACACCGGGGCATCTGACATTCAAGTAAATGCAAGGAATAAAAGACTGGGTGAATTGCTCAACCTATGTGAAATTGATACGGTAGATTATGCATTTGGCTCTGTTTTAGCTAAAAAAACTCCTTACGACAATAATATTAGAATGGGTAGTCTTGTAGCTGACTCTATTCAGATTATTAGTGCAGAAGCCTCTTGGAAATTTGATGGTGTAATAGGAATTTCTTTACTAAGGAGATATAAACTTGGGATTTTTCCTGACTCGAAAATTTTGATGTTTTGTACAAATGATGAACAATTAAATATCCCCGAAGCTATTGAGTTGAAATTATTTGAAGATGTAGGATTGTATGGCACGGATTTAACGTTCATAGCAAATTCACACGAATACACTTGCAAGTTAATGTTAGACACTGGTTATGGAGGTACTGCCGCCATATCTTCTCAATTCAGCAATAAATATGAACTTGAAAAGATATTAAAGAAAATGGGGTCACTAACTTCATCTGATGGAGCAGGCGCGGATAATGACTCTTTTTTTGCAACAGTGCCACGTACATTGTTTGGTGGCGAGTCTTTACCGCTATTGCCATTTGAAATAGATCGGGACTCCTCAAATTCAGCATACACTGCTTTTTTTAATGGGTTAATCGGTTTTGATATTCTCAAAAGATACAATATGATATGGGATTTCAAGAATAACAGTCTGTACGTTGCTCCAAATTTTAATTTCTTTTCTCCCATATTCATTTATTGATAGACAACGACTGATGTCTTTTCCGCATAGTGGGCTTTACCGTACTTTCGCAGTGCGTTAAAGCCCTTTTTCTATGCAGACAATTTCAATAAATTTCATCGTGCCGCAGGGGTGGCACGAACTCTCCGATAAACAGCTCCGCTATGTTTATCAACTGCTCGCTCAAAATTTTACCTCCGACGAGGTGAAGACCCTTTGCTTGCTTCATTGGACGGGCACCAAAGTTATAGGCAAGCAAAACGGCGACGGCTACCTGCTCCGCAAAGGAAAATTCCTTTTCGAGGTTACGCCGCTTACCCTCGCCGAACTGCTCCCGAACCTCGATTGGCTCGGCTCGCTGCCGACTTCTCCAACTCGCCCCGTAAAACTCAAACACCGCCTCGGCATCGCTGCCGACTTCGACGAGGTGCCCTTTGAGCAATACATCATCGTCGATAACCTCTACCAAGGCTATCTCCAAACACAGGACGATACGCTGCTCGACGAAATCGCCTCGGTGGTATATCCCGGCATCAAGACTCCGCTTGCCGCCGACGAGCGCATCGCCATTTTCTACTGGGTCGCATCGCTCAAATCCTCGCTCGCAAGCCGATACCCCGACTTTTTCCAACCTGCCGATACCGTCGCCACCGGCAACTTGCTCGGCTCTCCCTCCCTGTCGGTCGAGGCCGCGATGAACGCACAAATCCGTGCCCTCACCAAAGGCGATGTCACAAAAGAGGCCGAAGTCCTCGCCCTCGATACTCACCGCGCACTTACCGAGTTAAATGCGCAAGCCCGTGAGTACAAACAGCTCAACTCCCAACTCAACAAGAAATGACAGCCCAACTCAAAGGAACGTGGAACGCGGCTGCTTTCTTTGAAAAGCTCACCGCCACCAACCGCCTCGCTCTGGCCGAAGGCTTCACCTTCTGCCGCGTCAGCGGTTTGGAGGGCTTTGAGGAAGCCGTCGCGCAAATGCAGAACACCGCTGCATTTGTCTGCGTGTCGGACGTAGCCGACGGCTACACCGACCTCAACAACACACCTCGCACCCGACGCATCAAGACCGTATTCTTCGCCATGCGACACGCCGCCGAAGATATGGAGGCGCGAGCCGAATGTATGGCAACCATGCGCGAGCTGTTCCGCCAATTCGCCACGCGCCTTATACTCGAAAAAGTCCGTTTGGAGCAGAACTGCATCTACATCGACCCCCGAATATCGTTCAACGAGATAGACCGATACTTCTTCTCCGGCGCCGCCGGCGCATATTTCCAAATCGCCGTCGATGTTTTCACCGACCTACGACACAATCCCGATGAATGGAACGACTGACAAGGCTTTACAGGAACGACAAAAGTACGTCCAAGCCTTTAACTCAACGATGATTAAGATATGGCGCGAGCAAATTGCGCTGCTCGGGGTCATAGACACCGGCGCACTTTACCGCTCGACGCTTGCCGTGCGTATGAACGCCGACGGCAAATATACATCTATCACCCTCGAACAATCATTTAACCTGTACGGCCTGTTCGTCGACTACGCCACCGGCTCAAACACGCCTCGCGGCAACCCCGGCGATCTCGGGCGTGACAACGCCCGACGGCGCAAGAGGTGGTTCAGCCGCAAATACTACGCCTCCGTGATGAACATACGCGACTTCTACGCCGACAACCTCGGACGCGACCTTGCCGACACCGTCAGCAACGCCCTTACTCGCAACATTTCCCGTCGCTTCGTGACCTGAACCTAACTACGTCCTGATTTCATTATTAGTAGATACACTAATAAACCAGTACCATAGCAAACATTTATAAATACAATCAAAAATAGCAAAAGCAAACTATTCCCTTCTCCATTACTCCCGAATAAACAAAAGAATAGTAAGGCATTAAGAACAACTGCGACTATAAGGTTTTTGTATGCTGTTCGTGTACTATAAGAAGTGCATAAAGCGGTGACTCCAATTAGGAACAATTGACTGAATAGCATAAGACGTCCTCCTGCTTCACCGCGCCCATGATTAGTTGTGCTTAAAAAAATAAAACAGCATAAGCACACTCCCCAAATAAGCCAAAATATCTTATTTTTTAACTTCATTTCTTCCCTCCTTTCCGCCAAAGGCATATAAAGAAGAATAATGCCGCGATATAAGTTATCCCCAATAAAATGGTATCACCACCCATAAATATATACATCGCGTTTTTACAATCATGGGCCGCATATGTTATTCTAAGATCTCTAATAGAATAAATATAAATCCACTGCCAGAATATTCCTACTAAAAGAATTATACTAAACAGGATTGTGCCTAATATCTTATGCCATTTCTTCATATTGGAGCTTTTAATCGTCTAACGCAAAGTTAACTATTATTTCTCAACCACAGCGGATTTACACTAATTTTCCTGTCTTTTCACCGCCCAACCGATAGCCATACTTTTGCGGTAAACTCATAAACTTATAAACCATAAACCGCGCCACCGGCGCTTATCGTATGGCTATCGACGTTAAATCACTCACGCAGATTATCTCGGACTTCCGTAAGCTGCAATCCAAGGACGCCGTTTCCCCGGAGTCGCTCGGGGCTATCTTGCAGCGCATCGCCGACCTGCTCGCCACTGCCGGTACGTCCGACACCGTCACCGCTATTCAAACCCTGCTCAACGGCTTCAAAGCCGCAGGGCAAGCGGTGTGCTCAATTGAGCAAGGTGCTGCCGACCGCAACAATATCCTCGCAAACATCAAGGCCGTTGACCTCGGCAACGGCTCTATCGCTACCGCCTCAAACAACCTATTCATCAAACAAGCCACCACCGAGCGTGCCGGGGCGATGCGTGCGCAGCAGGTCGTCGACCTAAACAACGCCCGTAACCGCATCGCCGAAATACTGCCCCTGCTCGAAAAAATTCAGGCTAAACTCGGTATGACCGACGGCACCAAAGGGCTTTATAACACCGCTCAAATCGCCGTGGCCGTCGTTAACGGCACGTTGAGAATTTACGGTGCGCAGCAGCTCATAGCCGACGGATATGTGCCTTACCTGTTCCGGCACACGCGCAAGCGCAACCAATGGGGCGACAAACTCGTAATCGAGGCCGGAGGCGCCACCAAGAAATACTGCGACAAACGCAAGGGGTGGAACCTCTACGGCTCCGTCCACTCCGTCAAAATATCCGGCTCGACGCTCTCTTTCTCCCTCAACCCCAAAGCGCATCAGTCGCAGACCGCCACCGCCTATTCCTCCGCGCCCTCGGCTCTCGTCACCGTCCATACTCGCCGCGACGGCACCCCCTCTATCGGCTGGGGCCGCTCGACAATCTCCCTGCTCGACCCAAAGAACCCGAAGAAGCACCGCATGATCCGACTGCGTTTCGCCGTCGGCCTCGCAAAGAAGATGCTCCCCGGGCGCTCCCTCATCACCACCGCCAACCTCGCAAGCTCGCTCGCCGAGTTCTCGATAATCTACAACCCCACTTCCCAAAAGTGGACTTTTGGAAAGTAGGAACAAGGAAACTGAAACCGGGGATTGGCAAATACCAATTCCCAATCCCAAATTCCCAATTCCGTGAGCGGAGCGAAAAAAGATAGCCCTCACGGCAGAGCCGCAAGGGTGATGCT
>ERZ778516.815-NODE-815-length-25519-cov-18.080624_pt1 | contig 25519 bp, 49 predicted proteins | sample MGYA00510342_ERZ778516 | MGnify/ENA primary metagenome ERZ778516 (study PRJEB29527, sample SAMN07138961) | mouse gut metagenome | material: feces | host: mouse | place: China:Nanjing | collected 2016-01-25 ... | reverse complement strand
ACAGAAAAATTCTCTGTTGACTTTTCGCCGCCGACTACACCCGTTCCTTTTCCGTTCTGTAGGATAATACACCCTTTTTCAAAACTTTCATTTACAGACGGCGTAATCAGCACGTTTCCTTTTCCAAATTCAGCTACTATCATGTTATCTCCTTTCTTCCCTACCTCCTACCACAATTTTACAACAGATTCGGGCGGGGGTTGTACCAATTATTTCTGATTTCCCACATATAGCCGCTCTTGGTCGATATGCAATCCGTTTTGTTTGCAAAAATTCTCATACTCCCCAAACTGCCTATCAAACAACACTTTAACCTCTGATAACTCCTCTTTCATAGCAGAAATAGCGTTTTCATCATGCAGAGTTTTGATAGAGTGCTTAATATTATACATTCGCTTCTTAGTATCTCTAATTCGCCGCTCCATTGCCCGCTGTTTCTGGAATAAGTCATATTTCTGCCTGTTTTCCTCATTGTCATAGTCCTTGTATGGGTTGCTGTTTCCGGGATAGTGCATGTGCATTGTATGTCTGCAATTTGCACCGCATAGTCCCTGAACCGTTCCATACCCGGTAATTTCCACCAAATCAGGATATTTTTTCTGCTTCTTGAATCGTTGAAAAAAATCTTTTATCTTGCCAAAAATATTCTTTTTTGGTTCTTTATATCCCATCTTTTTTAATAATGAATCAGATATAGAATATATTTTTCCTTGCCAGCTCTGGTGGTTCGACGGCTCCTCCTTGTCAGTATATCTTGCTCCAATATGGCTACTCACAAGAACCGTTCGTATTCCTGCATTGGCGCATTCAGTCAATGTTATTTCTGCATTGGCTTGATTGATTCCAGTTAGCACGCACATTCTAACAGCGGCTTCAACGGTCATTTTTCTGCCACCCTTATACACAACATGCGTTCCGTATTTTGATACTTCTGTTATAGCTTCTCTGATAGCCGTGTTTCTGTCAACTCCATGCGTGGCTTTCCACCATGCCCCATCACAAGACTTATTAAACTGCTGGTTAAGGTCTGCCGCTGTTGTCCTTGTCAAGTTGCGGATTTCTCCCTTTGTCCGCTTATATGCCGCATCTAACAGCTTCTTTTCACTCTCTGTCAGATTTTCAAGGCGCGGTGCTTTTCCAACAAAGTCCTTTAATTCCTTGTCAGATTCCACCATATCAGCCACGGATTTATTGATGTCCTCATTGATTTCATATCCAGCTTGCAAAAATGCTTCACGGATTTTCTTTTCAACGCCCGGAAGACGCTTTCTGATTTCCTTTTCAATTTCAGATATAAGTATACCAGATTGCTCATTTAACAGCTTTAACCTCTGCGCATTGGACGGAATAATCTTGATTTCCCCCTCTGATTCAAAAAGGTTGGCTATGGAATCAATGACTTTGTTTGTCAAATACATATTAAATTCAGATGCAGCGGCATGACTGCTTTCTACCAATTCATTTAAATATTCCGGGGTAAACATATTTTATTTTTCTCTTTTCTTCTTTAAGTCTGATTCCAGCAAAACATTTTTCACAAAACACGACTTTTCCAGCAGTTCCTTTTATTGCATTTCCACATCTATAGCAAATGTTTATTACCTGCATATCCTCTATTCCTTCCTAAATCCATTCTTCGCCGCTTCAACAATCGCTTCTTTCTCATGTTCCGCTGTATATCTCGCCCAATCTCGCACCGCATCCGGATTCTGATAATGCAACAGGCGTGTGGTCGGCACTTTCTCCACTCCCGGTCTGCTCCAATGCCCATATTCCGGCGTATAGAAAGAACCTTTCCCGGTCTTGGGGTCTGCATACATTATTCCTGTATGCTGATAATGTCCGTATGGTACGCCATTTGGGTTATAGGCATATATAACGCCACGCTCTCCGTTTGTTTCGTTAAATGCCTTTATATCCGCTCGTAATACGCCGCCATCTTCCCCCGGAACGTGCTGTATCATTCTTGTGAGAAATTCGTTGTCAAGTGCATCTTGGGCGTTATCCAGCTTGATTCCGAATCGCGTCATATTGATATTTACGGATATGCCATCCTCATTAATATTGATATTCAGTTTCTTAAACAGATTTTTAAAATAATTCTTTCCGATAGCCACCGCATCACACCCTTTCAACATTCCCTATGTGCTGTCTGATTCTCATAAATTCTCCATTTTCATAAACTGTTCAAATGCTTTTCTGTACTTTCCGCAAAGATGGATAGTTTCATTTTTCTTGTTGTAACCTCTAATAATTTCAGCCGATACAACCTCTGGAAGTTCATCTAAAACAGGTTCTTGATTGCAGATATACCCATATTTTTCACTGGATATCATCTGCATATATTCTGGCACCTTATAACGCTTCAATATGCGTTGCATAAATCCGCTCCATGCGTGAATATCTTCTTTGATTTCTTCCCCACACCTATCACATGTGTACCATTCTTTTTCATGCTTCATTCCCTATTCCTCCCCAAACAATCCCTCTTTCGGCTCATTAAATCTGTCCCAAAAGTATCTTCTTTGCTTCATCTTTACTTACTCCAATCGCTGTAGCTATCAGATTGATAGCCTGTCCCTCTGTTATCATACCAGCGGAATGTTGCGATATGATAGTAATAAGGCTTTGCGTTTGCGCGCCGTTCAGTCCCTTGCTTGCGCTTTCAGAATCGGATTCTTCATTTTTTCTTGCAAAGGCATATATTCATCACCAAACAAACCTCCTTCACCGCTTCCCATGCTTTCCATTTGCGCTTCCGCCACAAGCGTCCTTGCTTCTTCCTCTGTATATCCTCTATGCAGTACAAGCCACTTCCATTTTGGGATATATCCAGTATCTGCAAGCTGCTTATCTAGCATGGCATCTTCTTCCTCGTTCTTTAAAAGATCAGCAAAAGAGCAGAACAGCTCATAGTTCTCATTTTCTGTTGGTGCAACATCGCCATTGATAACCAACATAGCATTGATAATATACGCTATGTCATGGATTGCCCCTGTGCGCCCTTCTCCGTTGGAATTAGGCTTGTCCAGTACATCACGGTAGGATAATGCTGTGTCGGCGGTTCTTTTCTGCGTCACCCTCACCTGCGTTGCTGTGGTTGCCTGTATGGATTGTCCGTCAAAAACAAAATAGCCAGGGTCAAAGCCACATTTGAAACCTATGATAGAAAGATAGAAATTGATTCCCTCTTTCCGGCTCGTTATCTGCAACGTTGGCTGCCACTGCTCCACTGGTGAATTTCCATCGCTTAAATCTAATCCAGTTTTATCAATAAATTCTGGCAGCTCAATCCCATTTTGATTTGCATACATGATCGCGGACTGGTCTATCATCATCATTGGGGAAGAATTTTTCGTTTCTTTCCCAAGAGTTGACATTGCAATATCTAACGCTCTAAACTCCTCCATGCAGTTCGCAAAGCAAGGCGCTCCCAGGGGACTGTCAGAACCAATGAAATTGTAAACCGGGCATTTTATGTACCTGAACAGCGGCTTTTCAAGGTTCTCCACCCAAAACTCAGGCTCAATGTCTGTCCATTTGGTCTGTGATAATGGTACCTCTCTGCCAATATCATCCTGATTATCAGATTGGAAAGCCTTAGTGGATACATGGTATATCCTTACTATTTCATTCTCCCCGGTTTCATTCTTCCTTGTGAATTCCTCGAACCTGTGCCACTCTGCCTTTGTATAGAATTTTTTCCTTTTGGAGTAGTAAGAGAAAAATATTGCTGCCTGGACTTCCTTGCTGCTGTCAAACTCTGTGACAAGGAACATATCTGGTCGTAGAAACTCAATGCCGCTCCCATCCCATTTAGCCATTACTCCACCAAAGAAAACCATCGCATGAATATCATCTTTTGCGTTCTGGAGAAAATACTTATCAATGATTTTCTGCATCTTTATCGGCATATCTCCGCTGCGCATCCCCTGCACCTTAATATCAATGTTCTGCGTGATAAGTTTCGCCCATTCTTCGGCTATAGTGTTCCAGAATCCGATTGTACGCCCGTCACTCTCTTTTAGCCACGGCGGCTTTCCGCTCTCCAACTGCCCCCACAGCTTGATAGCAGCGTCCATTTCCGGCGACAGGTACGTTTCCACACCGAAAGCCTTTTCAGCGTCCGTTTTAAACAGCATTTTGAATTTCTCCTTTATCCATGTTATCAGTCCCATTTAATTAATCCCTTTTTTATTTTTTCAATACAGCTTTCGCACATTGGAATTTCGTCAATTCCCCTGATTTGGTTTAAATTGCTTGTATCTCCAATTATGCGTTTGGGAACAATTATAAATATCATTGTGTTATTTCCACATATTTCACATTTTTGCGCCCTCATTCAATCACCTGTTATTCGTCTTTTTTGATACGATACTTTTTGATAATATAATCAAGAAACTCACTGTAAATAACTCTTGATGCTTTTCCGATTTTCACCATAGTACCAGATTCCTTTGCAATCTCCATAACTGTATTAATTCCAAGATTGCTCCTTTTCGCTGTCTGCTCATAGGTGAGTAATTCTCCATGGTCATCTCTGTATATTGCTTCATTCATTCAATCACCGCCCCTCTCATATTCTTTCAATCAGCTAAATAGCCAATCATCAAACCCATAATAATTTTTGCTTTTTGAGGTTAAAGTTATTTTTTCCTCAAATTCTTCTTTGCAGCTTTTCTTAGCCGCCCTTCGCATACCCTTGGAAGTCTGTTTTTTTATGTATCTTTTATACTTAGGGTCAACCAATCTATTTTTATGATACATTCCCATCATTTCACGTCCTTCCAATATTCTTCCAACTCCTGCACCTGCCAAATCATGGTTTTGGCTTTTCCATCCATTTCACACAGTTATACATATAAACATTGTCATTTTCTGCACAGAATCCAGTATCGCTTGTTTTGTCCTCGGAAACATAACCCAGAATCATTTCTCCGCGCTGGTCGCAACACAGCACTTCTTTATCCGGCAAATTATCCTCATCACATGGAATCCACCCACCTCCGCAATCCTCCGCTGGCCGCTCCATATCTGTCAGCTTTGCGAATAAGGCTTCTATGGTATCGGCGGCTTCATTTAGTATCCGCTCAAACAAATCAATATCAATATTCACTGGGTGTTGTTGAGAAATTTTTCTCAATTCCTTTACCTGTTCGCTAATGCTCATTCTGTCAATCCTCCACACAATTCTACTCTTGTTTTGTACATTTCCAAACTAATATTCCCGGCGCATCGTTCACACAAATGAAGTCCGAGATTGCGGCAGTTAATATCATTAAATGGATATCCATAATTCAGCTTTCCAAGCCTGTAATATTCCCTTTCAATTCCAAAAATATCTTTCTTCTTAACCTTCGGAATTTCTTCTCCACAACAATCACAAATAATTGTTTCTATCTTCATTTCCCTATCCTCTCCTTACCACATTGGCAGATGCTTTATGCTCTTTGATTCCATTCATCAATAGCTTGTTCTACTGTTTCATATGCGTTTTGGCTTGTAAATCCAGCCAGTACGCACCTTGCACGGTCAAACATATCGTGATGTAATCCATAGCTTACAAACCCATTTGACAAGCACTCTTTTTTGATGATATGTATTTTTCCTCCACAAAATGGGCATTTTAATTCTTTCATATCTTCCCCTTTCTGCCACATAGCCACTTTAATATTTCCACCGCAACCGCCGCCGCAGGAATGTATAGCAATAATATCTGTCACTATCCATGCAGTGGTCAAACTCCTTTATAACAGCGTCTTCCGGGCTTTCCATATCCCATGAATACAGCCCATACTCATTTATGGTTGCTTCGCAATCCTCGTGATAGCTAATTATTCCTCTGTTTAGGAATGTTGTCTGCACCCGTATTCCGTCCAATACGTCATTTTCTGCACCTTTGGCAATGTACTTCCCATGCTTCTTGATTGCTTCAATAAACGAAGCTGCGGACGGGTCAACGATGATAAAGGTCAATTTCCTGTCCCCGATCAGCTTGCATATCTCCTGGTAATGCGTTTCATCATCCCGCCGGATTCCCGTTTCTTTGCTGTCATAGTAGTATTCAGATTCCTTTTGCGCCCGTTTTCCATCAAACGCCCACAATCCGGCAGCAAACGGGTTGACTGTTCCATAGTCCACAGACACAACCCATTCTTTTCCCCCAGTCATGTGCTTGTCTTTGACGTGCTTGTCCTCGTTAAACATGGAGTAGACAAGCCCCTCTGCCACGCACCACAGCCCTAGGATATACCGCTTAAAGAATACGCCCACATACATTCCCCGGTATCGTGCCTTTATGCGATCTGACAGCGATAAATTATCGTCCATAGTGAAATGCAGATATACAAGCCGCTTTTCCTCTGCCTTATCAATCCAATTGACTTTGAACCAGTGCCGGGGGCTGTCCGGGTTGCAGTTAAACCAATACTTTGAGCCATCCACTGAACAACGCCCGGTTGCCTGGTTGACAAAGGATTCCGGCATGAGGGCTACCTCATCAAAGAAGCACCCAGCAAGGGTAATGCCTTGGATAAGATCCTGTGACCGTTCATCCTTACCGCCGAATATGTAAAAATAGTTGACAGTATTACCCTTGCTTACTATCAGCAGATTGTCGCTTCTCTTGTCTATCACCGTGTATTTTCTGCTCGCAAGCATCAGTTTCAGCCAAAAGAGTACATTTCGCCGGAATGAGCCGATTGTTTTGCCGGCCATACCAAAATTCTGTTGGTTGAAGCTGTTCATAGCCCACAGCACATAGGACAGTGACATTGATAGGGTCTTTCCGCTTCTGATTGCCCCGTCTGCTATGATTCCGTCCATATCCTTGACCGGGCTGGCCGGACACCACCAGGTGAGGACTTTCTTCTGCTTGGCAGAGAATGGCTTGAACTGGAAGCCTTGCTTTTGCACCTTTGCTTTCATGGCGGCAGCACGCTTTGCTATGCCTTTACGGATATTTTCTATTCTTGTGTCAATATCCATATACTCACCTTAACGATATCTTCTTTTGCTGTGCATACTGTATGGTCTGTACATGCTTCTGCTTTTTCTCCTTTTGTTTCTTCTTTCAGACATTTCTCGTGTCTGCTTTAATGCTTCTCCAACGATAAAAATGTCTTCCCATTCCTCGTCCGTCCGTTCTTTTGGGTCAGTTGTGAGGAATTTACATATTGTCTTTAAAACGTAAATTAACTCTTTCATTGCGGCTTTTCTCCTTTGCTTATCGCTTTTTCAGCATTGTAATACGGGCAGTCCCTAGGTTCTTCCGGCACATTTTTTGTCTGCTTCATATGTTCCTCATATGCCAAATCTGCCGCAATTCTGCAAATATCTTCATGTGTCAGTGCCATCTTCCTCTACCTTACTTTCTCTATTTTGGTGTTAATGTCGCTCAATCGGAATCGCTCCAATCAATAGCGTTTCCGCAAGTACAGTATTTAGGTTTGTCAAACAAAATAACGCTATGAACCCCTGCCTGTCCAAAATATCTTCCGCATACTGGACATGAATAATGTTGTATTAAGTCAGTGTATTTATCTTCCCTTCTGTTTGGCTTCTTAGCCCTCTGCCTTTCCCTTGCCTCCCGACATTCCTCGACTGTGCCGATTGCTCGGTACTGCTGGATTTCCGTTAATGCCTTTACTGCTTCTGTAAGAGCAAGGTTTCGCTCCGTATACTTCTTATCGTTATCTCTCACGTAATCTTCGTATATTCCTTCCAGAATATTTATTACATGGTATTCTTTCATTCCTCTGCCTCGCTTTCCTCCCACACTTCCATCGCCGTTCCGTTCAGCGCGTCCATGAAGTTATCCTCTGTTTCTTCCTCTGGCTGGCTGTCCTTGACCTGGCTTTCCAGCTTCAGGAGTTCGATTTCAAGCTTCTGCTTGTCTAACTGGTGCTTCATCGGGTTATTGATGAACTTGTCTATCACAATCCCCATTGCAGTAGCAATCTCTGACAGCTTCGCAGCCTGTATTTTCTCTGGCTTTTTTAGTGCTTCTATGTAAGCGTCTAATACATCTTTCGCTTTCTCTTTTCTAGATTCCATATAGTCCAAAATTTCAGCCGTGTTCTGCTCTCTTTTTTGTGTACACTTTTGTACAGTTTCCGGGTTATCTGTACACACCGCCCTTACAGTCATTGCAGACACGCCAAATTTCTTTGCAGTAGATCTGTAGCTGCCGGATTCAGCATAATCAGCAATTATTTCTTTTTTCTGTTTATCTGTCAGCCTGGCAGCCACTTTCTATCACCTCAATCAAGAATAATTCCATCAATGCTCAAAATCTTAAATTCATCTTCGCTTCGGTCTGTGTTATAAAACCTGCATGAATCAGTTATAGCCTTCTTTGCATATTTTGGATTGTTGAATAGTGCCTTTTTCTTGTTTCCGGCTCCTGTCCGATACTCAAATACAAATTTCTTTTCTCTTTCGTCCCATATCACATACAGATTATTTGACGTGTTCATATCCTCACCTTTGCTTTCTACTTTGGAGTTAGCTTATCCATTCAACCACCGTCCATATGCTCATTGATTTCATTCTTCAATATCCCACCATGAAGCGTCTAACTTTCCCTCATACCAATCATGGAAAATTTCAGATATTTCCTCATCCGTTGTATCATCATCAAATTCCATTACTTCTTCATGTGCGCTACATGCAAATCCCGTTCCGAGATAAAATTTAACCTTTCTCATTCTCCCTTACCCCTCTCTAATTCTTTCAATGCGGCTTCGGCTGCTTCCTTTGTAGAAAACCACTTTTCCCCAAAATCCGCAATATCCATATCAATTTTCAGAAACTCATATTCTTTCATTTTGCTTGAAAGCCTTGCGTCTATTCCATCTGTGTAAATCACAAAGCTATCAACGCAAAGAGTAAGAATTTTTCCGAAAGAAAATGAATACACCGTATCCCCCACCGCACAAGGCAGTTCCAGCAGTCTGTTTTGTTCCTCTGCTTTTCTGTACTCATAAAGCTCCTGAATATCCTCAATAAACTCTTTCCACTTATACAGCAGCATTCTCAGACACCATGAATTTTCTTTTGCGCATTGCTCCTCTAAGTCTTCGTATTCTGCCAGCCGTTCCATACATTTCTGATGCCCGTTATTCTTTAAGTCCATCCGGGGAATAGCCTGTCCTTCCCCTGTGTATTCTGTCAATCTCTCCATATTTCCCTTTCCCTCCACAACTCCCCAGGAGTTACCTTGTAACAACGCTCTGGCCGTCTTTATCTGTAATGTCGACAGATATTGTCATTCTGCCAAAAATTCCATGTACCCTTTCTCTGATTTCGTCTCTTGTTGCATCTCTTACAATTTTTCCAAAACTATCATTGATTTTTCTTGCAATGGCACTATCAACATCACTTTCATTAACCGCCTGCCAGCAGGCTTTGGATACTTCCTCCTGCAAGACATCTTTTACCATATCTTTCAGCGTGTTTTTATTAATTCCCGCCTCGTTAAGCATCTGTCTTACTTCTTGCCTTATTGCAATCTGTTCTACTTTCATATTCTCCTACCTTTCCACAATCCCCCTAAATCCCCTAATTCCATTGTACAAGAGATTTAGGGGGATTTGTACCAAGTTAATTGTTTAAAATCATTCTCATTACTTCCTCTGTCTCAGGGTTTCTTCCACTGCCGTCCAATTCTGTTTTTGATGTGCAATCTAACCTGCAATAACAATATTGTCCTTCCCCTCTATAACACGCTTTCATTCCAATTCTTATGTGGTCGCATATTGCTGTTGGATGTTCTGAAAAATCTTTTTTATCAATCATATGCTTTTGCGAAGCAGTAAGGTTGTTAAATTCTCCATTTTTATATCTTCTGTATAATTCGTGCCCTTCTGCATACATCTCGCATTCTTCCTTTGATTTAATCATTTCAGCAGACTCTTTATTGCTCATATCTTTTGCATGACATTGCTGTATTGTAGGCATTCCTCCCTTATCAAATCCCCAATATATACCGAACACACATTCATTGCAATTTTTCACTTCCCTATCCTCCTAACCTCCTTATCAAACAAACTGTAAAAATATCTCCTAAACACTGCCACCAATCTGCAACGGCTCTTTCATATCTCCTGAATATGGTGTAAGCAAATCAATAACTGTTTTTCTTGCCTCGCCATTTCCACAAACAATCATAAGCGGAATGTCATAGATATGTATTTTATTGTTTCCATCAACCTTATCACAGGTTTCTTCTCTCAAACTCTTTAGAGTTTCTCTTTCCTCTTTGGTCAGCTCAATTTTTAATCTGTTTTCAAGCTGTTCTACTGTTAAATTTCCAAGCATAATCATTTCCCTATCTCCTTCATTTTTTCGTTAAATATACTAAAGAAATATCTCCTAATCCCATAAAAATCCGTCCGGCAGTACGGAATCTGCTCCATTTCTTTCAGTTCCCATTTCACTCTAAGAGCGTCATAGGACTTGTTTTGGGTGACAGACAGTAAAATATACTCTGCAATGTCTTTATTGGCTGTATGAGCCGCCTGACGCGCCACAGAGGCATATCTGCCAGACTGTATGTACTCTGTCAACTGCCTGTACCGCTCTTTGTTGATTCCGTAATGCTGCCATGAGTGCCGGGGGACTGAATGGTACTGCGGATTGGCTTGCTGCTCGAAAATGCTAAGCTGCCTAAATCCGCTATATCTCTCGCATGATTCTTTCTTCCCCGTGCAGCCCTCACATTTGCATACATTCAAGCATGTCCGGCATAGGCAGGTGTGGCATTTTCTGCGCATGGTATCACCTCACTAACTAAACAGCCACGCATCAAACCCATATAAATTATGGCTTTTTCTTGAAAGTGTTATGCTTTCCTCCATTCCTTCCCTGCAGCTCCTCTTTACCGCCCTCCGCATCCCCTTGGAAGTCCTTTTCTTTATATGTCGTTTGCATTTGATTCCAGCAAACCTGTTTTTGTGATACGTTCCCATTTATTCCTTATCCCTTACCTTTCCTAAATTCCTCCGCAAATTCATTTATGACCGGACACCATGTAATCGCTTCATTCTCCGCAAAAGACTTCAGCAATAAATCTCCTTTTTCCTGATATTTCTTTGTCAACAACGACATCTTTTGGGTGTATGCTTTCACATTCTGGTCTACAAGAAAATCTTTATATGCCGCCCATATCGTATTTTGAATATGCGTAATCTCCTTATGCCTTTCCTCTATTTTTTCCTGCATGATAATCTCCTTTGCAACCAAGTCGACTAAGTCGACCAGATTTTTCAACAAACATAAAAAACATTTTTCCTTTACTACTATTCCTACTTTCTTTCTTATACTTATTTATATATGTATACTTTTTTAATATAATGGTCGACTTGGTCGACTTAGTCGAAATGCCGTAAAATCAAGGCTTTTAACGATTACAAAAACGACTAAGTCAACTAAAGCGACTAACTTTTTATGTTTTTGTTTGCTGAAACGGTAATTCTTCCTGTTCAAAATCTTCCAGTGAAAGGAATCCATCTTCTGATTTTGGTCGACTATCTTCTGAAAAACCTTCTTTTTCTAATAAGTTAGTCGACTTAGTAGGCACTTGGTCGCTAGATAGTCGCTTCTTTTGAAGTCCTTTTTGGCTTCCATAGCTACCAAAAGTTGACGCATTTTTCATCTTCTCCCAGCCAGGAATTGACAAAACAATATCCATAATTTCAGAGGATTGCCATTTTTGTGGTCTACCGTTTTCTTCCAATGCTTCTTTCCAGATTTCAAGCACGCATGTGCGGTCTTTGTTCTCCAAATATTGTGTTATAATGCCAACTTTTCCATCGTCAGCCATACTCTCGTCCTGCAACCTCCGCGCTTCGTCCCGGCAGGAATCTGGCAGGAGTAGTTCTGGCCTTTCCTCTTTCCAGATATGTACTGCCTGCGCCCATGATGCTTTCATATCCTCTATGGCTTCCGGCTCGAAAAGACTCTTTGTAGGTTTGTTTACGCCTGTCTGAATAATCAGAAAACGGCGGTTCCCCGTTTCATCTTGCAGGAAGTCACTTTTATTTGTGGTTCCGGCAAACACGCACTGCCGCAAGAATATGTCTGCCCTGCGCTCATATGGGACCCGGTACTTGTCCTGGACCGCCGTGAGGAACCGCTTCACACTCTCCACGCCCCCAGCAGTCCGTGCCAGTGATTTCAGCTCTGCAAGCTCCACAATCCAACTTCCCATAAGTGATTGTGCCGCCTTGTCAGAATCCAAGCTGTCAAGGGAATCATTAAACCAGCTATCATTTAATGACATCATTTTAAGGAATGTACTCTTTCCTAATCCTTGTGGGCCAGTAAAAATCATTGTATAATCAAACTTGCATCCTGGCTCATATACCCTTGCAACAGCTCCCAACATCCACAAACGCATGACCTGATAAGAATACTCTGTATCTTCTACGCCTAAATAGTCCGGCAGCAAACTTCGTATATGCTCTTCTCCATCAAATTCTAGGCCGTCCAAAATATCCCTTACTGGATGAAACTTATTCCGCATAGACACATTTTTAATTGCGTCAAAATAATCATTCCTGTTTTTCACTCCATAATCTGTCTGTATAATAGAATACAGTGCAGCATCATCATGGCTTCCCCATGCGCGGTCGCAGGATACATTCTCCCACGGGATTTCACCCATCAGGTATTCTTGCCTTGAAAACTCGTCAAATTTAATCTTTCCAGAAAATCTGCTGTCATTGTCCATGATGATTTCAAAGTTTCTAACCGTCTGCTGAAGCTTTCTGCTTTTCTCGTTCCCGTCATTGTCATACTCAATCTTGTAATCAAGCATTTGCAGAACATCAGCGATATTGGAATCCGGCGGCGCACTGTTGGAAGAAACGCCACTCTTGTATTTCCTCTTTGTTTCCCGATCAATTTTTTTGTAAGTATTCAGCTTTTCCTCAAATATTCCCTTTATCCCTAAATCTTTAGCTTTTAGCTTAAGGTCTGAAATCAGATCGGCTCTCTTTGTTTCATCTTCCTCATTCAAAATTTCTTCAAAAATTTCACCGGAAAGAATCTCTTCCTTGTTCAGTTCATTTAATGGCTTCATAACATTCCTCCGGATCGTTTAAAAGTTCCCATAGATACTCTTGGTACTGTAATGCGTTATAAGTATCTGCCCAAGCGTCAGACAACGGTTCAAGCCTATCAAGCCATTTACGGTATACGTCCATCAGAAGATAGTTTAGTTCCCGTTTTCGCTTCAACTTTTCCTCTGTCTTACGTTTCATTTCCCGCTTTTTCTGCGCTTGGTAAATTTTCAACCTTGCGGAGAAACTATTTTCATAGTCTCCCCCAAGTGCTGCATATGCCTCTTTGAAAGATATTCCGTCCATCAGCATTACAAAGGTAAAAATGTCACCATTTGCGCCGCATCCGAAGCAATGAAAATCTTTTTTATATATCTTCATGCTTGCCGTTTTTTCCTTGTGGAACGGGCAGCATATAAACCCTGCCCTGTTCGGCTGAGGCAACCCATACCGTTCCAGAATATCTTTCATGGAATAGAGGTCTTTTATTTCTTCCTTAGTCATACTCTTTTATTCCACTCTTGGACAAATTCTTCCCAATCATGTGTATGAGCAGAAAATTCCAATCCACACTCACAATGTATTGAAATATGGTCGCCGCCACTGTCAGGATCATAAAAAGACGGACACCAATCTCTATCAGGAATATACATATCTTTTTCAATATCAATTTCTTTTCCGCATTTTGGGCATGGTTTTAATTCAGTTTCATTCATCTATCTGCCCTCCAAGAATTTCTATGATTTTCTGCCCTGTTTCTTCCTTTTGGCAGAAAACAAAGTCAACATTATACCTGTCACGAATTGTGCATAGCGACTTGTAAAGCTGATTCCCATCAACTGCCTTGGCTGATATTACGTCCTTTACACGCTTGCCATTGACCGTTTTCCACCGTATCTGATACTTGCGTGGGTTCTGCCAAAAGTACACATCTTCAAGGTTCTTTATATCCGCTCCATGCTCGCAGAGGATAACCAATTTTATCCCCTGCTCTTTTGCACGAAGCAATTCAGCTTTAAAGCGTTCGTGCTGTTTGCTGCTCACATTCCCGCATATCTCCTGCAAGTCCTTTTTGCGGTCAATTACCAGTCTCGGATTGTCCAAAGACTGATAATCTCCCACATACATTTTTGACCGAAAATACTGCACTCCAAGCGCGTCAAATTGCCCTTTTATGCGCTCCCATTCTTTTGCGTGTTCGCGTGTGTCTACTTGCACTTGCATATCATCACCGCCAATCAATTAAAAGGAAGCTCTTCATTAATTCCGTCTGGAATATTCATAAAGCCATTGTCTCCCGGCGTTCCATAATTTGGCATACCGCCGCCCTGCTTGTACTCCTTGTATGCCTTTGTTTCGCTCATATCGGGTATGGCAGCATCCGCAACCTTATCAAGTGAACAGAACCACCGCAGGACACGCTTTTTCTTTTCCTCGCCGTTGTAGTAGTCCATCTGCTCACCGAACACGCCGCCGATTTTCTTACCTTTGAAACACTGGCAGAACTTATCGCCCCACTGAACAGAGAATCCGGCGTTAGAGTGTTCTACGCACGTTGTAAAGGTCTTGAAATTGCGTGTGCATTTGCCCTCTGCATCCTCCGTCAGTATGTACTGCGTTGCCTGATTAGGCCACTTCTTATCTGGCCGGATATCGTTCTGGAACTGCTCCATAAAATATCCCGGCTGCTTATCGTCGTCTGCAAAGTCAAACAGAACAACAAGCATGTCTTTCAGGCCATATTCAACACCATTGATAATCTTTGATTTGCTCTTCGTTTCGTTGACCTGCTTGATTACCAGCTTATGCCCTCCAAGTTCCACGGGAGTAAATTCGCCCCCGGCCTGCGTCTCGTCATATGCGTTAGGCTTATTCATTTAAAACTCCTCCAATGCTTTTATTACGGTTACAATGTCATTGTCAATCTCTTTACTCTCAAAAGCTCCCATCGGGCTTTTGGCGGTAGAAAAATTCGCCTGCGTCTCAAACACATACCGCCCATCTACACACTTGCTGATAAGCACCGTTGAGAACTTGCTTTCAAGGGTAATCTTGTCCAGTTTCCTGCCGGAAGTCTTTATTCTCGTAAACATATATCCGTTGTCGTCATGGTCGGTCTGCGTGTGTGCGATAAACACAACTGTGATGTCATTCCTCATGGTAAGAGAGTAGTCTACCAGCTCATAAATGCTCTGCGCCAAATCCTGCCACTTGTCATATCCTTTTTCCTTTGTCCGGCGCATTTCATCAGCCACCATAAGACCATTTAGCGTATCAACCACACATACTTTTATCTTCTTGAAACTTTCGTCCTTATCCAACTTCTTTAATGCTGTCAATGCCACGCTTGGGAAGTCCGTCACAATGTAGTTTTTCTTATCTCCGTTAAACTGACTTTTCCACCCTTTCCATGAAAGCCCCTTTTTGTCACAGTCAATATAAAATGACGTTTCCGGGTCAAGATTCCTCATGGAGGTTGTTTTTCCTGTGCCGGATTCCCCGGCGATACAAATTACTTTTGCCATATTTTCCTAATCCTCCAATCTCCTAATTCAGCAGGACAGCTTTTAAACTGCCCTGCATAGCCTTTCTTACAGCTCAATCACTGTCAGTTCCTTGCTGTCCGTGGTTCTGGTGGAAATGAACTGCAACCCCTTTTCCTTGCACTTACTGTACAGCCGCTCACGCATTTCTGTAGACAGCTTTTCCACCCCATCAATAAGGATAATCTGCAAACCTGCCGGATTCTGGATTGCCACATCAATACAAAGGTCAAGCTTCTCACCCTCTGACAGATTGCTTACCGGAAGTCCGTTGATAAGCGGAATACCATCCTTGACGGACAACCCATCAATCGGGATTGTTGCTTTTTCCAAAATTTCACCGGGCAGATTCCGGGCTTTCTCAATCTTCTCCGTGTAGGAAGTTGATTTTGCCATGAGACTCTCAATATCCTCCTGCAAAGACAGCATCCGGCGCCACTCGTTGATATGAGACTTCATCTTCTCGGTATCTTCTGCCTTTTTCAGCAACGCATCAACCGGCTGCAGCTCCATATCAACATACCCTGAATATGACATTACCGTTGCTTCATGCTTTGCTACGCTCTCCCGGTATTCGCTCTGAATGACCTTTTCCCGATCCGCTCTAACAGAAGATAAGCCGGATTTCTCTTTTTCAAGGGAATTAATCTGCTCTTTCAGTGTGGCAAGCTGCGTCTCAATGTTCCGCTCCTTTGCTGCCATTTCGCTGTTAAGGGCAGACAAGGCAATATCTCTGTCGGCTTCAATCGCCCGGAGTTTGTTCTCATATCCGTCTTTCAGCCGTTTTGCCTTTTCAATCTGCTCATTGGACTTACGGATTTTCTCAATCTGCGTGTACATCTCCCCGACATTTACATTTTCCCACTGACTGCCATCATAATCCTGCGGCAATGCTGCCTTGATGTCATTTACAACGGATTTCTTTGACTTTATGTCCCGGTTCACGTCCTGCCGGATACGGAAATATGTACCGTTCTCTGCCTGAATGTCATTCAAAACGGCCAGAATGTTCTGCTCATAATTCACATCTGCCGGAATCTCCCCGAACCATCCCCGGATCGTTTCCATGTTCCACGGAAAATCAATCATATTAAGGATTGTGGCGTTCTGCTCTTTCTTTCCCATCCGCATGAACTCCATCGGCTGTAGCTGCAGGGGAGTAATAATATCACGTAAGAATGTCTCTGGGGACGGAACGATATTGCCATTCTGCTTGACGGACTTATAATCTGTCTGCGTTGTCCGGGATTTCCGGTTGATGCTCAACCCGGTATCCGTTTCAATGATAATTTCTCCCTCCGTCTCGCCGTTACGCACGATATAGTCCCGGTCTGATTTGTTGGTCAGCGCATACTTGATAGCGTCAATCACAGACGTTTTCCCGGTTCCGTTCTCTCCAATCAGCTCCACGCTACGGCTGTCCAATTCCTGCTCTGTGATTCCAAACAGATTCTTGATAATGATTTTTGATACCTTCATTTTTCCTATCCTCCTATGATTTTTATAATTTAATCTGGGATTTCAAATGTGAATCCCATTTCCTCACTTAAAAGAACCGCTCTTCCCATCTCAACAATAACTTTCTCATGAGGGCAACAATTATTGTTTACCCATTCAATAAGTGGCTGTACTGCTTCCTTAAATTCTTCCATATTTGGAAGTTCTTTTCTTGCCTGTAAATATCTAAAATCCATTTCCTATCCTCCTATAATTCCTCTCCAACCGTCACAAACGGCAGTCCGCATATCCATTCAATTCATTTGATAGACAAATGCTCTCCACGCTCTTTCAGCACTGCAAACTTTAATTCCTTGCCATCCTCAAGAGCCTTTCTAATTTTTGCATTGTCAGGAACCATTTTCATATAAGCCCTTGTAACACATAATTCATCAACTTCCATAGGCTGGGTGCCACCATTTCTTTGAATGTTAAAACTAAACAAATCCGTTTTGAATTTCGTCTTGCCAGTGGCTTTCATGCTGTCGTAAAGGTGCTGCCTAAGCCTTGCGCTGTTGTTGGTGATAGCGTTCATCTTTGCTGTCATGCGCTCAATTTCAGCCTTAAACTTCAATGCTTCTGCTTTAAGCTCTTTCAGTACTCTTGCATAGCCGTCAGCCTTAATCTCAAACTCTCCCTCAATCCCCTCCAAGGTATCCTTGAAAGCCTGCGGGTCAATGCTTTCCTCTTCCTCCAACATTTCCAACAAGCGGAGGTAATCGCCTGTGATTTCATATAATGTACTCATACTTTCCTAATCCTCCGTGTAATCCTCGTCAATTCCATTGTCCTCTGCCTCTTCCTCGGAAATTTCATCATAGTCTCCGCTGGAAGTATTCACAGAATCGTACCAATCTTCAAAAGCTTCAGTTACTTCTTTTTCAGATACATTGTCATCGAATTTGACAATCTGCTCTTCTTCAGTTCCGCAATATCCTGCGGAATAATGAAATTTATAATACTTTGCCATTTTCCCTATCCTCTCTTTCTCCCTGTTCGTAAGCATGTGCCAGTCGGTTTCTCATTTTCCGCGTCCTCTCCATTTCTGCCTCATGTTTTTCAAATTCATCGTAATTGTCTGGTATCCTCTCAAACATCATCCCACCTCAAATCCAAGGAACTTCCCGCACATCTCCCTATCTATTGGGTATTCCTCATTTTTTACGTAATCTTCAAAGATTCTAGCCCTGATATTTTTTTCTATTTCCTGCTCCATTCCATCCAGGGACTTCAATAAAACTTCAAGCTTTTGGGAATCCCTTATTAGCTTCTCAAATTTTTCTACCGAAATCGCAATTGTATCCATTCCATACCTCCAACTCCATCTGCCAAAAGCTGCTGCATTCCAACTTTTCCAAAAGTGCAGCATTTTCTTTCCTTTTCGTTCTTCTTCCAGGCACTCTGGGCAAACCCCCTGCACAAGTTCCCCATGGTCGCAGTTCCCGCCGCAGGATTCACATACCACCATCAGAACCTTCCTCTGTATCGCCAGCGGAAACTTTCCCGTCATTGATAATGATGGTTTTCCCATTCCGCTCATAATCCTCCCTGCACTCATGCGCCGTCTTTTTGCTGTAGTCCAAGCAAATCCCTCCTTTCATTTCCCGGCCGCCATCCACTTTGCCAGCCCCTCCGTATCAAACAGTATGGCACTGTTTTTCTTGGGGCTAATCTTCCAAGAAATCCCATTTCCTTTCGTCCTGAAAATCCTCATTAGGTAGGATTCTGACAGGCCATAATCCCGCACCAGAACTGTTTTTTTCATAACTTTTTCTGGGAACTTCATAAACCTTCACCTCCCCATGTAATAAATAATCATGTACAGGGCTATGAAGCCCATCACCATTGCCACCATCCCGGCAATGAAGTAGCAAATAAACTTGAACTTTTCAAAGCTCATCGGCTCCCGGTCTTTCTTTCCGTGCCTTAAAATAATTTCATCCATAATTTCCCTCCATTTTATAAACAAATATTCTATTTGCACTTGCCATCACAGGAAATTTATGGTAATATTAATCCTGTAACAGCTACGTACATCAGTTCGTTGCCATTCCCCAGGGTGTTCCAGCACCGCTGGGGTTTTTACCTGCACTCCGTTATCCCAACCTGCTCCATGTCCTTGTCGGCCTTGCACCACGGGCAGTACATCGTTTTAATATGCCCGTCGCCAGTAGGCCTTTTTAATTTTGTGGCAAATACTTTATTGCCGCAGCCCGGGCACTGGAATGTACGGATGCAGAATTTTCTCCTCTTTCTCATTTCTTTTTCTTTCTGTTTTCCTCATTTCCCAAATACCAAAGGACTGAAAGGAAAACCTCTGCAAGCAGCGTGAAGCCGATTCCGCAGACAAATTCACTGATATACAACTTTCCTCACCTCCTTACACCGCCGCTGTTCTTTCTGGCTGGTTCTCTTTTATATGGAGCAGTTCTGAATCACTAGCCCTGCTCTCTGCCACTCCGAGAAAATACCCCTTTTCAAACGGGGACATAAGGGGAAGGGCTGCAGCAATGGTTTTCATGATGTCTTTTTCTTTTTCTGTCATAATTTCCACTTCCTTTCTGTCTGTGCTATAATCTCCTTATTAAATGAAAAAGGAGAAAAATCATGCTCACAACTAAACAATATAAATTTCTTAAAAAATTATCTAAAAACGAAATCCAATGTGACGATTTAATTGATAACAGAGATAGAATTTTCCTATATCTGTTAAATCAAAACTACATAGAAAAATATCTTGTATGTCCAGACAACGATATTTATGAGAAAAACGCTAAGTCATATTGCAGAATATCCCAAAATGGAGAAGTTGAACTCAAGATATACAAGCAGGAAAACTATCGTTTCTGGATTCCGACCATACTTTCCATAATCTCCATAATTGCAAGTTTTTTGGTTGTATTTACACAAAATGAAGACCTATGGAAATTCCTGCAAGAATTATTGCAATAATCGAAAGTACCAAGCCATGAAGGGAATCGTCCACGGCTCTATCAAGGCAGTTGTTTATGCCGCATATGAGATTCCAGTTCGGACATTCCTCTTCATGCTTTTTATCAAGCTCTTCCCTCGTCATTAACTGTTCTTCCACGTTTCTCACCTCCTCCTATACTAAAACCTTGCTTGGCTCCTCTCCGCCTATTTTCAATTTAGCTGCCCTCCTTCCTAATTCCATACAAGTCATTGACATCTACGCCAATGGCAAAAGCTATGGCAGGAATATATTCAACTCTAAGAAGTTTTCTTCTATCATTTAAAATGTTGCTAAATTCCTGCGGAGTAAAGCCTGCCTTTTCTGCAACAGCTTTCTGCTTCATTCCTTTGTCGGAAATAACGCTTTTAATATTGGATATTACATCTTCATAGTTGCAAGTAACCATATATTTCATCTCCTTTCTTTACAAGTTTCTTGTAACTATTTGCATTTTATATCATTTATCTTGTAATGTCAATAGTTTTTTACAAGTTTTTTGTAAATCATGTATTGACTTTTCAATACTTCTTGATATAATAATGTTGTGGAGGTGATTAAATGAGTTTAGGCTCTAGGATAAAAGAGCGTCGAGAACAACTTAATTTATCAAGGAATGAGTTAGCAGAAAGAATAGGCGTGACATCATCCGCGATTGCAAATTATGAAAATGAAATTAGTTCTCCTAAAATTGAATTGATGTATAAATTATTTAATGCTCTTGGGTGTGATGCTAATTATTTACATCAAGACGATATGAATGCTCTGATTTATGAAAACACTGCAACTCCAGAAGAATTTGAAAAACTTGTAAAGAAATACCGCGTCCTAGACCCCCATGGGAAGAAAATGGTTGACTTCACATTAAATGAGGAATGGGAACGGTCGAAAAAACTGGTAGAAGAAAAAAATATAATTCCAATGGAAGTAAAGGAAGAAGCGCCAGATTACCTTAAGCCAGTAGCCGCACATAATGAATTAGAAAATCCAGAGCAAGTTGTACTAATGCAGGAGGATATAGAAAATCTGAAAATTCCAGAATAGAAAAACATTTTTTATAATGTAAGGGGGAGATTCCATTGAAATACGAATTTCTTTTAAAAGAAGCTGCTTCTGAAAATATTTACATTATTGAAAATGCGGACTTCAAATCAGAAGCGGATGCGTTGATTAACGGAAATATAATAGGAATAAATAAAAATGTAAGGGACACAAGAAACCGAACATGTATACTTGCAGAAGAATTAGGGCACTACCACACTACCATTGGCAATATTTTGAATCTATCAAACGTGAGCAACCGAAAACAGGAACTGAAAGCAAAATTATGGGCTTATGATAGGTTAATTGGGCTTAAGGGTATTATTAGTGCTTACCAAGATGGTTGCCAAGACCTATATGAGATGGCTGAATATCTGGAAGTTACTGAAAATTTTTTAAAAAATACATTAGTTGCGTACAGAAATAAGTACGGAACTCATGTTGAATATGAGAAATATATAATAACTTTTGTTCCTACGTTGGATGTAAAATCAATTAATTAATATGATAAAACATTTTAATGAATAATTATTAAGGAGGAATTTAATCATGAAGAAAACAGAAGCAAAGAAAACAATATTATTATTTATTGGAATTTTTATTCTGCTGATTCCAATAAAATCAAATGCGGAACCTGCAAGGGGGAGCAGAGAAAACCCATTATACGCTTACGAATCATACACGACAGATGTATATGACTATGGCGATTATATGGGAAAATTCCAAATACAATTACTAGATTACAAAGATGGGAAAGATGCATACGATTATGTGATGCAAAATGAATATAATGCAAAGCCAACAAGTTCGCAAGAATACATATATATTAAATTTAAGATTAGTTATATATCTGGTTCGGAACAGATTAAAGTATCTGATGTTATAAATTATCATTCTGATTTATTTAACACAGATGCAAATTACCAATTAAGCAATATTAATTGGGGATTTAGCTTTGAAGATGTTGAAGATATGATAAATGTTTCTTTATATCCAGGAGGAAGTGCTATATGTTCTACAGCAATTATAGTAAAATCTGGAAATACACCAATTACATATAGGATTCAAACTGGATATAATAGCAGTGAATATGAACCAATATACACATGGTTTACAACACAAATACCGGAAGGTAGATGCCCAAGGGGATGTACTTACAAAGAAACTATTTCAAAAAATCCAACTTGTACAGAATCTGGCGAAAGGAAGTATGGCTGCGTTAACTGTTGGTATTTTTACACAGAAGAAATACCATCTATCGGACATAATTATATTGAAGAATCAACAAAACAGGTGAATTGCGAGCAAGATGGAATTATAATATGCACATGTTCCAATTGTGGAGATTCTTATAAAGTTACAATTCCTCATTTCGGCCACAATTATGTTGGAAAAATAACAAAACGTCCGGGATGTACTTCAGCCGGGATAAAAACATACACATGTTCCAATTGCAAAAAGACCTATACGGATACAATACCTGCTACTAAGCACAAATATTCAAGCTGGAAAACTTCAAAAAAACCAACGATATTTAAAAACGGAACCAAAACCAGAAAATGCAGCAATTGCGGAAAACAGGAAACCAAAACAATAAAAAAATTGAAAGCATCTGTTTCAATTAAGAAAAAAGCATCTGTAAAGGCCGGAAAAAGCATACAGTTAAAAATATACAAGAAATCCAAGGGGGATAAAATATCAAATTGGACATCCTCGAAAAAATCTGTTGCAACTGTCAATAAAAAGGGGAAAGTAACAGCCAGAAAGAAAGGGAAAGCAAAAATCACGGTAAAGATGAAAAGCGGATGCAAGGCCACATGCACTGTGACAGTTAAATAAAAAACCGCCCGATGTTTTAATGAAATATGAAGTAGGGGAATGTTATGTCAAAACTAAAATGTCCAAAATGTAAGAGAACACACATTCAATTATTGAGCAATGATATCGATATGAAAACTACAACTAAAACGTCGCTGAATCTTAATCCATTAAAACCATTTACTGTATTTAATCACAAGACAGAAAAGAAGGAAAAAACATCGGCGGCAAAAGTAGGGCTTGCACTAATGACAGGAGGAACTTCTCTTTTGATGACAGGGACAAAGAAAAAAGCACACAATGAGTACTTCTGTACTGATTGTGGAAATAGATGGGTTGGAAAATAAATGATTATCAATAATGAATGCATCAGAGATATCATGTTTACAATAGAGAAAGGATCTTCTTTTGAATACCCATGCCGCATGATAGGGATTAAAAATAAATATCCCAATCTTGCAGAATATGGCTAGGACGCATTAGCGTACCATATCCGATATCTCAAAATGAAAGAGCTGATATTCAACCCGAACGAGCGTGATGGGCATGGTTTTGACTTAACACCTGCCGGACACAAATTTATCCAGGATATACGAGATGATAATAATTGGAGTAAAATCAAAAAGATTTCTTCCAAAATTGGATTTGCCAGCCTTGAAGTTATTTCTGCCATCGCCCAAGGAGTCGCAACTTCTGCCATTAGTAAGCAGTTAGGACTTCCTGAATAAATCCCGCACATATTTTCGTGCGCACCAACTGATAAGCCTTTGCATGTCTTTGTCAGATGGTTGTTTGAAATGGTTTTCCTCCACCCATGCAACATAGGCGGATAAACCAAGTTTTGTTGATATCAGAGCTATTAAAAGAACTATTATTATTAAAAAAAGAATTATTTCCATGAAACTTCCTCCTATGTACAGTATAAATCAGCAGGAAGAAAGTTTTGTACCAAAATAAAACCGCCCCTGCGCCAACAGGAACGGCTTTACATAGATACCGAAGATGATACCTACAATCCAAAAATATTGTATCATCTTCGGTAACAGCTTGCAAGCGGAACTCATGTTCCGGCTGGCTGTTATTTTTATACCCATTTTTAAAGATTCAATATCAATGTCAATTAATAACATGGGGATTAACGCAATTTCCCCTAAAGCACAGAAACCATAAACCTTTAAGGCAACATCGATGTTGATATAAAATTGGCGAACATAAAAATATATTTCACAATAAATTTAGGGGGGATGATACCATGGCAACAGCGAAATACAAGAAGAACTACCGCGGGGAGTATGAAGCGCGGATATGGGACGGGACTTACAACCCGGATGGCAGCAAGCACCGGAAGCGGCTTGTGTCCAAAAAGTCCAGCGCAGACTTAGAACGGCAGGTAAACAGGCTCAAGAACGAGGTCGAGAACGGGAAATATGTCCAGAAAACAGATATATATTTTACCGATTACGCGAATGAATGGTTGCGCGTGAAAAAAAGCGTCCGGGAGAAGAACACGCAGGCCATGTACCGGAACATCATAAATAAGCACCTTTCATTCCTTGAAGGAATAAAGCTATCCGACATCAGGAACAGCCACTTCCAGCTTGCCATAAACAACGCGCTGGACAAGCCCCGCACCTGCCAGCAGATTTACATAACCTTCAGGCAGATTATGAAAATGGCCGTTACGGATAATTACATAGGGGCAGTTATGTTCGACATGGTATGCTCTGACATAAACCTCCCCAAGATGGTTCGGAGGGAAAAAAGGACTTTGACGGAGATTGAAAAAGCTACGCTAAGCGAAGCGGAATTTACGGATCGGGAACGGGCTTTTGTTTATATCATATACTCCTGCGGATTGCGCCGCGGGGAGGCCTTAGCGTTATCCGCATTCGATTTCCGGGCAGAAAACGGTAAAACTACCGTATCCATAACAAAATCCCTTGTTTTTGATGGAAACACCCCAGAGATAAAGAATATGCCAAAGACAGACCATGGATTCCGGGAGCTCCCGGTTCCAGATGCGGCAGCAAGGTTCCTGAAGGGATATATGTCATCTGTCAAAGGCCCCTACCTGTTCACATGCAGGGACGGAGGGCTGATTACACACTCCTCCTATGTGAAGATGTGGAAATCAATCACCGGGAAAATGAACCATGCCGCCGGGGGCACGGATGCTTTCCCGGCAATAACCGGGCTGACTGCGCACATCTTCCGGCATAATTACTGCACCAACCTTTGCTATCAGGTTCCGGCCATCAGTATAAAAAAAATCGCGCAGCTTATGGGGGATACCGAGAAGATGGTTATGGATGTTTATAACCACATCATGGAGGAGAAGGAGGATGCATCTGCTGTAATAAATGATGTTCTGGCGATATGATTTTGCGGACGCGCTGCGTACATTGCCATGAAAATTCAGGACGCGGACGCCGTGCGGACATCTAAAATATCCTAAAAACACCTATAATCGGTTAAACAAAAAAATAACGAAAACCCTTGATTTACTGGATTTCCGCTATTTTTCTGCTTATACCATGGAATGAGACATCGGGGATTCGAACCCCGGACAACTTGATTAAAAGTCA
>ERZ778516.809-NODE-809-length-25546-cov-5.711624_pt1 | contig 25546 bp, 19 predicted proteins | sample MGYA00510342_ERZ778516 | MGnify/ENA primary metagenome ERZ778516 (study PRJEB29527, sample SAMN07138961) | mouse gut metagenome | material: feces | host: mouse | place: China:Nanjing | collected 2016-01-25 ... | reverse complement strand
AAATAAAGGAAAACAAAATAATCCTCTTTTGTTTCTGATATATATATTAATATAGCAGTCCCATTTTCTTCATTGATGGTAGGCTTTTTTCTTAAATTTATGTTCTGATAAAATATTGATGTATCCAAATTTTCATATTCCTCTAATTTTTCACTTATGGTTGTCATATAAAGATTTCTATTATTTGAAAAAGCAATAAGTTCATCATTAAATTCGTATGCTTCTTGTCTACCCTCAAAGCTATCTTTCACATACTGAATCGCCTCTTCCTCATCACACTCCATATCTGTCACATAATGAAACGAAAAAATTTCTCCTTCCATATTTACCATTCCAAACAGATACACCCCTTCAATCTGAATCTTATTCCACACATAATACTCTTTGTCATCATCTGTCAATAACCTTCGAGCCTCAGCATACAATAGAGAAACCGCACTCTCTTTGTTACTGATAAGAACCCCGTCATAATTCACCATATCCACCATGCATTCCGCTACTCTCTTCCCCTTCAAAAATTCACTTTGTTCCTGTGACAGCTCACGTGTACTGTGCTTATGATACTCACTCCATGGATAAATATACAAATCGGGCACTCTCTCCCACAGTTCTGGCGGTGAAGAGAGCGTAAAGCCTTCAAAAAACCTTGCTTCGGCTTTTTCAAAATCATACTGAAGCATGGTCAGCAAAACAACCATTGCCGTAAGTATAATCACTGCCGTGATTACAATAAAAGTAATCGCTGTATTGAGCTTATCACGGCCCACATTATCGACCTCCTTTTTTCTGTTTTTCATACAAATCTCCTTTCCACATTCTTACAGAGTTCTACAAAAATATATCTATATATGTTTTATTATACATCAAACTTGTTGAAAAGTCGTTAGAAAATTACAAACATTTTATCTTTTGACATATTTCGTCAATTTGCATAAATATTCTGCGATAATATTGTATATTATGTTGAAAATATATAATTATATAGCTAAAATTATTATATAATCAACATCCGTTATATAACCAGTCACAATCTGACTGCATTTACTGGATAAATAAAAGAGGATTACATTTTTGTAATCCTCTTATCCTTAAATCGGATAATACAGCCCTAATTATCTTGCATATTCCACACATCTTGATTCGCGTACCACGCTGACTTTAATTTGTCCCGGATACTCAAGTTCATTTTCTATCTGTTTTGAAACATCCCTTGCCAGCAATACCATATCCGCATCGCTTATCTGCTCTGGCATTACTATAATCCTTATTTCGCGGCCAGCCTGTATCGCAAATGATTTTTCAACGCCTTTATAAGAATTACTGATGTCTTCCAATTGCTTTAATCTGTTTGTATATGCTTCCAGAGTTTCTCTTCTTGCACCCGGTCTTGCCGCAGATATTGCGTCAGCAGCCTGTACCAGACATGCAATGAGTGATTCAGGAGCAACATCTCCGTGATGTGCTGCAACAGCGTTCACTACGATTGCAGATTCCTTATACTTTTTACAAAGGTCCACACCTATCTGAATATGGGAACCCTCCTGCTCATGGTCTACGGACTTTCCAATATCATGAAGCAGTCCTGCTCTTTTTGCTACTCTTATATCAACGCCTATCTCTCCGGCTAAAAGCCCTGACAGATGGGCAACCTCAATTGAATGTTTTAATGCGTTCTGGCCATAGCTTGTCCTAAACTTCATCTTGCCGAGAAGCTTGATTAATTCAGGATGGATTCCATGAACACCAACCTCAAGCGCTGCTTCCTCTCCGGCTTCGCGCATCATGACTTCCACTTCTTTCTGAGCCTTTTCTACCATCTCTTCGATTCTGGCAGGGTGAATACGTCCGTCTACAATCAGCTTCTCAAGAGCAATTCTTGCAATCTCTCTTCTGATTGGGTCAAAGCTTGAAAGAATGACAGCTTCAGGGGTATCATCAATAATAAGGTCCACACCGGTCAATGTTTCCAGAGTTCGTATATTTCTTCCTTCTCGTCCAATAATACGTCCCTTCATCTCATCATTTGGAAGCTGTACAACAGAAATTGTGGTTTCTGATACGTGGTCAGCAGCACATTTTTGAATCGCTGTAACAACATATTCCTTGGCCTTCTTTGAAGCTTCTTCCTTTGCTCTTGTTTCCAACTCTTTAATCAGCTTTGCAGTATCAAGCTTGACATCATCTTCCACAGTTTTCAGCAGTAAATCCTTCGCCTGTTCGGAGGTAAGTCCTGAAATTCTTTCCAGTTCCTTCATTCGCTGCGTACCGAGATTTTCCACCTCAGTTCTTCTTTTTGTCAACTGTTCCTCTTTCGCTGCAAGAGCACTTTCTTTCTTTTCCAGCATATCAGATTTCTTATCAACAGCTTCCTCTTTTGATAATACTCTCTTTTCATAGCGCTGTAATTCCGTTCTTCTTTCTTTCGTTTCTCTTTCCAATTCATTTTTTGTTTTTAAAGACTCTTCTTTAGCCTCTAAAAGAGCTTCTCTTTTCTTTGTCTCAGCTGTTTTTAATGCTTCATCTATGATTTCGTTTGACCTAGCCTCTGCACTACCTATTTTAGCTTCAACGCCTTTTTTATAATATGTAATAGCAGCAAACCAGACAATAATAGCAGTTACAACAATTGTTATCACAACAGCAATTATAATATTAGTCACAGGAGCACCTCCTTATTTAGTTTTCATTGTACAATACAACATATTAATTTTATACTTTTTTATTCATTGTGTCAAGTAGTATGTCATATTTTTTAAATGATACAGCCGTGATAATCTGCTGTAAAATACGAGATTATTTCCTAATAAAAAACAAAAAAGTCCGAAGCTGTGGACTTTTAAAATCAATGTCTGAGATACTATAAATTTCCTGTAAAATCAAAAATCGGTGCGACAAGATTTGAACTTGCGACCTCTGCGTCCCGAACGCAGCGCTCTACCAAACTGAGCCACGCACCGAAATAGTTTTATATTTTCTGAATGAAACTGCTCTTGTCTCAACAATGTATAATTCTATCAGATTTTTGTAAAATGTCAATCAATTTTTTAAATTATTTTACATAAAGTAATTTAAACTCAATTATGCCTTGTGTAAATTTCACAACTTATAACAGGAAACTGATAACAGGAAACTGATAACACAGGACAGACTGCTGCATTAAGTGAAAAACTATAATGCAGCAGTCCGTCTCTTCTGTTTTTTATGAATATTTCAAAAGTTCTATCTGCTTTTTCTTCTGCTCCATTGAGCTATGTACATAATAATTCAGTGTAATATTTACATTGGAATGTCCCAATATTTCACTTAAAGATTTAATATCAATTCCTGATGCAACTCCCATTGTCGCAAATGTGTGACGAAGTGCATGACAGTTTAAGGGTTTAATTCCGTTTTTTTCCTGAAAACTTTTAAAAAAATACTGAAAATTTCTAGGTTCCACGTACTTTTTTACTGAACCGCTTAATAAATATGCATCTTCTTCATAGTCGGCCTTATATGTTTTCAAACTCTGAACCAGTACAGAGGGCAGTGGAATTATCCGCCTAGAAGAACAGGTTTTTGGTTCACCCTCTATCACGCAGGTTTTTCGAATTTTTTTTGTACTGCTTTCTATTCGCTGCATGGTTTTTGTAATGTAAAGTGTTTCCTTCTCCAGATTAATATCCGACCATTTCAGAGCACACAGTTCTCCAATTCGCAGACCTGTATACATACAAAGTAATATTCCCACACATCTTAAGTCTTTGTCACATTCTTCATCAAGCGCCAGAATCAGCTTTTTTATATCTTCCTGTGTAAAGACCCTTCGAGGCTGCTTTTTTATTTTCGGCAAAGTAATATGATGAATATTCATATGCAGGCCTGTCATTTCTTCCACGTAATTTGCAATCGTGCGGATAATTCTCACAATATCACGTATGGTACTGGAAGACAGGCCCTCACTTGTCTTTAAATTACCCTCTACGGATTTTTTCAGGATATACTGATTCACCAGCTCTGAATTGATTTGACTGCACTTATATCTTCCAAAAAATGGCAGGATATGTGAATCGAGAATTCTTTGATATTTCATCAGACTGCTTGGCTTTAAACCTATTTCTTCTTTTTGATACCATTGTTTTGCTGCCTCTACAAACAGCATGTCCTCACTGGAAAAAGGGAACTTTTTACATTCTGCCTGTGCCTTGTTCTTTTTTTCCAGTGCTTCCTTATATGTTTTTCCATAAACAAATCCCAAAACTCTTTTCCCCGAAATATCATACCCTTTGACATAACGCCCCTCCCATCTGCCATCCTTGCGCTTGTATACATTGGTTCCTTTTCTTGACATCGGTTTCCTCCTGGGTTTTCTTAATAGTATAACCGACGAATTTCACAAGTGCAAAAGTTTTAAATGATATTTTTTAAAATGTTATTTTTTTTAAAGTTCCTGTTTTGCTTTTTCAATTTCCTGAATCGCTGCTTTTTTCATTGGAATACGACAGTTCTTGTTATTTCCAAATTCTACAATAATCGTATCATCTTCCACGCCAATTACCACACCGTAAAAGCCCGATGTTGTCAGCACGCTGTCACCTGCCTCTACTGAATTCTGCAGTGCGGCCATTTTCTGCTGTTCTTTCTTCTGTGGCTTTACCATTAAAAAATAAATAGCTACACCAAAAATTGCAATATATACCACGATTCCTATAAGACTTCCTGCTGCCGAGCCTCCTGTTGCTAAAATTGATGTCATGTTTCCTCCATTCTGTCACTTTTGTGACATTTATTCTTTATTATTTTCTTCAAATCCTGCAAGCTTTGCCTTTTTATATTCGGCATATCTGCCTTCATCCAATGCCTGCCTGATTTCTTCCATCATTTTATTATAAAAATACAAATTATGCAATACACAGAATCTCATTCCAAGCATTTCTTTTGCTTTCAGCAAATGCCGGATATATGCTCTGCTGTATCTCTGACATGCCGGACAATTGCAGTTTTCCTCTATTGGCCGGTCATCCAGCTCATATTTTGCATTAAATAAATTTAACTTTCCCTTATTTGTATAAACATGTCCATGGCGGCCATTTCTTGATGGATAAACGCAGTCAAAAAAATCTACACCGCGTTCTACGGCTTCCAGAATATTGGCCGGAGTTCCAACACCCATCAGATAAACAGGCTTGTTTACAGGCAGATATGGTGTAGTTTCTTCTATAATATGATACATCTCTTCGTGGGATTCTCCTACTGCCAGCCCGCCAAGCGCATAGCCATCAAGGTCCATTTCTGTAATTACCTTTGCATGTTCGATTCGGATATCCGCAAAGGTTCCGCCCTGATTGATTGCAAAAAGAAGTTGACTTTTATTAATGGTATCCGGCATATCGTTCAGTCGTTTCATCTCGTTCTTGCAACGCTGAAGCCATCTGGTTGTTCTGTCTACCGAAGCCTGCATATACTCCCTTGTGGACGGATGCGGCGGACATTCGTCAAACGCCATGGCGATTGTAGAAGCAAGATTTGACTGAATCTGCATACTCTCTTCCGGACCCATAAATATCTTTCGCCCGTCAATATGAGAATTAAAATAGACACCTTCTTCTTTTATTTTTCTTAAACCTGCCAGTGAAAACACCTGAAAACCACCTGAATCAGTGAGTATCGGCCTGTTCCATGACATAAAGCGGTGAAGCCCGCCCAGATTTTTTATAATTTTATCTCCGGGTCTTACGTGCAGATGATAGGTATTGGAAAGCTCTATCTGTGTGCCGATTTTCTCCAAATCCTCTGTCGATACGGCACCTTTGATAGCGGCGACAGTTCCTACATTCATAAATACGGGAGTTTGTACCACTCCATGCACTGTATGAAATTCTCCACGTTTGGCATTTCCTTCTCTTTTCAATAATTTGTACATAATTATTATCTCCATAATAAAAAAGTTCGTTTTATAATTGCACTAGTGTATTACTATACTCTATTCAGAAGAAAAAATCAATTGTTTCTTTACAAAAACAATGGAGCTGTCGCATTAAATAAAACACATACCAAATATAGTATCTATACAAATTAAAAATCACTATATCCTGTATTGCCTTTTCTTAGTACGACAGCCCATGTCTTTCAGTTCATGGAATTTTGAAAAGTATTCTCACTGCTTAAAATTTGAAGTAAAATGTATATTCTTACATATAATTACTGAATTTGCACTTACCTGACAATTCTTTAAACTGGAATTTAAGTAGCAGTCAGACTTCCGTTATAAATTCCAGAATTCCATATTTCGTCAAATTCGTCTTTAGAAATAGTAGTTGCATAAAAGCCTTCTCCCCAAACCTTTGCATTAAGTTCATCAACTCTTGGGATTGGACACGCTTCTATAACATCACAATATGGGTCATTACAAACCTTTACTGTCCTGTTCACAAAGACTTCTATCTCTCTTAGAGCAAAGCGGTCATCATTCAAATCGACTTCATAAAAATATACCATTGGCATATCATCAGATTCATATTCCATAAATAACTGTATATACTCAATATTGCTGTCCATGGATAATCACCTCCTACTTTTTTAATCCCACCAGAAATACCATGCTGTGGATTCTGCCAATGAATTTGCAAATATTCTGATATCTAAATTCCCCTGAGCTACTACATCAGAACAAAATGCCACCATATCCCATGCAAGAGTTTTTGTATCTTCTTTGTTTATCGGCTCAGGAAGTATATATTCCAGAACATCATGGCTGATGGTTGCCAGAACTGCACCATAAGTTTCATACCAGTATTTCGAGATTGTCATCATACTCATCATCCCAATCCTCATCTTCGATGTATTCTTTATATTGCTCTTTCCATTCTCCAGTACAGATTTTCCATCTGGAAGCTCTTTTTTACACATTTTCTCCCGAAATGCCCTGACTGATGTTTTGTCAAACTCAAACTTTTTTATTCTTACCCATAAATTATCTTCCTTTCTTTTTTATTTTATATTTAAAGCAGCTCCGCTACATCATACAAAAGCCTTTCTGTATCATTCCAGCCAAGGCATGGGTCTGTAATGGATTTGCCATAAATATGTTCTCCTATTTTCTGGCTTCCCTCTTCTATATAGCTTTCCACCATAAGCCCTTTGACAAGTTTTTTAATATCAGGCGAGCAGGCGCAGCTATGCAGAACATCTTTTGCAATTCGAATCTGCTGCTTATACTGCTTTGCTGAATTTGAATGGTTGGTATCAACAATTACCGCTGGATTGACCAGATTTTGTTCTTCGTATAAATCATGCAGAAACATTAAATCTTCATAATGGTAGTTCGGAACTGTATGCCCATTTTTATTCTGGTATCCTCTTAAAATCGCATGTGTCAAAGGATTTCCGGTAGTTTTTACCTCCCATCCCCTGTACAAAAAGGTATGTCCCATCTGTGCGGCCATTATGGAATTTATCATAACTGACAATGTTCCGCTGGTTGGATTTTTCATGCCGCATGGAACGTCCATTCCGCTGGAAGTAAGACGATGCTGCTGATTTTCCACAGAACGCGCGCCTACTGCTACATAGGATAAAATATCAGAAAGATAGCGGTAATTATCTGTATACAGCATTTCATCTGCAGATGTCAGGCCTGTTTCCTTCATTGCCCGAATGTGCAGATGACGAATCGCAAGAAGCCCATGTAACATATCCGGTTTTTTCTCAGGGTCCGGCTGGTGAAGCATGCCCTTATAGCCCTGACCTGTGGTGCGGGGCTTGTTTGTATAGATTCTTGGAATCACAAGTATTTTATCTTTAACTTTTTCCTGAACCTTTGCAAGCCTTGTTACATAGTCAATGACGGCTTCCTCATTATCCGCCGAGCATGGACCGATAATCATTAAAAATTTGTCTGATTTACCTGTAAATATATCTGCAATTTCTTTGTCTCTTTCTTCTTTCATTTTTACAATATTCTCAGGTACAGGATAATCTTTGCGGATTTCCTCCGGAGTAGGTAATTTGCGAATAAATTCAAAACTCATTTATTTTTCCTCCAAATTGCTGTTATAAATTTCCAACATTGTTTCATTATAATACAGCTTTACATGATTTTCAATATAAATTGCAGATAGATTTTACCTGATATACAAGTTAAAAAACTATTTTTATCTTGCTCCTAAAAATTTATCTCCATATAACCACTTTTTCCCAAAACAAATCTATCTATTTTTGATAAACCGCAGATAAAAATCACTTATTTTTCTGTCTGTTTTATAGCTTTTTGAATATTTTTATTTTTAAACCGCTATACTAATTTTGAAGCTGTTTTGTAAAACAGAAATGTTTGTAGTACCAGATTCAACACTACCTTCATGTATTTTGTAACCCCAAAAATAAATTTTCAGGAGGAACTTTCTATGGCAAATAACGATACCATCAAATTATTAAAAGAATGCAGTGCTGGCACTGCCATGGCAGTAGATGCGATTAATGAAATTCTTGAAGATGTAAAAGCTTCCGATTTAAAAAATCTATTAAGAACCAGCCGTGAAAAGCACGAAGAGCTCACAAAGGATATAGACAACTATCTAAAAGCTTTTCATGATGAACCGAAGGACCCTTCTATTATGGCAAAGGGAATGTCTCATTTAAAGACGAATTTTAAAATGACTACAAATCCGACAGATGAAACGATTGCAGACCTGATTACAGATGGCTGCAATATGGGAATTAAATCTCTGTACCGGTATCTGAATCAGTATAAAACAGCGGACAAGGATATCAGGAAGCTGGCAGAAAAGCTGATACATCTTGAATCCGACTTACGTGAAAATATCTGCGCATATCTGTAAGTTAAAACTCAGCCTGCCAAAAAGGACTGTCTCTGTTTGAGTACAGTCCTTTGCAATATCAGTCTTTTATAAATTTGCTAATCCACAAATCTCGCTATCTCATCAACCGGTTTTCTTTTTGGCATTTTAGGCTCTTCTGCCGGATATCCTACTGCAATTAATGCAGAAATACTTTTTCCTTCCTCTAATTCAATTATCTCTGCAATATAATCCTCATCAAAAATTCCCAATACTACGCTTCCGATTCCTTTTTCATGTGCCGCCAGCATAAAAGTCTGCGCTGCAATACCAGCATCAAACATCTCCCATTTATCTTTTTTCCTAGTTGTAAAAGAACCGTCTTTTTCATATCCACACCGACCACTTACAGTTGTCAAAACCACCAGTGCAGCACAATTGGAAACAGTATTTTTATTTTTCTCAAATCCCATTACTCCATTTTCTGCTATTTCATCAATCAGCTCTTTTTTCTGAATAATCACATATCCCGCGGTCTGAGAATTTTTCCATGAAGGAGAAAAACCCGCCGCTTTTACAATATCTTCTAAATCACTCCTAGAAACAGCCTTCTGCTGAAAACTCCGGATACTTCTTCTTGTTTCTATTGCTTCTGTTACTGTCATGTTTTTTCCTCTTTTCTTTTTGATTTTTTCTGTTTTTGCACTGATAGGATATTCCTTCTTCTTTGGCTTCCTTACATATTTTTTCAGACTCTTTTTACATGCTCCATATTTTTTATAATTTTTTCTCCCCTCCCGTAATGTCAGTCTATGATTTGCACCCGATGGTATATCCAAAAGCGTTTCTTCCAGTATCTCGTCAATCTCATAATACAGACTGAAAAAGGTATTTGACTGGTCATCAAAAATAAGATATGCATCATCTTCCCAAAAGCAGACCGGACATATATCAAATTCTCCTTTTGTTTCCAGCGTCATATATCCACAACACAGACACTGGTATTTTTTCTTAATCTTTCCTTTTTCTTTTACTACCTTATCAGCCTTCATTTCTTTGTTTCTCCTGTTTTATCTCTTTTCTACCTGACAATGATTATTATAAATCTATTTATATAATCAATACTGTTTTTCATTCAGCCTATTCTTCATAGCTGAAATGCGGCAGCGCATACCTGTCTTTATATTTCTCAAACTTCTCTTTAAATAATTCATTCTCAGCCTTCATCTGGTCAATATATATATGTGACTCAAAAGCGGCATCATTTTTTGTTTGCACAATACTAATTGCCACATTGGAACAATGGTCGGAAATACGCTCAAAATTTGTTGTAATATCCGAAAAAACAAATCCCATTTCCACTGTACAAATTCCTTTTCTCAGACGTTTAATATGCCTTTTTTTCAGCTCAATATTCAGAAAATCTATTACCTCTTCTATTGGCTCTACCTTCGCAGACAGCCTCATATCCTCCTTTACAAACGCTTCCGCAGAAATATTGACAATATCTTTCAATGCCTGTATATAAACTGCCAGCTCTTCCTTTGCCGCTTCTGTAAACTGCATATTCTTTTCATGCATTTCCTTTGCGGCATCACAGATATTTACTGCATGGTCAGAAATACGCTCAAAATCGCCGACTGAATGGAGCAAAATAGATAAGGTCTTACTGTCGTCTTCGTTCAGATTTCTGCTGCTCAATTTCACCATATAAGCGCTTAATTCATCTTCATACCTGTCCACTCTGTTCTCAAGCTCTATTACTTCTTCCTCTCCTTTTTTGTTATAACCGGACAGTAAATCCACCGCCTTAAATACAGACTGCTTCGCAAGCTCCGACATTTTTACAGTTAAATCGCGGCAATGTTCTGTGGCAAGTCCCGGCACATCCAGAAATCTTTCATCCAGCAGCCGAAATTCCTTTTCTCTTTCTTTTGCAGATACATGAATCTCTTCTTTATCATCCCGAATCGTAAGACATGCCAGCTTTTCAAGCAATGAACCAAAAGGAAACAGCAAAAGAGTAGCAGTAACATTAAAAGCAGTATGAATTACCGCAATTCCCACAGTATTTGCCGCCTCGTGCATAAAAGGAAAATGAAGTACCGCATTTAAAATGTAGAAAATAACCATAAATAAAATCGTTCCGATTACATTAAAATACAAATGTACAAATGCCGCCCGTCTGGCATTTTTCTTTGCGCCAATTGCAGATAAAAGAGCTGTCACACAGGTTCCGATATTCTGTCCCATAATAATCGGTATTGCTGAGCCAAAAGTAACCGCTCCCGTCGCACATAGCGCCTGCAAAATACCCACCGATGCGGATGAACTCTGAATAATTGCCGTCAGTACTGCTCCTAAAATCATACCAAGCACCGGATTGGAAAAAATAACAAACAACTCAGTAAATCCTGGTATATCCTTTAATGGTGATACTGCAAGACTCATGGCATCCATTCCGGTCATCAGAATTGCAAAACCGATTAGTAATGAGCCTGTAATATGCTTTTTTTCTTTTTTGCTGAACATTAAAAATACAATTCCAATAAATGCAAGCAACGGTGAAAATGATGAAGGCTTTAAAAACCGTACAAAAAAATTGTCGCTTTCCAGTCCTGACAGACTTAAAATCCATGAGGTTGCCGTTGTACCGATATTGGCACCCATAATAATATAGACTGCCTGTTTCAGTTTCATAATGCCTGAATTTACAAAACCCACTACCATAACTGTTGTTGCTGAGGAGGACTGAATCGCCGCTGTCACTCCTGCGCCCAGAAGCACTGCCATAACAGGCTTTGCAGTAAGCTTTTCCAGTATGCTTTCCAGCTTTCCGCCTGAAAGCTTCTCAAGACTGTCACCCAAAAGACTCATTCCATAAAGAAACAATGCCAGACCGCCGATTAAATTCAGTAGATTAAAAATATCCATTTCTGTTTAATACCTATGCCTTTCTTCTTTATATGAATATACGGGAATATTTTACATACAGATATATTTTATGGGAATTTATACGGATAAACTCATATGTATAAATTTATATAATATATCCCGTGAATTTATTTACATAAATATCCTATCGTAATTCATATGTATCATATGGGCTATTTTTCCAACGCCCAAAACGATTATATCTATATGCTTTCCAGATATCAAGTTTATTCAGGCAATTTTTCAGATTTTCACTACATGCTGTAAAATCAAATGCGGATGTTTTTAAGTCTGCAAACAAGCAGGTTTGCAAGGATTCCAGTAAATAATCCTGTGATAATTCCAGATATCATCATATAGGGAAGGTATGGAAGAATTCCTGTTCCTACCATAAAAACTGCAGCCATAATCTGCCCCAAATTATGAAAAACTGCTCCAAATATACTTGTAATATAAATATATTTCCCCTTTACTATCCTATTTATAAAACAATCCGCAAAAAAACAGAAAAATCCGCCGCACAGGCTGTAAATCATATATACCATCTGTCCTGCAAAGACAGAAGCGAGAAAAATTCTTAAAAAAAGTACAATCAGCGCATCTTTCCATGAATAAAGAACCAGCACAATCAACGTTACCACATTTGCCAGTCCAAGCTTGATAAAAGGCAGCGGAGTCAGCGCTGGAAGTGCTGACTCCACTGTAAAAATAATCAGTGCCAAAGCAGTATATAAACTTAATAATGTAATTTTTTTAACTGACATAAAATATAATCCCTTTCTGAAGTGCCTATGGCACTGAACTATTTTTCATTTAGTGAAAACCAAATCAGATAGAACAATTCAGTTTATAATACAGGCCCTTTCTTTCCATCAGTTCCTTATGATTTCCTTCTTCTGCAATTCCATGATTTGCAATATATAAAATCCTGTCTGCATTTCTTATCGTAGAAAGCCTGTGGGCAACAATAAAAGCAGTTTTATCCTTTAAAATAACTTCTAATGCCTGCTGTATCAAATTTTCTGTCTCTGTATCAATCGAGCTGGTTGCTTCATCTAATATAATAACCGAAGGATTTTTTAATATAATCCTTGCAAAGCTTATCATTTGTTTTTCACCAGAAGATAAGCCGTCCCCACGCTCTTCCAGCTCCTGATAATATCCATGTTTCAGTTTTTTAATACATTTATCGGCAAAAATTGTCTCCGCTGCCCGAATACATTCCTCATCTGTGGCATCCGGCCTTCCATAACGAATATTTTCCATAATAGTTCCCTTAAAGATAAACGGGTCCTGCATTAATACTCCAACTTCTTTTCTTAACGATTTTAAAGTGATTTCTTTTACATTTTTTCCATCAATCCTCACAGTTCCCTTATTTACATCATAAAATCTGGTAAGCATATTGATAATGGTAGTCTTTCCTGCGCCAGTCGGCCCCACTAATGCAATTGTTTCTCCCGATTTTACATGAAGGTCAAAATTCTCCAGAATATTCACTCCCTCATCATAGGCAAAGGTGATATTGTCAAAATCCACCTGCCCCTTTGTATTTTTCAGCTCAATATCTCCTGCTTCATCTTTAATAAGTACAGGCGTATCTATGGTGTCAAATACCTGTTCCAGATTGGCGGTTACACTGGAAAGATTCTGAATAATGGCGGCGATTTGTGTCAACGGCCCGCTGAACATTCCCATATAGCTGATAAAAATGGCTACTGTACCGGCGTCAATTGCAGAATTTCCTCCCAGAATCAGTGAAAGTGATACCCCATATAAACAGATTGTTCCAAGATTCCAGAAACTTTCTACAATTGGTGTATTTAATTCATTTAATAAAACAATCTTCCACCATGTACGAACACTGGTATCATGAACTTCTTTATATATTTCAGCATTTTTTTCCGCTCTGTTATAATTCTTTACGATTTTTTCACCCATAATTGTTTCCACAAGAAATGCGGTTCTGTTTGAAACTCTCGCTCTGTGAAGGCCGAACCTTTTACGGATTTTATACCTTAAAAAGAACACGCAGACCATAAGCGGCACAACTGTCGCAAATACAATGCCAGTAAGCGGCACGCTGATACTGAGCATAAAAAATGTTACTACTACAATTTTTACACAGTATACCAGAAACAGCAGCACATAATTGGTAAAAAAGTTTGCCAAATCATTGATATAATCTGTTACTCTTACCACGATTTTACCATTCGGCCGATTGTCAAAATAATCAAACGGAAGCTCCTGCAACCGGTAAAAAATCTCCTGCCGGATATTGGCGATAATACTGTGTCCCATTTTTCCCATTAAAGTCTGCTGGAAATAACTAATCGTGATTTCTATGGCAGCCAGCACTGCAAGCCCTGAGATTACAAGCACAAGCTGCCTGTATTCCTCATCCACAACCACCTCATTAATAATATGTCCCAAAAGCAGAGGAGATATCATAGAGGTACAGGCGGCAAAAAGCATAAGCGCACAGACAAGAATAAATATTTTTTTGTATGGGAGCACATACTTTAAAATTCTGCCAAGCTGTTTTATATCTATTTTTCTTTCAATTACTTCATTTTGAAAATATGTGTTTCTTTTAGCCATGTAACATCACCTCCTTCTGGGGTTCCTTTTTGACATCCTTTTTCCTATTCTCTTTTTCCTCATTCTCTGTTTCATATTCCGAGTCTAATGTATCATAATCAATTGCGGATTTGCGTTGATTTTCCTGAATTTCATATACCTTTGCAAAATGTCCGCCAAGATTCATAAGTTCTTCAAAATTACCTCTTTCTACGATTTCGCCATCCTGCATATAGATAATTTCATCGCAGTCCACGACAGAAGACATTCTGTGGGCAGCTATCAGAACTGTTTTGTCCGGATAATCCTCTTTAATGGTTTTTAACAGCTTCTTTTCGGTTCCCATATCAAGCGCGCTGGTAGAATCATCCATAACCAGCACAGGAGCGTCTTTTAACAATGCCCTCGCAATAGAGATTCGCTGTTTCTGTCCTCCCGATAGTCCAAGTCCGCGCTCACCTACAATCGTTTTATATTTTTCAGACAGCTCCATAATAAAATCGTGCGCCTGTGCGTCTTTTGCCGCTTTGTGAATATAAAAATCTTCGATATCCGGTGAAGAAAACGCAATATTGGTCTCTACTGAATTCGAGAAAAGAAATACTTCCTGAAATACATAGGAAAATCTGTCTCTTAAAGAGTTTAAGGTGTAACCTTTTATATTTTTTCCGTCAATATCAATTTCACCGGAAGATACATCATGGATTCTCACCAGACTTTTCAAAAGCATACTCTTTCCGCTTCCGGTTTCTCCAACAATTCCCACCTTTTTTCCATATGGAATATCCAGATTGATATTCTTTAACACCTCACTGTCTTCCGTGTCCAAGGTAACATTTTTAAATTGGATATGCGGCTTTTCCGGCGTTTCTTCTGCATTTTCTGCTTCTACAATTCTTGTCTGGCAGTTCATAAAGTTTAGAATCTTGCCGCCTGCAACAAGCTGCTGCTGCATTTGAAAAATAATATTGTTTATCTGCGAGATATGGTCCATAACCTTCATTACATAACCGGAACAGGTTACTAAAAATCCGACCAGCATATATCCCTTCATAACCAGAACTGCACTTACTGCAATTGAGCCGATATAGGCAATCTGTTTTATCGAGCTGAAAATCACCTCAAATTTTGCCGAAAGGCGAATTTGTTTTAAATGTGCATTTTTCAGATTTTCGTTTGAAGTGTTGAATTTATCCTTTTCTACGTCTTCATTGGTAAACGAACGTACAAGCCGGACTGCTTCGATATTTTCCTGTACAGTCAGATTCATGGTACTGTTGCAGCCACGGATAGCTGAATAATTTACTCTGGCAGTTTTTTTGAATTTTGTCAGTGCAATGACAAAAAAAGGCAAAAGTACTACCGGAATTATAAGCAGTCTGAAGTTAATCGTGGTGAGCAGATAAGAACAAATCGTAAGAACAAAGACACTGTCTATCATGTTTGGAAGCATACGGCAGAAAAACTCTTTAAACATAATGGTATCGGAGTTTACAGTCTGTAAAAGTTCTCCTGTATTATACTGTGCGATGGTTTCACTGTCGAGCTCCATAAGTTTCTGGAAAGTATCCACACGAAGGTCTGTTTCCATATTTAAGCCGAGCCTTTGGAAAGTCATGTTTTTTATATAAATCAAGATAATTCTTATTAGAATAAAGATTCCAAAAGCCGCCGCTATGTGAAAAAACAGTTCAAAAGTTCTTGGCGCGCCGTATTTTCCTGATATGAGAAAGGAAAAAATTCCTTTTTCAGATGGTTCTGTGTCTAAGATGATATAATCGATAAGCAGCTCAGATAAAAGCGGAATCATCAAATCCGCGGTTATGGCAAGAAAGCTGCATATTTGGGCAAAAACCGCCACTGGCAGATATTGCTTCCAATACCTGCGAAAGCCATATTTTATAATATTCATTGTTTTCCTCCTTTACTATTCCACGAGAATTATCTTGTATTAAATATAGTACAAGAAAGGGAAGAAAACAATGATATTTGCTGTTGGTGAATTGATATTTTCTGCTATTTTGATTCTGATTGAGAGTTTAATAACATATGTTTTCACCCCAGAAATCCATACATTCCTGATAGCCATTTGTTTTTGTAAAAGTTTTTTCTGCAAATTTGATAAATTTGGGAATATTCTCTCCTCTCAATTCCAAATCCTCTGGCTGCGATGTGTTTTCTTTATCGCAAGCAATATAGCACATGCACGCAAGAACACAATGTACCATTATATACATCTCCTCTAATTTTTCCGGTAAATCATCTATAATCGTATATTCCCACAGTCCTCCATCTCCTTCTACCACTTCATACAAATCTCCCCAGTCTCCTATATTATTTTCAACATATTCCCTGCATACATGAATTGCATGACATAATACCTGATAGTCTTCCGTATCCAAATCATCAATATACATATCCGCAATTTTCTGCGCAAGTTTTATAATTCTTACTTCAAGCTCATTTGCCATTTTTATACCTCATAAATATTTGAATAACATTTATATCTATCTGCTCTTCTTAAACTCAAAAGATACTTTATCCGTTACATTTCCCGCACTTCTCATATCCCGCCTTTTTGGCTTCCTTCTCCGAATCAAAATATACCCTGTTTTCCTCCATTGGAAGGCTTCCACAGTTCTTTGTATGATATTTTTTCGAAGTTTTATTTCCAATAATTCCAATTTCTTCCTCTGTATCTTTTTCATCTGACAGCTCTTTATCCGACTTTACCTGTTCTCCAGACAGCCAGCTTTCAGAAGGCGACATATTAAAGGTTATGGTTTTTCCATCCGTAGTTGCTACAACCGTACCCTGTTCATCTGTACGAAACACCTTAACACCCCTGCTTCTAAGCTCATTTAACAGCTCCGAATGAGGATGTCCATAATCATTTCCCTCTCCACAGCTTATTACTACATATTCCGGCAGCGCAGCATCCAGAAATGGTTCCGAATTTGCTGTACGGCTGCCATGATGACTTGCCTTAAACACATCACAGTCAATATCAATCCCGTTCTTTAAAATATCTTCTTCCGCTTCCTCCTCCGCATCCCCCGCAAAAAGAAATGTACTCTCTCCATACGTCACCAGCACTCCCACAGAATAATTATTCTCATTATTTCCATACTCGTAATTACATGGAGCGATAATCTGTACTTTTGCATCGCCCAATGAGTAGGTTTTTCCCACTTTCGGATAAGTCAGTTTATAATTCTTCTGCTCAATGGTATCAATTACATCACGATATGTTTTTGTATCTCTCTTTCTGTCCGGCATAATAATTGTACCACAGTCAAAATTATAAATTGCCACATCCAATCCGCCGATATGGTCCGCATCTCCATGTGTGCCGATTACAAGGTCCAGCTTTTTTACCTTTTGACTTTCCAGATAGGATTTCACTGCTGTTCCCTTATTGTTATTTCCCGCATCAATCAGCATATAATGTCCTCCACATTCAATCAGAGTACAATCTCCCTGTCCTACATCGACATAATGCACGGAAAGTCCCGATTTTCCCGAAGTACTCGCAGGCTCTGCATCCTCCTCGCTGCATCCGCCAAGAAACAGGCAGAGCATTATCATCAAAAGTATTCTTATTATATTTTTTCTATTCATTATTATTCTCCTAACCAATTCTCTCTAATTTCTTTTTCCATTGCTTCTATTTCCAGCTTAAATTCACGCGAGGAAACTCTACTCGCGCCCTGTCCCATAATAATAAGCTGCTCCAGTGCATCTGACGTCACCACAGTCACATTATGCTTTTTGCTAAGCTCGTGTGTTGTTTTTTCAATATAGGCATCTGCTGTCTGAGCCTCTTTTGTATACACCACATGAATATTGTGATATTCTGTGACCTCACCGGTATTTCCCTTTACCTTATAGGCATCAAAAACCAGAATCACCTCTGTTTTTTTATACCCCTGATAATTACAGAGAATGTCCATAAGCTTTGTTCTTGCAGCATCCAGATTTACTTTCGACAGCGCATTTAATTCCTCCCATGAAAACAACAGATTATATCCGTCTACCAGAAGATAGTTTTTTACGGGTTTTTTATTTTCCCATTTCGCTACATAAGGCTTTTCAGGCCTTTGCTTTTTTTCATGGCCAAGTCTGTCATTATCTGTATTTAAACGTCTTTTTACAGGTCCGAAGGTTTTGATAAAAATTTCTTCCAATTCTTTATCAAGCGCCCGGGAATCTTCTAGCTTCTTTTTCTTTTCTTCCATATTTAAAGATTCCGGCTTACTGCTGGGGACTTCTTTTCTTGCAATTACAGAAATATCCGGATGCAAGTGCATATACTGCTCTACTTCATTCCACTTTACCTGAAAACCTGCTCCATGTGCGCAGAATACGGAACCTGCTGGATTTTCAAGGTCTGCCTCACTGTCATAGCCAATATTTTCAATTACCTCATCCGCATTATGACATTCCTCATATCCCGCAGTTTCACAAAACAGCTTTCCCTTTCCTCTTGTATATGAAATCAGTTCTTTGGTATAATCATACATGGTAGAAACAGGTGCCTTTCCTGTAATAATACTGATATCTCCCTCTGATTGCGGAGTGTCAAAACTTCCACACATCTTTTGAATATCCGTCATGGCCCGGCCCAGATTTTCTGTCGGCAACTCAATCCGAAAGGAATAATATGGTTCCAAAAGAACATTTTCTGCTTTTTTTAATCCCTGCCTGACTGCCCGATAGGTTGCCTGTCTGAAATCGCCGCCCTCTGTATGCTTCTGGTGCGCACGCCCGGCAATTAATGTAATCTGCATATCTGTAATCGGTGAATTGGTCAGTACGCCTGAATGTATGCGTTCCATTAAATGAGTAAGTATTAATTTCTGCCAGTTCCCATCAAGCGAATCTTCGCTGCATACAGTAGAAAAGACAAGACCACTTCCCCTTTTTTTTGGTTCCAGTAAAAGATGTACTTCTGCATAATGGCGCAGCGGCTCAAAATGTCCTACACCCTCCACAGCATTTCTAATTGTTTCTTTATAAACAATACTTCCTGTTCCAAATTCTACTTCTATGCCAAATCTCTCTAAAATCAGACTTTTTAATATTTCTATCTGAATTTCACCCATCACCCTTGCGTGAATTTCTTTTAACTGCTCTTTCCAAACAATATGAAGCTCCGGTTCTTCCTCCTCAAGCTCTTTTAATCTCCGCATAAATTCATGTACATCCATAGACTGTGGAACCATAATTTTATAAGTAAGCACGGGCTCCAGAATCGGAAGCTTGGAATCCGGCTCCATACCAATTCCCTGTCCCGGATAAGTTTTTGAAAGACCTGTGACTGCACAGATACTTCCCGCTTTTGCCTCTGCGACTGCTTCATATTTTGCTCCCGAATAAATTCGTATCTGGTCTGCCTTTTCGCTCTCCCCGTTTTTGTAATCAATTAATTGCTTTACCTTTAAACAGCCTCCTGTCACCTTCAGATAAGTCAGACGCTTGCCCTGTTCGTCTCTGGCGATTTTATATACCTTTGCTCCAAACTCTGACGGATAGGAAATTTCCTGTGTATACAATTCCAGCTTATCCAGAAACTCCGTAATACCCTCAAGCTTTAATGCAGAGCCAAAAAAGCATGGAAATACCTTTCTTTCTACAATCAACCTGACGATTTCTTTTTTAGGAATTTTTCCTGATTCCATAAAAATATCCAGTGCCTGTTCCTCACACACAGCTATATTTTCCATAAACTCGGCAGCAGCATTATCCGTAAAATCTACAAAGCCTTCTCCGAAATGCTTTTTAAAATCCTCTAACAGCACTGTTCGCTCGCAGCCGGGCAAATCCATTTTATTGACAAAAATAAAAACAGGGATATTGTAACGCTGCAAAAGACGCATCAATGTCTGTGTATGTCCCTGTACTCCATCTGTTCCGCTGACAACCAGAACTGCATAGTCAAGTACCTGCAAGGTCCGCTCCATCTCTGCTGAAAAGTCCACATGGCCGGGAGTGTCAAGGAGAGTGATTTTCACAGTATTATACTCCAACTGCGCCTGTTTTGAAAAAATTGTGATTCCCCGCGAACGTTCCAGCTCATAGGTGTCTAAAAATGCATCTCTATGGTCTACTCTGCCGAGCTTTCGAATTGTTCCTGTCAGATACAGCAGACTTTCTGACAGAGTAGTTTTTCCGGCATCAACATGGGCCAGCAGACCGATGCATATATGTTTTTTTGGCTTATTTTCAGATGTATTATTCATCGAAAATGCCCCTTTCTGTGGTTTATAATCGTTACATTATATTTTAAATGAAGCACGCGGATGCGTGCGCAGGTCACCAAACTGCGCTTTGCTTCGTTTGATGACATTATACTATAAATGAAGCACGCGGATGCGTGCGCAGGTCACCAAACTGCGCTTTGCTTCGTTTGATGACATTATATCATAGAAAAAACCGAAAGTCGATGAAATATTAAAACAGCCGCAGAAAAAAAGCAAAAAATCCCATTTCCCATACATATTTTTTTCAGCCCGCAATATATTATTTATAAATCAAAGCAAAAAACAGGAGAAAAAAATTGTTAAAAGCCATGCAAAATGAACTTATTGATAAAGGCAGACTGCAAATTAATGTTGTAAATAATTTTAATATTCCTATCAACAATGCTACTATTAATATTTCTTATTCTGGTGAGCCGGATAGAACAATTGAAAGCCTTACAACAAACAGTTCCGGCTCCTCGCCTGTGGTGGACTTAAATGCACCGCCGATTGAACTTTCTTTAGATGAAACAAATATTATTCAGCCTTATTCTGAATACTCCATTTATGTAACCGCACCCGGTTATGAACCGGTAGATATCTCAGGTATTGAAATTCTTTCCGATACCACGTCTGTTCAGTCTGTCAATCTGATACCTTTGGAGGAAGGTGCGCCTTCAGATATTGTAATACCGGCACACACCCTGTATGGAGAATATCCGGCAAAAATTCCGGAAGCGGAAATCAAGCCGGTCAATGAAAGCGGTGAGATTGTATTAAGCCGCGTAGTGGTGCCGGAAACAGTTGTAGTTCATGACGGTTCCCCGTCAGATTCTACTGCCCCAAATTATTATGTGAATTATACAGACTACATAAAAAATGTCGCATCCAGCGAAATCTATGCCACATGGCCGGAAAGCACCATTACAGCAAATGTTCTTGCCATTATGTCTTTTACACTAAACCGTGTATATACAGAATGGTATCGAAACAAGGGCTATAATTTTACCATTACTTCTTCTACGGCTTATGACCATAAATGGATTTATGGCAGAAATATTTTTAACAGCATTTCTACAATTGTAGATGAAATCTTTGACCAATATCTGGCAAGACCAAATGTGAAACAGCCGATTCTTACTCAGTACTGTGACGGAAAACGCGTTACCTGTCCAAACTGGATGAGTCAGTGGGGCAGCAAGGACTTGGGTGACAGAGGATATTCCGCAATTGAAATTATCAGAAATTATTATGGAAATTCCATGTATATCCGCACAGCAGAATTGATTTCCGGTATTCCGTCCTCATGGCCGGGATATAATCTGACCGTGGGAAGTACGGGAGATAAGGTACGTCAGATGCAGGAACAGCTTAACCGAATTGCCCAGGTTTATACTTCTATTCCGCAGATTGCCGTTGACGGTATTTTTGGCGAAAATACAAGAAGGGCCGTCGAACAGTTTCAAAGTGTTTTCGGGCTTGCCAGAGACGGTATTGTGGGCTTTAAAACATGGTATAAAATTTCGCAGATTTATGTGGGAATTACAAGAATTGCAGAACTTAATTAATGCAAATGCCTGTATTGACTGTCAAAAAATACAGTCAATACAGGCGTTTGCTGTTCAATAATGCAGCCAGCCATATTTCTTATGTTGTGGCTCCATAACTTTATTTTACAGTTTTAGAATTTCATTTAATTGCTGAATAGAAAATGCCTGATTAAAAATGCGAATATCAGAAATACATCCTTCAAAGCTGTTCTGATAAATATCTCCGCCAAATATCAGCTTTTTCACCTTTCCAATCGAATAACAGCCATCTTTAATTCCATTGTGTTTACCATCTACATAATGGGATATCATATGAATATCAGCATTATAGATAAGAGCAATCTGATGCCACTGATTCTTTTCTATCATTCTTTCACGCAGAGTATCTCTCCATTCTTCCTCCCGAAAATCCTTCATTCGAAAAATAGATGTTCCACTCGGTCCATATGGAATTTCTGACATAAATCCATACTCTGCTTCCAGATAAAAGGTATTTACCCATTCTCTCGGATTTTCATCTTTTATCCAATAGGAAATTGTAAAACTTTCCAAATCGTTAAATTTCTCCGGAAGTATAAGAACATTTTCTTTGACAGCACCACCTTTAAAATACAGTGCTTTCATAGAAGGCTTTGGCCCCTCTTTGTATTCTGGTTTACCGTCGTTATAAAAACACTGATATTTTCCACTGGTGTCCATCAGAGTTTCATTCAGAGTAAAATGAAACTCCTTGAACGGGTTCTCTTGCACTGTTTCACTTTCCTCCTTCACAGCTTTTTTCATTTTTTTATAAAGCTCTCTGACCTGTTCAAAGGAAATTGGCTGGTCAAAAATCCGAAGGTCCGCCAGACAGCCGCAGAATCCCTTTGCATAAATATCTCCGCCAAGAAAAATTACCTTTGGTCCCACAAGATTCAGCACATTTTCCAAAATTCCGCAACGGCTGCCATTCAGATAAACAGTTGATACATGATTCACGCTGTCATAACAGGCTGTGACCATAATCCACTGATTTAATCCAACTACTTCATCGCCGGCATCACACCAGCCGGCGGGGTCATCCTTGTCCTTAATGCGAAATGTCAGGCTCATATCCCACCCCTTCGGCATAATATCACAAAAACCATTTGCATATCCGGCATAATAAACTCCTGACCAGAGCCTTGCTTCCTCTTCCTTTATCCACATACTGATGGTATAACTGTCGTTTTTCAAAACATCAACCGGAAGCTCTACACAGTCATGAAATGGCTCTCCACCATAAAAATGCAGGGCAGACATGCCTTCTATCGGCCCTTTGTCATATTTTACATTACTGCCATGCATAATTCCCTGATATTTTCCTGTATCATCATATAAATGTCCGTCAAAAGAAAAATGAATCTCCTCAATCTTTGTATCAAGATGTTCCTCCAGATAATGGTAGAACGCTTCTTCGGGAATTGGCCTCGAATATAAAAAACCCTGAAACATATCACAGCCCATGCGGCTTAAAAACTGACTCTGGCTCTTTGTCTCAACACCTTCGCAGATAACGTCCATTTTCAGTTTTTTTGCCATAGCAATCACACACGCCAGAATAATTTTTTCATTTTCAAGCAGCGTATCATGCCTTAAAAATACCTTGTCCACTTTTAATGTATCAATTGGAAGGTCTGTCAGTAAATTCAGCGATGAATATCCCGAACCAAAATCATCCATTGATATTTTACCTCCGGCTGCACGAAATTCATCTATCATGGGCCGAAAAGTTTCAAAATTATCTACATACATACTTTCTGTCAACTCAAATTCTATATAGTGCGGAGGTATTTTATATTTTTTAAATAATTCCTTTACATAGTCATAAATTGCCAGATTCTTCAAATGTGCTCTTGATACATTCAATGATACAGGCACAACAGGCTTTCCCTCATCAAGCCTCTCTCTCAGCTTCTGGAAAACCTTTTTGTATACAAAGTAGTCCAGCTCGATTACACGTCCGCTTCTTTCAAGCTCAGGAATAAAATCATTGGGATACATATACGCTCCATCGTTTTTCTCCCAACGGACCAGCGCCTCTGCTCCGATTACTCTGGTTGAACCTGCCTCTATTTTAGGCTGATAATATACTTTGATATATTCATTCTCCAAAGCCTCAGTCAACGCCTGATGTAAATTTTCCGTTTTCTGCGTCTGCAAACTCCTCTCCTTGTCTGTCATCACTTCACCTCACTAAAATTTCATTAATTAAATTTTATCATCTTTTGCTCGTAAAAGCAAATTGTTTATCAAAGAAATGCTATTTTTCTACTTGACATCAGCATATTATGACACTAAAATAATATACAGCGTAAAACAATGCAAGCGTTTATTACAGCGCCTGTGTTTATTACTCAGAGAATAAAAATTTGGAGGAAAAAACCATGGCTAAAGATATGGATTGGGCAAATATCGGTTTCGGATATATGCAGACAGACAAAAGATATGTTTCAAATTATAAAGACGGCGCGTGGGATGATGGCGTACTGACAGAAGATGCTACTGTCACAATCAGCGAATGTGCCGGCGTTCTTCAGTATGCGCAGACAATTTTTGAAGGTTTGAAGGCATACACAACAGAGGATGGACATGTGGTAGTCTTCCGCCCTGATTTGAATGCCAAGAGAATGAATGATTCTGCAGAAAGACTTGAGATGCCTGCATTTCCGCAGGAACGTTTTATAGATGCGGTTGTACAGACAGTGGCTGCAAATATTGAATATGTTCCACCATATGGCTCTGGTGCTACTTTATATATTCGCCCTTATATGTTTGGTTCAAATCCTGTTATCGGAGTAAAGCCTGCAGATGAATATCAGTTCAGAGTATTCTGTACTCCCGTGGGTCCATATTTTAAAGGAGGAGCAAAACCGATTGTAATTAAGGTTTCTGATTTTGACCGTGCAGCACCTCATGGAACAGGACATATTAAGGCCGGGCTTAATTATGCCATGAGTTTACATGCAATTGTTACTGCACATAAGGAAGGCTTTGCAGAAAATATGTATCTGGATGCGGCTACCAGAACAAAAGTAGAGGAAACAGGTGGCGCAAACTTCTTATTTGTAACAAAAGACGGAAAGATTGTAATACCAAAATCAGACAGTATTCTTCCTTCTATTACACGACGTTCTCTTGTATATGTTGCAAAAGAATATCTCGGACTTGAAGTCGAAGAAAGAGAAGTTCTTTTTGAAGAAGTAAAGGATTTTGCAGAATGTGGATTATGTGGTACTGCTGCTGTTATTTCACCGGTAGGAAAAATTAATGACCATGGAAATGAAATCTGTTTCCCAAGCGGTATGGATGATATGGGGCCTGTAACTAAAAAGCTGTATGATACATTGACAGGCATTCAGATGGGAAGAATAGAAGCTCCAAAAGGATGGATTTTAGAAATAAAGTAATAGTTTCAATATAAAATATCGGTTTCAGTTTAAAA
>ERZ778516.806-NODE-806-length-25566-cov-8.211438_pt1 | contig 25566 bp, 23 predicted proteins | sample MGYA00510342_ERZ778516 | MGnify/ENA primary metagenome ERZ778516 (study PRJEB29527, sample SAMN07138961) | mouse gut metagenome | material: feces | host: mouse | place: China:Nanjing | collected 2016-01-25 ... | reverse complement strand
AACTTTTTTAACATTTTTCATTTTACCTATTGACATTTCTTAGCTGGACTTTTTTCTATTGTTATTTGTCAGAAAGCCTTTTTAAAATAATATGAACCATTTCACCAACATTTTTCATTGCGCTAACCTCACCCATTTTAAATTTTATAGCAAATTCTGCTTCAACTGCCATAATCAGATTAATATGTTCCAGACTATCCCATTCTTCAATATCTGCTGCTGTTGTATGATTATTTACAACAATACTTTCATCATCAAAAACCTCCTGAAAAATCTCAGTGAGTTTTACATAAATCTCTTCTCTCGTCATTTTTAATCCTCCACACATATCACACTATTTTTATTTTTATATTTATCTGTTACCTCAAATTTCCATTTAGAATTTCCGGCATTATCTTCATATACCTTCTCAAATCCTTGTAAATGATAAAAATCCCTGACCATACTATTTTTCGTCGTCGGATAATAAAAACCATTCATCCACCTAATATTCATATCAAGACATTTTTTAACTAATGCATCCATCATTGCATATTCCATCCCTCTTTTTAAAACTCTACAGCTCATAAGCCACAAATCAAGATACAATTCCTGGTTGTCAATTCTACCGATGATTACCGAAACTACCCCATTGTCTCCAAACTTATCGACCAGCTTTCCATATAACGTTATATAATCCGTATTGTTTGAAACATCTTCGATCTCATTTTGTGTATACCGTTTTGTCGTCAGATTAAACTGATTGCTTTTATTTGTTAATTGGGCAATTCGAGACATATATAAAGCTTCAAACGGTTTTATCATGCCTCTCATCTTCAGTGATTTTAAATAATCTGTATAAGAACCAAATTGTTTTTTATGCAGTTCTCTTGCAGCATTTTCTTTATACATATGATTTCTTAGCAAATCATCATCTGAAAAACTGGTCACTTCAAAATATCCCATCTTATCAATGGTTCTGATATAATCTTCCACATGATCCAGGCAAGGAGTCTCTACCTCCTCTATCTCACCTGATACAATCGCTCTTTCTGCGGGATTATCATCTATAAAAACCAAGCTTTCCGGCAATAGTGACAATGTTTGTGCTATTTCAATATGATTCTTATTTTTTGGCTCCCAATTTGCTTTTATCACTATAAAATCATCTTCTTTTAAAATTCCATCTGGATGTCTTAGCCCAGACAAAGCATTTTTCAGATCATTTTTTGAATTAATGTTCAACAAAATCCCAAGCTGCTTATGATCTTTTAAGTATGCCTGGAATTCACAATAAGCTTGTCCCTCTGCTGTCTCCTGTCCAAGTATGATATTCTCAACTCCATCGTCTCCTATAATTCCACCCCATAAAGTATGATCCAGATCTATCACAAATCCCTTTTTGTTTTTTCCGAACACAGACTTCATTATTCTGACTATATTATATGCAAGATCGGGAATTGCCTCTATTGAACAACAATACTTATACATATACCAATCACATAAATCACACCATCGATCCAGTCCATAACAGGACGAGATATAATTGATATCGTTAATATAAAAATTGCTATGTGTCTGAGCATATTTATTAAAAGCCATATTCAGCCTGCTGATATAGTTTACTTTTCCATGTATATCGCTTGCATCCTTATTTCCAAGCAGCCTATAATACGGATAATCAAAATTATTTTGAATAATAGGACAATGAAAGTTATGAGCCAGTCTTTCCCACATATTCACAAATTTATCGTATTCATCTGCAAATTTTTTCTCTATCATCTCCTCAGAATCCATCATCGACGGAAATACAGTTATATTCCTGTTTGATGTATGAATATATATTAGATCCGGTGCAAACGCTTCTAATCGATCATTCTGAAAGACGGCATCCTGATAAAACTGATTGTATTCTGACTCATAAAATTCCGGCTGAATATTTTGATCCAGAAGGAATAATTCGATCATTTGTTTTACATTGCTTGTCGTTGAACCACCTAAAATTGCAATTTTCTTTTTTATAAAAAAACTGCCCTTATGCAACAATTCCTTTTTTATCTTCTTTTTCTTTTTTAAAAGATACGTTCCATCCAATGGATACTTTAAACATTCCATTCTTTCTACACCTCATTTATACATCTACACACTTCTGAAAAACCAGTAATTTAATAATATGTGAATAAAATATATTACATTACATCCTAAAATCAGCACGGGTGCTATTTTAAAAGTAAGAGAATCGTGGTCTGATCTGTCCACCGAAGCTGCTAATGCAATGAATCCAAACATAGGTGTCAGATATCGTCCCTGTAATCCCCATATCTTGTCTGCTCCAATCGATGTTTTCATAAAAAATACAATAATAATCAGACTCCAGATAAAACATGCCAGTGAGATTAAAAATATTCTTTCCCATTTTTTCCATGAAAAAGAATCCCCATTAACACATATAACTCCTAATACGATCATGTATGCAAAAAAGTAAATTCCTCCATACGGCCAGGCACTGCCATCTATAATCATATTCAACGCATCATCCAGAAAAGTTCTTACAAGCAATGATAGTGTCAGCAGCTTATGATGTATGATGTATTCCATCAAGTCTCCTAAAGAGACCTCCTGAACCGTCGCAAGCGGCGAAGAAAACATGCCTGCTATCATTGTTCGTATGAAAATAGCTGATCCCAATATCATTATCGTAAATAAGAACTTAGCCGTTTCAGCTTTTATAACATATCCCCTAAACTTGCAATCTTCCGATTCTGTCAATAAGATAAGCAGACAGAAAAAAACATATGGAAGTTTTAAGACAGCAATATAAGTAACGATTCCAATGTAAAACATCAGATGTTTCAAAGAAAGAACATTTCTGCCCTTATATTTTAAATGTAATGTATATGCAATGAACAATAAAATACTGCTGTATAACATTCCATCTGTCGAACTTGTACTTCTCAAAAAAGTCATTACCGGTAAAAAATATAACCCCATAAGAAGATATTTATATCTTGGAATTATCTTAATTGCAAAATAGCCAGCACACGATGCTGCCAGCAAATTTCCTATCCTAGCCATATAAAAAACTAATATTGGCGTCATTTTGCAAAATTTTGCAATAACTATAAACAAAACCTGCGGAAAATATTCAATCAGAGATTTATCATAAGTTCCTGGTATTGGCTCTCTGGATTTTTCTCCTGATTCATTGACTTTAGCAAATAAAGATAGAAATTTTGGTATACATATTTTTGAATTTGACTCATCGGTCCAATGAGTGATCTGCATTTCATTTGTATTTTTTATATCCAAATATTCTATAGGAATCACGCATACACCTGTTGTCTGTGTTTCGTCTATATCTACAATTTCATCACAAATCATGTTTCCTTGTGCTATATCATATGCCCTGATAAAATGCCTCCATTCATCAGGTGCACTGCACGGAGCAATGAAAAATACTGCTCCAAATCCCAAGACCAGCGACAACACCAAAAATTTCTTTTCTATTCTGATCTTTGTCACAAGTATGGCTGCAATCATCAGCACAATAATATTTAAAGTCACAATTCCGACTTTTACCAATTTGTAATATTGGAAATCATATATTTCTTTCACATTCAAATACCCATGATTAGAAACAGAAACAGACAATGGTACATCAAAATGTGATCTAACTCTAAGCACGAACGTCTGATTCATCGTATCTTTCACATTACTCATGTCAAAATCCAGACTTCCACTGTTATACACTTCCTCAAATGTATTTTTTTTCGTTATCACTTCTATGCTATGTTCATCACATATAACACACTCTATATTTCCGCTGCCTTGTACCTGGCGAATGTCCAAAAGTGGAACACTTAGTACTTTCAGCTCCTTAAAATTCGTATAAACAGAAAAACTCTGCTCCTGTTCTGGTAAAACCTGCTGCACACTGCCTTGATCTATTAACTGATATGCCGTACTTACCTTTTTGCTACATTCATCTGCCAAGTGAATGGAATATATTCCAATCACAAACTGAACTACCGCTATCACAATTACTATATGTACTGTTTTTCGTAATTTCCATTTTTTCTTCACTATTTTCCCTAATCCTTACTTGATATTGATCATAACAACACCTGCTAAAATTACCCCTATACCTATAAGCTGTATAACATCTATTTTTTCGTGCAATATACATGCACTCAATAAACAAACTGCAACCTGCATTAATCCTGCTGACATTGGATAAAATAAACTTAAATTGACTTCTTTCATAATAAGCAGAGACAGAACAAAACTAATTATATAAAGAACTGCTCCAAATATAAGCTTATCATTTACCTGAACAACAAGTATATGTTTTCCCACTGAGAATACAAAATCGTGTCCTACACCCAGCTTCAAAAACAATAATCCAAATGCAGAGAAGCACACATACAGAAATATCTTTATCAACATCATTAACCTCTTTTTACATCTGGAATGCTGCATTCATAATATCTGAACAAGGAAAACTTTTCCCAAAACCAAAAAATCGTACTTTAACATTTTTATAATAATATTTTAAGATTTTTTCAATCTCATCGGCTGTATTAATATGTTCATGTTCAATCATTGTTTTATATTTCAATCCATACCGCCGTTCAAATTCTCTTCCCGTAGTAACTGTGTAGGAAAATTTCCATAGAAATCTTCCCTCATTTGGAATAGAAATACATAATTTTCCATTTCTTTTCAATAACTTTACAGTAAAACAAACCAATTCAGGAAGATTTTCAATATGTTCAAAACAGGCAACAGAAATAATACGATCATACTTTTTCCCATGTATTTCAGAAATATCAGAATAAACATTCCTTACATCTTTTAAATGGACAGAATCTTTAAATAGTGCTTGAAAAGGTTCTATAATATCATAGATGTACGGCTGCTCAAAGTCTAACTGATTTAATGTTCCTGCTCCTATCTCTAACGTTTTCAGCCCCTCCCCGGAGCTTTTAGCAACTATTTTATGCATCCACCCCTCCACTTTTTTAGAAATTCTGCTGACTCTTGTTTTCCCCTCCCTATTTTCTTTATAATGCTGTACATATACTTTTTTATATTCGTCTGGCAGATCTGGATGTTTACGTGGATAAGAATCCATCAATTTTTTTATATCCTTTAAACTGTTCGAAGCCTGATATATGCATCTTCTTTTCATTTCTTCGCACACCCCTCTTTGCTAAGATTGTCTTTTCCAATAGGCTCCCCATAACTGCTCTGTATCTCTTTAAGCCCTTTCTCCATAATCGCAAATCTTTGCGCTATTTTTTTAAATTTATTCGACAATTCTGATACAACCGCCGTTAAAAATACTAAAATTAAGACAATGATAAATATACATATTCCAAAAAGCCCATTTGTCGAAACTTCTATTCCCAAAAAATGTGTAATCTTTGCCAATAGTTCTGGAAAAACCGCAAATATTAATATTACAATTCCACTGAACAGCCACAATAAACTGTATTTTAATAAAACCTTTTTCTTTTTTATCAGAAAGAAAAACGTCAGATAGTACACTATAATCAAAGTTACTGAAAAAAACTGTAATGATCTGCTCATAATTTTATTTTCACCCACTTATTTTCTTAAAAACTACTGCCAGAGATACTTTAAGCATGTAATAGATGGATCTGAAAACCGATATAGAACTTCTTCCATTCTTTCTCGCTCTCATAACTACCGGAACCTCACATATGTTTCCGTGATACTTTGCTACTGTCATAATTGCTTCAGGTTCAGGATAATCCTGCGCATACTCTTTTGAAAAAATCGTAATAAATTTTCTATTCGCAGCTCGAAAACCACTCGTTACGTCGTATATCTTTTTACCTTTTCCCGTACAAAAATAAATCAAACTGCTTAGAAAATTGATCCCTATTCTCCGATAAACCGAAGACTGAAAACCTTCTTTTTTTATAAACCGTGATCCAATTACAACATCCGCTGCCCCTTCTGCAATCGGCTGAATAATTTTTTCCAATTCAGCCGCACAATGCTGTCCGTCCCCATCCATCTGCACTGCGATATCATATCCTCTTTCATATGCATACATATATCCGGTCTGCACACCACCGCCTATTCCCAGATTTACTGGAAGATCAATATAATCTACCTTGTTTTTTTCCAATACACTTTTTGTCTCATCATACGATGCATCATTAATCACGATACGGTCTGCCTGAGGAAAATGTTCCTCTAAATCTTTAATTGTATCCAGTATATTTTCCTCTTCATTATAAGCAGGAATGATTACCAAAACCTTCATGTGTTTCTCCATCTTCTCACCAGCATCCTTAGCAGCTTCTTCAACTGCTTCCTAAACGGAATCGGCATTTTCATAAACATCAGTGCAATTCGATAGGAAACCGACCAATACACCTCATTAAGCTGCCTTTCCGCACTCTGCAACCTGTTTCTAAGCTCTGCACAGTTTTCCAGCTCCGTACCGATCAAAAGATGCGCCGCAATCAGCCATTCATTATCGATTTTTCCATAGGCAACGGCTCCTTTTGATCCAAATACGCTATGATAAAGTGACTGGTACTCTCTGCACATTTCTTGTTTTGTTTTGAGCTTACATTTTTGAATCTTCCAAAGCTTTTTCTGATAATCTTTTACATTCATCCGCACAGACCTGATCCGGTCCATAATCTCATCAGCAGGTGCCTGGTACGGCACGGTCCATCCGCAGTCTAGTTCTTTGACCCGCTGGCCTACGGCACCGATATCCGTGGAAAGCACAGGCACGCCTGCAAGCACCGCTTCTGAAAGTGTATAGCAAAATGTTTCCTGCCATATTGGAAGGATGCAGATTAAGTCTATTCCATGCATTTTCATAAGCTCTGGCAGCTTTTCTCTCTGATAAGGGCCCATATTATGAAAGTTTTTTCTTTTCTCCAGCTCCGGGACAGGTTTTTCAAAATATCCAAATAAATACCAGTCGATATCCTTGTCGCTTCTTCGAATCAGTTCGGCTGCTTTGCGAAAGCCCTTTGCCGTATTGATCGCGCCTAAAAAGGCTATGGAAAAATGCTTTTTCTTTGAACTGCGGCATCTTTTTCGTGTCACCGGTGCCTGGTCAGAACCATGTTCGATTGTCAGGATCAAATCCTCTAATTGTGGATAATACGTCTTTACAACCTGCTTAGCGCTTTGGGACGGGACTATGATTTTTTCTGACATCCTTGCAGCCAGTATCTGCTGCTTTCTCCAAAGTTTTATATAATCAACTGTTTCTGCGATTTTTTTCTGCTTTTTCAGGCACCTGCGGCAGTTGTGTTTGTTATCGCTACACAGCCTGTGATGCTCGTCGAGCAGCTTCACATTCGGGCAGATGCTGTAGTAGTCATGCCATGTCGTAATGATTGGAATATTTCTTTTTTCTGCCTCATAATACAGCTCCAGCGTCAGTCCTGACGTGTGATGGATATGCACACATCCAACTGCAAACGCATCCAGTACTTTTCCATACAGTTTTGCAAACGTACTGGACCGCAAGACTTCAAACGCAGGCTTTTTGCCAATATAAAACTGGAAAAACAGCTCTTGATGCGTGGTATAAAGAGTAACGTTCAAATAGTCAAAATTTCTTGCCGCTACCAGAATATTGTATGTTCCCCGCAACCCGTTTGCCAGATCTTTGACATGTAGCTGCGTACCGCCTATATGATCCTGTGCATCTTCGCGAAAATCAGCCTGCAACAGATACATAACCGTATCCCTTTTTTGATAATTTTGCAGTTTTGTACGCATTCTTATGTTATGTGACACAATGCCAGTCGGGTTATCCCTGCAATGAATGCGCACCTGCTGCATCAGGTCTGGATATCGTTTGTCCAATATTTTTTCATGTTCTTCTATATATTTTCTTTTCTCTTTGCTTTCAAAGGAACTTGTACCTGTATGTAAAATAAAAGTGTCATCACACATCACATGGTAGTATCCCGCCTCTGCTGCCCGATAACAGAAATCATTTTCCTCCCCGTATCCTCTTGCAAATGTTTCAGAATCAAACGCGCCAATCAGGCGAATCACTTCCCGCTTGATAAACATACAAAATCCATTTGACACCGGAATTTTGGGATATTTTTTCATGCTTACTTTTTCCACTAATGCAGCATATGCATCCACCGTATAGCCTTTTGGCAGTGTATTTTCTTTACAAAAATACGGCACGGAGCACAAGGTAGCATTATTGGACAGAGGTGTAGCGGTAGCAATATAAGGATCACTGTATGCACAGCAAACGATCTTTTCCACCCAGTTTTTTGTCACAACCGTATCTGAGTTAAGAAGAATCACATCTCTGTCTTCTGACTGTTCCATCCCTATATTGACGTTTGCCGAAAAACCATAATTTTTCTCGTTATGGATCACAACACAATGCTCTTTCCTTATGGATTCCAGGTAAAGCCTTATTCTTTCATCTGGACTACAATCATTAATCAGCACAAGCCTGTGATGCTCGAAATCCGTCCATCTTTGAATACTTTCTATACATTTTTTCAGTTCTTCATACGCATTATATATTGGTATAATAATATCTACTCCAACCGTATCTTTCATTACGAGTCTCCCCATCTGTTTCAATAACCCCTCTTTCGCCAGGCATTTGCTTTCTTTTTGTCTCAGCAAGCTGCCCAAGTGCTGGCTGTATTCCATCAGCACTTTAAAGATTTTATCCGCATCTATGCCGACCCTGAGTCGAAAAGACCACTCTCTTTCTTCTTTTGGCACATCCCAAATCAGTTTTGGGTCTTCATCCATAATTATTTGCTGATCTTTAAATACGATTTTATTTTGTATATATGCATCTTTATATACACAATCCAGACAGATCACCTGGCATGGCTGCCTTTCAACCGGATCAAAACGAACCCTGCTTACATTTTCATCTAACAGCATTGTCTCCTGGAACTCATATATTTCTTCCTGCACCCACTGTCCTGCAATTTCTTTTATATCTTTTTGTGAAAACCCATTTCCCCTGTCAAAATATAGAACGCCATATATTGGCGGCATATATTCGTGTTCATACACTTTTTGATAGCTGCTTACAGGCTTTGTTTCTTTTTTCAGTTCCAAAACAAACTGGTATACCTCTCCGTTTCTGCGTTTTCTTAACATCCTGCGCAGTTCGTCCGTACAAGAAAACGGATCTGCGCGGTATTGTTCCGTCATTCCCGTCGTTATCGTTTTATACTGCTTTGCTGTGATTACATAACCTGTACCTTCCACAAAGCTTTCTAATGAATTTTCGGCGAAAAAGCGAATGTGGGTATCATCCAGCAAGCCTTCCTGCGTATATTCAAATCTGCGTTCGTACAGCTTCACAAAAATATCGTTATGTGCGATATTGGGAAGTGATAAAAAAACAGAACCTGTCTCTTTTAATAATCCGATTGTTTCTGACAGCACCTGCTTTGGATTGTTTAAATGCTCCAGAACATCACAAAAAAGAATGACATCAAAAAAATCTCTGTTCCACTTTTTCCATGCATAACCTTCAATGTCTGCGCATATTCCAGCTTCTGCATACTGCATAGCAGACGCAAAAGCTTCTTGTTCCTTCTCTACAATAAAAACAATACATCCATAATCTTGCTGTAGCAGCTTTGTCATCCTTCCACAAGCAGCTCCAAATTCCAAAACCTTGCTGCCTTTTTTTATTTTTTGCAAAATCATACTGTGGACTTCATTGTCGCATATCCTAATCGGCTCTGTATATTTCATGATCTACAGCCCTTTTCCCTCAAAGACCGGCAATGTTTCAGCCGGCACATTCTTTCTTTTTTCGTTCTCTGCTCATAAAGTCCAGATACTGGCTGTGTACCTCCGTTGGAATTCCATCCATTTGGATCAAGCCTTCCTGTATCCAGATACTTCTTTCACAAATGCGTTCTACCTGATCCATTGAATGAGAGACGAGTACAATCGTCGTTCCCTGCCGCTTGATATCCATCAGCTTTTGAAAGCATTTTTCCTGAAAATTCACATCACCGACTGCCAGGATCTCATCAATCAGAAGAATATCCGCATTGACGTTGATTGCTACCGAAAAAGCCAGCCTCATATACATCCCAGAAGAATAGGTCCGTATCGGATTGTCCATATAGTCTCCAAGCTCAGAGAAAGCAATGATTTCATCCATCCTCTGGTCGATCTCTTTCCTGCGCAGTCCGAAAATAGATGCATTAATATAGATATTTTCACGCCCGCTCATATCAGGATGGAATCCTGCACCAAGCTCCAGCAGGCTGGACACGCGCCCTTTCAATTCCACAGTGCCTGCATCTGGGTACATAATGCGGGTAAGCAGCTTTAAAACCGTACTTTTCCCACAGCCGTTATGCCCGACCAGCCCTATCGCTTCTCCTTTTTTCACACAAAAGCTGATGCCTTTTAGCACTTCCCGCTCTTCATATTTGTTCCGGTTCGCACGCAGTGCTTTTTCCTTTAGCGTCTTTCCTTTATCGTAATAGACTTTGAATTTTTTTGTGACATCTGTTACTTCAATTACATTTTCACTATCCCGCATTACAGTTCCTCCACAAAATGCCTCTGTAACCTGCCAAATACAACCTGCCCGATTGCCAGCACAAGCACTCCCATCGCCAAAGCATGAAAAAGCGTGTTCATATGAGGCACCTGCCCGTAATACAGGATATCCCTGTAAGCAACCGTAATCGATGTCATGGGGTTAAGCGTAAACAGCCCTACATACTGCTGCGGCACCATATCCATCGGATACAGTATCGGCGTCAGATACATCCATGCCATCGACAAAATTCCAAGTATATGCTCTAAGTCCCTAAAATACACATTTAACGCCGATACAAGATAGGTCACGCCAAGTGCCATTACAAATTCAACCAGCATAACCAGCGGCAGAAAGAAAAGTGCCTGCGGGTTCAGCCGGATACCGCTTATGATAAGCACTGCAAAAATCACCAGAAAGCTTAACAGCATATTTACAAACTGGCTGATCGTAAAGGCAATCGGCAGTACTTCCCTTGGAAAGTATATTTTTTTCACCATGTCCTGCTCGGAAAAAATAACCGTCGTCCCAGCACTCAGGCAAGTACTGAAAAACAGCCACGGTACCAGCGCAACAAACAAAAACAAATAAAATTTGTCGATTCCCATTCTCATAATTGTTGAAAATACGACCGTATAGACAGCCAGTTGCAGCAAAGGATTTAAAAACATCCATAAAAATCCAAGCACAGAGCCTTTATATCTGCTTTTTAAGTCCCTCTTTACCAGGCTTGCCACCATCTCCCTGTATTCCCATATTTCCTTTGCTAATCTCATTTTCCATCTCCACTTCAAACACGCGGCAGCAACCTTCTGTACAGCCCCAGCATCTTCTTTACATGGGTTTCATATGAAAATTCATCGCCCATATTTAAGATCCTTTCGTTCATCTGCTGTAACTGCCAGCGCTGCTTATAAATCTGTACCAGCGCACATTTTAGCCCTTTGGCTGTCCCGTCGTATAGGATGCCGCAGCCTGGATTTCTTATCAGAATGTCTTTTGCACCGACATTTTCAGATATCACAACTGGCACGCCATAGCTGAGCGCTTCTAATACGACAAACCCAAATGTCTCCTGCCAGATACTTGGCACTACAAGCAGGTCAATTTGATCAAATACATGCTGCATCTTTTGTACATCATATCTTTTATGGCTGACGACAAACGCTTCCTCTCTTTTTTCTGTATCTGCGTACACATGCAGCTCCAGTTCCCGGTATCCTTGTTCATACATCCTCCCGCATACATCCAGCAGCCGAAAAAATCCTTTATGCTCTAACCAGCCCCCAAAATATCCAAGCCGCAGTTTTTTCCCAGCCCTGCGTTTTTTACGATGGTCACGAATTCCCAAATGGCTGATACCGATTACGCACCCATGTATCTCTCCAAGCCAACTGCGATACACTTTCTTTGCCGTCGTGCTGTTAAAGTGGAAGCAGGTAACCTGCTCAAACATCCCCTGGTAGTACGCCCTCAGCCCGGAATAATCCTGCAAGTCCATAGAGCCTGCCGCACCTTTATACGGAACCTGTTCCGTTTTTGGCGCACGCAGTGCCTGAAACATCGTTTTCATGATTCCTTTGTGAACAATGCTGACCATCCATTTTTGATTTCGGTAAAAACGATACCATACCGACTGCTCGATCCGCAGCCTCTTTTTGGAATATGCATGTTTGCAGCAAGCCCTGCACTGTTTCCACATATTGTCTGTACAGACGGCATCCGCCAGCATCAAATCTGCCTTTGGGCAGATGCCAAAATAATCATGTGTCGTAAACACAACGGGAATTTTTAACTTCTTTGCTTCTGCTAAAAATTCCCGATGCAGCCCCATAAATGTGTGGATATGAATGATATCCGGCATTGTCCTGCGCAAAAAATCTGCATAAACACGGTGATCACATGCTTTTGTATAGGCAGGAATGTCTGAAATCCCATTGCCCATCGAAATCGGCAGCGGATGAACAATCACATAAGACGGCAGCCCGCGTGCATTTCCTCTGTATCTTTTGATTTTCACCTGGTTTTTGCCATTCCAGGAAAGCGCGCCCGGGATAAGCAGCATAATCTTTTCTCCCATAAGCATTTCCTGTTTCATCAAATCTATGGCATATCTGACCAGCCCGCCGTCCCGCACCGGAGGAAGCCCCGGCATATAATGAAGGATTTTCATGGAAAGCCTGCCCCCGTTTCTTCATCGGTTTTGTACTGCTGCCTGATAAAACCGTTTGGCCATTCTTTTAAATGTCTTCCAATAACCGCGCATTTCTCTGTCTGCCAGGCTGCGCAGAAAGTACAACTGCCTGCGGTAACCGTACAGTATCCGTAGCTGCCACTTTGCTGCGTGCAGGTATCTGGAGCAGTAATACAATTCGCTTTGGCTGATACACTGATACATAAACGGCCGCACCTGTTTGGAAGAGGCCCCATGCTTATGCATGACCACACTGGCTGGTTCATACCGGGTAAGGTATCCCGCCTGTTCCATACGGATTCCAAGAATTAGCTCTTCATAATACAGCACCGTCCCTTCATCTAAGGGCACCATCTGCCGGGCACATTCCCGTGAAAAGGCAAAGCAGCAGCCTGACGCATGGTACACATCTGCCGGCATCTCCTGATTTTGCTCCATACAGTAATATTTTTTCCATTTTTTGCGAAACACCCACTTTGCCGCTGTATAGATCTGAAAAATCTCTTTGATGCCTGTCCGCATAGAACAACGGCTCGTTTGTATTTCATACCTGTCATTGACTACTTTTGGCGCTGCAATTCCAACCTTTGGATGTGCAGCAAGGCAAGCTGCCAGCTTTTCCACCGCATGTTCCTGAAACAAAATATCACTGTTTGCCGCTACAATCACATCACAGCCATCCGCAAGCGCCCTTTCAAATCCAAGATTATTTCCTGCTGCGTACCCTTTGTTTTCGCTTGCCTGTAAAAACTCAAAATCCAAGCCCACACGCTGCCTGACCTGCTCCGGCATCGGACATTTGGATGCGTTGTCTACAAGATAAATCTGGTAGAACAGCCCCTGGCAGGTTTTCTGAATGCTTTCCATACATCGAAGGCTCAGCTCCCAGGTCTGGTAGTTTAATATTACAATCCCTATTTTTTTCATACTCCATAATAACGCTGTTGCAGCACTTTTACGAAACCACGTGGAAGCAGCCCGACAAGCAGCGGCTTTATTGCATAAAAAATCCCTTCCGGCAGCAGGCCAAGCTTTTGAAAGCCTTTGTACTTTACATATGCCTCATGAAAGCGGTACCTGTATTTTCTTCTTTGAAACTGCTTTTTATCTCTTCTGATATAGTAAAGCACCTCATCCAGGTTTGCGCCGTACCTGCCTTCTTTATACAACCGCAGCAAAAGATCATAATCCTCCGCACGCACCGCACGCCTGCGGCTGTCGTATCCTTGTACCTGCTCCAACGCTTCTTTGCGAAACATTAAAGAAGCATGTACATATGGCAGAGAGAACAGAAAATCCGATGCCTGCGGATACCTGCAAAACGGATAGCATTCTCCCTCGTCTCCTATCCTGCGGACAAAAAACGCACCCCGGCTGCCCACAAACGCGGTCTTCGGATGTGATTTCAAAAAATCTATCTGCCTCTGTAACCGTTCTGGCGCTGAAATATCGTCAGCATCCATAACTGCCACATACTTTCCGCGTGCTGCATTTATACATTTATTTCTGGCATATCCTGCTTTATGGTTTTTCTTAAGCCGCAGTAGACGGATACGGGAATCTTCTTCGGCAATCTGCACTAAAAGCTCCCATGTACCGTCTGTCGAACCATCGTCACAGATCAAAAGCTCCCATCTGGAATAGCTTTGCAAGCATATGGAACGGACTGCCTGTCTTAATACCTGGCCGTCTGCTGCCTGATAAACTGCCATAATCACCGATATTTCCGGTATCTGCCCTGGCTCTTTCTTTTTCCCATACCCGCTGATTTTTCCTGGTTTCATCATCCTGTAGATTTTCCGCATCTGCTGCTGTACCATATCCAGACTGAACCTTTCAATTTTTTCCTGATTATATTTGCCGCATATTTTTCTAAGGTAAGGATTTTTTAAAAACTCCTCGATCTGCTCTTGTAGCTGCATGATCTTCCCAGGTGAAAACAGCCTGCCTCCCCGATCATCAATCAGCTCCCTGTTTCCACGGATATCTGACGCAATACAGGCAAGCCCCGCAGCCATTGCTTCCATAAGCGCTACCGGAAGCCCTTCCTGGAGAGAGGGAAATACAAAAAGATCCGCCAGCGCATACAGGCTCTTGACATCTTCCACATAGCCAAGAATGCGGACATATTTTGCTATTCCAAGTGCACTTGCCTGTTTGCGAAGTTTTTCTTCCTGCTCTCCCTGCCCGCAGATAATATAATACACATCTTTGCTGGCAAGCCCTGACACAGCCGCCAGTACAGCCTGATGATTCTTTCTTCTGCTCAGCTCTCCGACCGACAGGAGGATCTTTGCATACTCTGGAATCTGATATGTTCTGCAAAATTTTTGCCTGCCGGCCACCTGTTCCACTGCCTGCTGTTGACCTGCCATCCGGCTTTGAAAACGCCTTGTCTCAACACCTATGCCCGAAATCCGCTGAATCTGGCACCCGCGCAGATGCTGCCTGGCAAACTGCTCATCTTCCTTATTCACAGTAATCAGCACATCCGTCCAATGTGCCAGCAGCTTTTCAGCCGGATAATAAAGCAGCCAGTTTTTTAAAGGCGCTCCTTTATAAAAATGAAAACCATGCGCTGTATAAATGACCCTGATCCGCCTCTTATGCGCTGCTATCCTCGCCAATGCGCCGCCAACCGGTGAATGGCCGTGTATCCACGCAAATTCTATGTGTTCCAGCAGCCGCATCATCTGCCAGAAAGCCCTTGCACACGCATTTGGCGGCAGCAGGCTTCTTGGACAATCCCATTGATGGCAAACGACATGCATCTTATGCAGCTTCGATACAAGTTTGCATATCCTGTTATCATCACAGGTATTCCCTTTTTTGAAATTGCAGGCAACATGCACCTCATAGCCCATGTCCAGCAACAGCCGGATATTCGGCAGATTAAACTGGTCAATCATAGAAGCAACAGATGCCAGAACCAGAACTTTTGGCTTTGTATGCATGTCTTTATGCCTCATTCATTATATCCGCCACTGATTTCATAATCCGAATATACGTGGAATAACTGTCAGAATCCGCATTCACTGGATGCTTCCACATGTTTCGGACAACAGCGTCAGGAGACTGGACAACACCCCAGAGCAGAGCATCTGCATCCGTTTCCAGTTCTCTGCATAATACTGCAAATGTATCCATACTCATCTTCTTTGTGCCGCGCTCAATATTCCCGACAAAATTCATGCTGATACCACACTTTTTTGCAAGCATATCCTGTGACCAGCCCTTTGTCTTCCGCACCTGGCGGATTCTTGCTCCTATTTTTGCATAATCTAATTCGTACATTCCTGTCCTCCCAGAGAACTTCAATGAAACTATTTTTATAAAGCATAACATTTTATAAAGAATTGTTATGCTTTACAAAAATCATTTGCTATTAGAAAGCCGCTAAAATCAAAGGCTAACAGGAATTTATTGCAAAATTTTGAATCTACAATTTCTATTTTGATCTTTATTCAAAAATATCACAAAAAATTTGTACCCATTTTATAATTTCAAGGCACAAACGACCGATAAAACTGTATATTATATACAAAAATTGTACAGAGGGTTGCATTTTATTTCAAAAACGAATAGAATACTTATGAGCTGTAAAACTAGAAATAATATAGATTATAAGAACAGTTTTTAGTTTACAGTTCTTTATAGAATGTTATGTTTTACTAATATAATCCACTGTTTCAAATTTTACTTATTGAAACAGTGGATTATTTTTTCAAAATACGGTTTATCTATTCCCCAAACGAAAGCTGCGCAAAGACCACCGCTCCAAAAATCAGCACACAGCCTAAAATCTCCCTTCCCCGCAGCGCTTCTCCTAAAATCACCCATCCGGCAAGCACAGAAAACACAGATTCCAGGCTTAGCAGCAGCGAAGCGATCGTTGGATTGATGCCCTGCTGCCCAAGAATCTGCAACGTATAGCCGACCCCGCAGGACAGCACGCCGGCGTACAGGATCGCAGCCCATGCGGACGGCAGTGCAAATGCCTCAGCCCATGATGAGAGATCCGACGCGTGTGTCTTACGGATATCAACTAGATACATCGGTACAGCAGAACAAATGCCGCATATAAAAAACTGGATACAGGACATACGCACGCCGTCTACCCGCTCCGCGAACGCATCAATAACTAAAATATGCACTGCAAACACAACCGCGCACAGCAAAAGGAGCGCGTCGGAAAACGCAATCTGAAAATCTCCCTTAATGCAAAGCAGATACAGCCCCGCCACAGCGGCGGCAATCCCTGCCCACACATTCCAGCCGCATTTTTTATGTAAAAACAGACCCAATACCGGCACGATCAGCATATAGCACGCCGTTAAAAATCCTGCCTTGCCCGCCGAAGATCCAAAATACAGCCCCATCTGCTGCAAATTGCTCCCAGCCGCAAGCGCCACTCCGCAGGCTGTCCCGCCGGCAAGCAGCGTACGCCAGTCTTTTCTGCTTACCGGACGGTGCTTTGTCAGAGAAAGGCGGTCTGACAGCCGGATCACCGGCAGCAGCACAAGCGCGCCAATCAGCGAACGGACACAGTTAAACGTATAAGGCCCCGCTGCGTCTCCTCCCGCGCTTTGCGCAGTAAACGCCGTCCCCCAGATCAGCGCTGTCAGTACCAGCAAAAAAGAATGCCGTATTTTTTGTCTTTTATTTTTCTGTTCCATATCATAATTCCTCCCTGCAATTTTCTTGGATCTTGATCCGATTAATGTATAGCGTATCATAAGTGCCTGATGCCGGCAAGCAAAACCAAAAACATCTGAAAACGCAAAAATTTCCGGGCAGTCAGGCTGTCATACAGACAGCGCCTGTCCCGGAAATTTTTTCTTTTATGAAATTTTTTCTTTTATATGGATACATCTTGTCTGCCTTTTTGCAGCATTTTCCTGTAGGCAAACGACAGGCAAAGTCCTGCCGCCGCGAATACAAGGGCGATCAAAAAAGCATTTCTGTAATCTCCTGTTTGTTGAAATACGAAGCTTACGATCATCGGGCCTACAAGCCCAGCCAGGTTAAATCCAATAAACATAATTCCATAATTGACGCTGGAATTTTTTCGTCCGAACTGTTCTGCGGTAAAGCTTGGATAAACGCCCATAAAAGCACCAAAGCAAATGCCCGCAAGACAGATGCCCGTATAAAATATGGCTGCTTTTTGGCTGCCGCTTAGATAAAGAATTGCCATTGCGGCAATAGCGGCAAAAAATACCATTCTGACCGTCTGAATACAGCCGATTTTGTCTGAGATCATTCCTGCCACTACCCGCCCAAACGTATTAAACAGTGCCAGTACAGAAACTGCAACTGCCGCCTCCGCGGGCGTCATGCCGATCATATGCTGCGCAATGCTGGATGCCTGGGAAATCGCCATCATGCCAAGTACCGCGCCAAAAAACAGCATTACAAGCATCAGGTAAAAAATCGGCATACGCACCATTTCTCTCCAGTCTTTGTCCGGCTCGTGCGCACTGCTGCCTGTCAGTTCCTTTGCTGCCGCTGGCGTCCAGCCATCTGGCTGAAAATGATCCGGGCATTTTATAATCATTTGTGAAAATATGCCCACTATAACGATAATTGCAATCCCCATTGCCATAAACGCGCTGCTGACCCCAATCCGGTCAATTAGCGCATTCGCTATCGGCGGGACAAGAACGGAAGAGATCCCATAAGAAGCTGTCGCAACTCCGCCCGCAAAGCCTGCCTTGTCTGGAAAAAATTTTACGGAATTACTGATCGTACAGCCATATGCAAGCCCCATTGCAAGGCCGCTGAACAGCCCGTATCCTACAACAAGCATGGCAACGCTGGATGCCATCGCACAGATCACAAAGCCAAATCCAAATAAAACTCCTCCTGTAAAAATAACTAACCGCGGCCCTATTTTTTGATTGAAAAACCCGCCGCTGATCATAGTAAGAAATCCCAGCCCGTTGCCTACGGAAAATACAACTGCTAAATCCGATGCCGTCAGTTCCCTGCCAGACACCTGTGTAATATGCGCTGCCATCGGTGCGGCAAATACGCTCCAGGCATAAAGCGCACCAATGCACAAATTGATAACACAGCTCGCCAATAACACAAGCCATCGTTTCTTCGTCAAATTTTCTCTCGTTTTCATTTTGTTTATCATCTTATTTTTCTATCCGTCGGATCAGGAATTTTTGAAACGCATCCACACCGACGCCTACATAAAAGACGCCTGCCGCCATCGCCGCTGCGATCTGTATCGGAAGTGTACCAAGGTCTGCCACTTTTACAGGCGCCATGACTGTAAGCCCGATTGCCCATCCGCAAAGCCATGCGGGAGTAAAAAATACGCTTGGAAACGTCTCTGCGATCAGTACGGCGGCCCCGCCCATAACAAACAGCGTCACATACAATTCGATATTCGGATCAAAGGAAAGCGTCTCCATAATCCAGACTGCCAGCACTGCCCAGACGTCTCCAGCCAGAAACCCTGCCGTAATCTTAAACGCGTCTTTCCTCTGATTGCCGTTTGTCACATACAGCCCGGCACAAATCAGCGCGACTGCGCCTACGCTGACGCCCATATACGGCGCTGCTACTGCCCAGATCGGCGGCAGCAGCGCAATCCCAAACGCCAGAGTCAGCATTCGCACTCTTTTTGCTTTCTTTTCCATAGATCTGCTGCCTCCCATGCAAAGCCGTTCCACACAGGCTTGCCTGTATATTCTTTTAGTGTTTCTTCTCCGTTTAATACCCGGATCGCTCCGGCAGCCATCGCTTCCATCTCAAATTCTCCTGGATACGCCGTAACCGGAGCGATAAAAGAGCAGCTCTCCCGTATCTGTGCCACCAAGTCGTCACTATGTACCATGCCGCCGCCAAGCAGTATTGCGTCCACCGCTCCGTGCAGCACTGCCGCCATTGCACCGATGCATTTTTCGATCTGATAGATCATCGTATCCCACAGCATCTTCGCATAATGGTCGCCGTCTTTTGCCCTTTTTATCAGCTCGACAGCGTCAGAGATTCCCGTATGGCTGACAAATCCGCCTGTTCTTGTGCACAGCTTTTTCATATCCGCGGCATCCAGATGGTTGTTTTCCATATAATCCAGCAAGTCCGCAGCCGCGATACTGCCGCATCTGGTAGGAGCCATCGGCCCTTCTCCGCCTACAATATCAAAACCGTCAATCATCCTGCCCTGTCGGTGCGCCGATATGGATATACCGCCTCCGATATGGCATACGATATAATTGCAGTCTTCATACTCCTTTTTCAGCACCTGCTTGCTGTGGCGGATTGCCGTTTCCTTAAGGTTCAGCGCATGTAAATGAATGATCCGGTTTACCCCTTTGATGCCTGTCATTCTTGCCAGGTCTTGCAGTTCGTCTACGTCCGGCGGATTTACAACCATCGCCTTTGCTCCATATGTTACCGCAAATTCGTTGGCAAGCTGCGAGCCAAGTGCTGCCGGATGTATCACGCCGTTTGCACAGCTTTTTGCATGGGCAAGCATTAATTCGGATACCGCATAGGTTCCGCCTTCCATCGCAAGAAGCCCTCCGCCCCTTCCGACAAACACATCGATCTCTTCCAGCGCGATTTTTGCTTCCTTTAGCAGCTTTAAAATCATATCCCTCCGATACGGAAGCTGATCTGGAATTGTCGCAAATCTGGCAAGCTCTGCGGCATCGTGAGATACATTTTCCGAATATACACACTGCTCATCCTGAAACAGCGCGATTTTTGTAGAAGTGGAGCCAGGATTCATTGCCAGTACTTTATAATGTTTCATTGCCGTTCTCCTTTTTACGATCTGTCTGCGGAAGCACGTACCGCGCTGATAACGATATTTCCTTTAATTTCCGATACAGGCGCCCCTCTTGAGCAGTCGCATATAACCTTTTGAAAGCCCTGCAGCATCGGCCCGTACGCGTCAGCTTTGCCAAACTGCTGGATCAGCTTTACACCGACATTTCCAACGTTAAGGTCCGGCCAGATCACGATATTTGCCCTGCCTGCGACTTTGCTCTCTCTCGTTACTTTTTTTTGCGCTACCACAGGCGAGATCGCGGCATCAAACTGGAATTCTCCGTCTATTGAAAGATCCGGGCGCTGTTCATTGGCGATTGCAACGGCATTTACGACTTTGTCTATCAGCTCGCCCTGTCCGCTGCCCAGTGTGGAATAGCTGACCATCGCACATCTTGGCTCCCAGTCAAGCAGTGCTTTTACCGTATCACATGCTGAAATCGCGATATCCGCCAACTGCCTGGCATCTGGATTGGTGCACACTGCACTGTCCCCGATCGCCAGCAGCGAGCCTTCGCTTCCCTGAAAGCCTGGGATATCACACAGCCCAATACTGGAAATGGTGCTGATACCTTCTTTCAGCCCGATAATCATCTGGCCTGCCAGCAGCACATCGCCTGTCGTATTGTCAATGCCTGCAAACGTAACATCTGCCTCGCCGACTGCCTGCATGACCATCGCGTAATACAGCGGATTCTGCATACGGCGGCTTAGCGGTTTTTCTTTTAAAATCGTCTGCGGAAGCGCCACGTATTTGTCAATCAGCGATTTTTTATATGCTTCTTCACCGATATCCACAATCGTAAAAACACTTTCCTCATAGCCGCGCTCTTTTGCGGCTTCCCGGATTTTAGCGGCGTCCCCGACAAGCACTGGGCGAATATAGCCTTCCTTTCCCGTCTCATAGGCGGCCTGCATCATCTTTTCATTGACAGCCTCTGGAAATGCAACCTTTTTCGGATCATTTTTCGCCTTTCGGTAAATTTCATCCAATATGCTCATATGCTACATTTCTCCTTCAATCAGCGCTACCAGGTCTGCGATTGTCGCACAGCCGCTTGCATCTGACAGCATCAGCTCTACATCCAGCTCATTCTCAATCTCAGCTACAAGCGCTACCATCTGTACCGATGCGCCTCCCAGGTCGTCGGCAAACGATGTCTCCATCGTAAGCCCTGCCGCGTCGTGTTTATAAGATGCCGCTACCATTTTGATTACCTGTGCTTCTAATTCTGTTCTTTCCATAATGATATTCTCCTTTTTTATATTGATTTTTTTAGTTGATTTCATCCAGGTCAAAAACGACTGTTTTGTATCCGCCTTCGCGTTCAAATACTGCAATATGGCAGTCCAGCGGAAGCTTTTTTGTCAATTCTGCCCTGTTTTTTTTGCTGATGCCGCGCACAACTGCGTTAAACCTTGTCCCTTCTTCCAATTCCACTTCTCCGTAAGCAAATTTGCCCAGCTTTTTATATTCTGGCTTGGAAGAAAGCGCCGCCGGAAGGACGATCGAGTGCAGCTTTGCCCTGCCGCTGATCTCATACCATTCGGTCTCATAACTGCCACATGCGTTGCAGGCATATACCGGCGGAAATTCTACATTTCCGCACTGCGGGCATTTTCTGCCGAGAAATTTTCCTTCCTCCAGCCCCTGATAAAATTTTTCCACTACTTTTTCTAATTTGATACTCATACTGCCAACCTCCTATGCTTCCAATGTACGGATCAGAACCGCCGCTACATTCTGTGCTCCGCCGTATCCCCGAAGCATCGCTGTCTTCGGCGTATGTTTCACCTGATGCTCACCGCACTCTCCCCACAACTGCTTACATGCTTCGTACATGTCTGCCAGGCCGGAAGCCGCATGTGCATGTCCAAAGGATGTACGCCCGCCGTTCGTATTAATCGGCTTATCGCCGTCCCATGCCGTGCGCCCGTCACAGATATATTTCCATCCTTCTCCATACGGCAGGTATCCGGCGATCTCCGCAGATACAAGATGGGATGTAATAATAAAATCATTTGCATAAAACAGATCCAGGTCTTCCCCTGAAAACCCTGTCAGCTCGTACACCTGCCGCACTGCCTCCTGCGTCGCACGCACTTCAAAATGCGGCGTGCTTGCTTCACATGCTGCGCTTCCGATGCCAAGCACTTCAATCGGCGTATGCGCCAGTTTTTTTGCAATCTCCGGGATCTTTTCCGTCGCGCAGAGAATCGCTGCCGCGGCACCGTCGCATTTTAGCTCAATCCCGCCGGCACGCAGAAAATCTCCCATGCGCGGGTTGTACGGGGAATTCATATATTCATCCAGCGTCATGCCCGCTTCTTTTGCAAGCGACTCATACGTCCTTCGTTCTATCGCAAGCGGATTCACAGACGCATTGCGCCTGTTGTTAATACACATCCAGTTCAGCGTATCATTCATCTGCTCAGGCGTAATGCCGCGGGTACGCACATACCACTCCGCCGCGTCGTCATAGATCAGCTCCTGTCCCGCCATCAGGCTTCTCGTATAGGTACGGTCATACAGCCATGCGGTCGTTTTCAAAAACTTTTCCATCGTCATTTTATCTCTTTTATAAGGATGCTTTGGCGTTTCCACACTGTCAGCCGGTGACGGCGTGCTGTCTCCAAACTCCACTGCTCCCGTAAGCACGCAGTCGTATTTGCCGCTTGCAACTGCATTTGCCGCCTGTTCAATCGCAAGATAGCCGGTGCAGCACGCTTCCGAATGGTGGATCGAGCCTTTTCCTTTCATGCCAAACCAGTTCGCAACCTGCACATTCGGCGTCAGGTAATTCGAACCGTTCAAAGGACTTGCCTCCCCGTGAAAATAAAAATCCACATCTCTTGGATTGACCCCGGCGTCTTCCATCGCTTTCAATGCTGCATATCCAAACATCTCGCCTTCTGTCAGCCCATTCGTCTCCTCATGGTCTACCGTATACATAAATGGCGTGCAGCCAACGCCAATGATCGATACGCTTCTGCCATATTTTCCCAAAGTACCCATAACTCATCTTCCTTTCTTTTCTGATGTCTTGACAGCATTTATTATAGACTGCCTGCCGTTTTGATTCATCGTGCCCGTATCCAAACTTTCCCTTTCACAAACCTGTTTTTCGTGCACACACACAACGCGGTTTCTATTATAATAAAAGCAGATAGTTTACTATTTTGACAATTACGAACAGAAAGGAACACCGCTATGGAATATTTGCAGTTACTCGATCGTTTGCAGAAAAGCGGATATCAATACCATATTTATGGAAATAAGCAGTTAAACCCGGAGCTATTTCATGTGCGTATTTTGACAGATTCCCAACATGCCCGCACTGCCTCTACCTTGTATCTGGCACCCGCGCAGCTTTTGCCAGACCCAGGGATCAGCCAGCCAGTCATTATATTCAGCGCCGGACAGCGTACAGATACACAAGCCGAGGCTTATGCAGACAGCCAGTTTCAAATCGTATTTTTCAACACGGAAATAACCGAAGGAGCATTTTTAAATTTACTGCTTGACTGTCTGACCGAAATACAGCAAATCTCTGCGGGGATGCATCTTTTGGTCAATGCGCTGTTTTCCGGCAACGGCCTGCAATATCTGGTCGATACTGCCTCCGGCCTATTTGGCAACCCGATCTATGTCATTGACTTGCAGCACAAATATCTTGCCATATCCGCGGGCATTGTCCCTGATAATATCTTTTTTCAGGAAGAGCATTCCGCAGGTTATATCAGTACGGCAGGCATCCAATATATTTTAAAACACCGCCTGGATGAAAAAATCAGGCAGTGCGGCAATGCTTTATATCATTACAACGAGCTTGTAGAAAAGTCCATGCTGATTGACGTCATAGAGATTCAGGGAATTGAGGTCGGACATGTGATGATGCTTGAGTGCGAGCAGACGTTCCGCGATTTTGAACAGGAATTTTTTCATCGCTTCAGCAAGCTCATCTCTATGGAGCTGCAAAAGGATACGACCTTTAAGCGAAACAAAGGGGTCATGTACTCCTATTTTCTTGCCGACCTGATCCGCCATCCGGCAAAAAACACGCAGGATATCCGCAAGCGCCTGAAAACGATGGGCTACCAGCTAAAAGAAACATTTTATATTATCGCGATTCCATCGCTAGGCTACAGCAGCTCCGACCTTAAGGTAGAAGTCATACTAGAACGGCTGCGCTATATTTTATCCGGCAATATTTATGTCATCTATGAAAATACGATTGTATTCCTGCTCAGCCGGGATATGAACCAGCATTTAAGCGGCTATGAAATGCAGCAGCTTGAAACGTATCTTTTCGCAAATGACTTAAAAGCCGGCGTCAGCAATTTTTTCCAAAACCTGGAGGATACGCCCCGTTTTTATGAGCAGGCGGTGTCCTCAGTGCTTTTAGGACTAAAGCTGAACGCTCCCGCTTCTATTTACTATTACAAAGACTACTATTTATATCAGATGCTGGAAAGCTATGAAAAGGAAAATTCCAAGATCCGGTATTTAATCCAGCCAGGGCTTATGAAGCTGTATCTGTACGACAAAGAACACGGTACGGATTTTATCAATACTATGACCGAATTTCTAAAACATCCCGGACAGCCGTCAACGATCGCTCAAAATCTGCATATTCATAAAAATACGCTGCTGTACCGTATGGGAAAAGTGAAACAGATTACAGGATGTGAATTTTTGGAAGGAGAGGAATATATGAATTACAACCTGTCTATGATGATTATGAAATATCTGCATATGATTTGACACCTATGATTGTGAAAGAAAAACTTGAGACCTATTGTCAGATATGCTATGTTATAAACATATAGGAGGAGTAACTGCCCACAAAGTGGCTGACCTCCGCTATAGGTTATAAGCCTACCTGCATCCGTCAAGATTACAAGGTAGGCTTATTTATTTTCGCTTGTTATTCCTACTCCCTTCTTTTTCAAGTTCGGGAGGTTACCACCTTGTAACCGTTGTTTTGCAACCCCTAATAGATACTTTCATTCATAAAACCTTAATCCACCC
>ERZ778516.805-NODE-805-length-25586-cov-11.869335_pt1 | contig 25586 bp, 21 predicted proteins | sample MGYA00510342_ERZ778516 | MGnify/ENA primary metagenome ERZ778516 (study PRJEB29527, sample SAMN07138961) | mouse gut metagenome | material: feces | host: mouse | place: China:Nanjing | collected 2016-01-25 ... | reverse complement strand
ACCTCAGCCGCAAAGTCCTCATTCTTTTTCTCCAGACCTTCGCCTGTCTCATAACGCACAAAGCCTTTGATCACGATATCTGCACTGTTTGCCTTTGCAACCTGCGCTACATAAGCGGATACCAGCTGCTTGCCGTCCTCTGCCTTTACATAGACCTGATCCATCAGGCAGATTTCCTTGAGCTGCTTGTTCAGACGGCCCATAACTGCACCGTTGATGACCTTCTCCGGCTTGCCTGCCATCTTCGGATCGTTCTCGATCTGCGCCTTGATGATCTCAAGCTCATGAGCCTTGTACTCTTCGTCAATCTCACTGCTGTTGGTGTAAACCGGCTTCAGAGCTGCGATCTGCATTGCGATATTCCTGGCCATTTCCTTAATATCATCGTTGATTACACTGGTCTTAACATCAACCAGAACGCCGATCTTGCCGCCTGCATGGATATAGGAAGCAACGAAACCATTCTCCTCGCTTACCTGCTGGAAACGGCGGATGTTCATATTCTCGCCGATCACTGCGATCTGAGCAGCCAGCGCCTCTTTTACCGTCTTGCTGCTGTCAGATGCCCAGCTCTCTTCCATAAATGCATCGATATCTGCTGCTGTCGTATTCAGTGCCTGTGCTGCCACTTCAGCCACATAACCCTGGAATTTCTCATTTTTCGCCACAAAGTCCGTCTCTGCATTTACCTCTACAACCACTGCCTTCTTCGCATCATCGGTCAGGGCCGTCGCAACGATACCCTCTGCTGCGATACGTCCTGCCTTCTTCTGTGCAGTTGCAAGACCTTTCTCTCTCAGGAAATCCACTGCCGCTTCCATATTGCCGTCGGTGGATGCCAGAGCCTTTTTGCAGTCCATCATGCCTGCACCGGTCATCTCTCTTAACTCTTTTACCATTGCTGCTGTAATAGCCATGAATTTATTCCTCCTCTGCCTGATCGGTATCCTCGTATCCTTCTTCTACATCCTCAGCCTCACCCTGTCTTGCTTCCACAACAGCGTCAGCCATCTTGGACACGATCAGTTTTACTGCGCGGATCGCATCGTCATTGCCCGGAATCACGTAGTCCAGTTCCTCCGGATCGCAGTTGGTATCGCAGATACCAATCAGCGGAATGCCCAGCGTATGCGCTTCCTGCACACAGATTCTTTCCTTCTTCGGGTCTACCACAAAGATCGCATCCGGGATCCTCTTCATCTCCTTGATTCCGCCAAGGTTCTTCTGAAGCTTCTCCATCTCTTTTCTGAGAGCAATGACTTCCTTTTTCGGCAGAACGTCAAAGGTGCCATCCTCTTCCATGGCTTCGATCTCTTTTAATCTGTTAATACGTCCCTGGATCGTCTTGAAATTGGTCAGCATACCGCCCAGCCATCTTTCATTGACATAGAACATTCCACAGCGCTCTGCCTCTGCTGCGATTGCGTCCTGCGCCTGCTTCTTTGTTCCCACAAAGAGAATGCTTCCGCCCTCTGCCGCAATATCTGCAACTGCCCTGTAGGCCTCGTCCACCTTGCCTACGGACTTCTGAAGGTCGATGATGTAGATGCCGTTTCTCTCTGTGTAGATGTACTCTGCCATCTTCGGGTTCCATCTTCTGGTCTGATGGCCAAAATGTACACCTGCTTCCAGTAACTGTTTCATTGAAATTACGCTCATTTTTCTTCCTCCGTTTTGGTTTTTCTTCCGCATACGTTTTCTTCCAGGAGAACCACATGGGCACCGCTCCTTAGAATCTGTATGCGTGATTATTTGCGTAAGCCCGTCTGATACAGCTGATACTCACAGGCAGTCGCATCTGCCCATAATGTATATGGCCTGCAGGTATTCTGCCTCCTGATCCGGGAAAGCAGTCGCAATGCCCATGGGTATCTCCTCTCAAACAGCCTTATATACTATATCACAGCCTTTTTTTCCTGTCAAGCTGAAAACTTGCTCTAAGATCAGTCTTTTGACTCGATCAGAATCAGTATGCCGCTTTCCATGGATATTTCCACCTGCTCTTTCACAATCTCATTGGACACCCCAAGGCTGCCGGTGCCAAGGACTGTAAAATGGTACTGCTCCAGCGGATACTTTGCTCCTTTCAGCGTGACGCCGTACACATCCGTCGTAAAAGGAATCAGGGAAAAATAAGTGCCGTACTGTTCTTTTTTGCGGATCACATGGCTGTTTCTGATCAGCCGGATCCGATTGTGCCTGTCCAGAAGTTCACAGCGGATCCCTTTTTCCAGCGGCAGATACAGCATCTGGATATTTCCCAGAACATGATCAAGCCTGGTTCCCGTAGCCCCCAGAACCGTAATATCCGTGCTGCCGGATTCCATTGCCAGCTCCACGGCAATCTGTGTGTCTGCAGCATCCTTTATCGGATTGTATTCTCTGATCTCAAGATCCGTATGCGTCTTATACCATTTCAGGATGTCCGGCGGCAGAGTGTCAAAGTCTCCCACCGCAACAGTCGGCATGATCTGATGCTCCTGACAGAAGAAAAGCCCGCCGTCCACGCCAATGATCTGGTCAAACGGCTTTTTCAAAACTTCGAGGGCAAAATCGACTTCGATATTGCCCCCGCTGATAATAAGCGTATTCACTGCCTTGTGCCTTTCTCCATAACCTGCAGGAAATCTTTGACATTCTGTTCAATATCCCCTGCAAAGACTGCCGAGCCAGCCACAATCACATTGGCTCCTGCATCCAGCACCATCTGCAGATTCTCTTTCTTGATTCCGCCGTCCACTTCGATGTTCGTCTGAAGCCCCCGCTCATCCAGCATCCGGCGAAGCTCTTTGATCTTTTCTGTAGAGGACGGAATATATGCCTGTCCTCCGAATCCCGGCTCCACAGTCATCAGAAGTATCAGATCCACCTGATCCAGCACATCAGAAAGCACATGGTTCGGAGTATTCGGCTTAATCACCACGCCTGCCTGCATCCCCTTTTCCCTGATCCTTGCAAGGGTTCCTTTCAGGTCTTTGCATGCTTCATAGTGAATGGTAATGATATCTGCTCCGCAATCGGCAAATTCATCAATATAGCGTTCCGGCTTTTCAATCATCAGATGGACATCCAGTACCAGATCGGTAATCTTGCGGACCGACCTCAGTACCGGCATGCCAAAGGATATGCTTGGAACAAAGGCACCGTCCATCACATCATAGTGCAGATACTGAGCTCCCGCCCTTTTCACATGATCAATATCTTCTTTTAAATGTGCAAAATCCGCTGACAAAATAGAGGGTGACAAGTAATAATCCATAATTAAGAATACCTCCTTTTCTCTCTTTCGTAAAGTTCCCTGAACAGCAGCATGTAGCTGTCATACCGTTCCTGACTGATCAGACCCTCCGACACAGCCGCCTTGACCGCGCATCCCGGCTCCATCATATGGACACAGCCCTGGAACCTGCAGCTGCCTTCATACCTTTCAAATTCCGGAAAGCTGTACCGGAGTTTCTCCTTCTCCATATCTCCCGGTTCCAGCGAACTGAATCCCGGCGTATCAAATATATAACTTCCTGCCTCCATCCGGAACAGTTCCGAATGTCTGGTTGTATGTTTTCCGCGGTCGATTTTCTCACTGATCGTTCCTGTCTGCATACAGGCATCCGGAACCAGCAGATTGATCAGGGTGGATTTCCCGACTCCGGAAGGACCCGCAACGGTCGTCGTATGCCCAAGGAGCATCTCCTTCAGTTCATTGATCCCTTCCTGATACCGGGCGCTGGTAAACAAAAGCCTGCTTTTACAGCCCGCGTAGATCCGTCCAAGCCGCTCCAGCTCCTCTTCGGATGTCTCGTCCTTCTTATTAAAACAAATGATCACATCAATGGACTGACGGTCCATCATGACAAGAAACCGGTCAAGCAGAGACAGATTCGGCTTTGGCTTTGCCGCAGCGAAGATGACCAGCGCCTGGTCAATATTTGCCACAGCCGGCCGAACCAGTTCTGTACTGCGCGGAAGAAGCTTTACAATATTTCCTTCTTTCTCTTCCTCATCCAGAATCTCTATCTCGACCACATCACCGACCAGAGGCCTGATCCTCCGGTTGCGGAAGATTCCCTTCGCTTTACATTCATAGAGACCCATGCCTTCTATATATACATAGAAGAAACCTGCGATCCCTTTCATGATCTTTCCCTGCATGGCTTATTCCGCCGGAAGCCCGGGGACCGGCTCATCTTCAGAAGGCGCCTCCGGATCATCCCATCCTGTACTCACATAAATCGTCACTGTCCCATCCGGGTCAACCGTTCTGGATGGATCATAACGGGTTACAAAGCCGGAACCCACCGAATCACTCGATTCCGAACCTTCTCTTATACTGCCTTCAAACCCTGCATCCTCCAGCTTCCTTTTCGCCTGCTCAAAGGTCATCCCCACACTGACCGAAGGAATCGTGATCTGTTCCCGCCCCCGGCTGACGGAGATCGTAACCGTACTTCCCGGCGCCACAGAACTTCCTCTCTCCGGGCTGGTGCTCACTACCAGGCCTTCCCGCATCTCATCCGTATAGACGTCTTTTACCGCCACCTGGAAACCATGTTCCTGCAGTTCTCTGGTCGCACGGGATTCCTCATGGCCGATCACATCCGTTACTGCCACATTTCCCGGTCCTTTGCTGATGATCAGATTGACCGATGATCCCTTCTCTGTACTGGTATTTCCTGCCGGCGCCTGGCTCATCACACTGCCGGCCGGCACGGTATCACTGTTAGCCTCTGTCACGGTCCCAACCTTAAGTCCGACTGCCTCAAGTGCGCTTCTGGCATTTGCTTCTGTCTGCCCCTCCACCTTTGGAACCGTCACCGGCTCCGCTTTCTCGTCCGGTTTCCGGTTTTCTGCAGAAGAGGTATTTCCGGAAGCCGAAGTCGAACCCGTACCGGATCCCGTATCAGCTGTTACCACTTCCACAGAGTTTCCCACAGCAACCCGTTCACCTGCATTTACGTTCTGCTGTATGATCTGCCCCGGTGCATACTGACCGGAACGCTCGCTGCCCTTCAATGTAATCTCAAGTCCCAGACTCCGAAGCTCTGTCTTTGCCTCCGTCATGGTCTTTCCGAGAAGGTCCGGCATAACGACTGTATTCACGTCTGCGTCTTCGTCTTCTTCCTCATTCTCATCTTCCTGTCCGGTCTGCTGGCCTGACGAATCTTCCCTGTCTTCTCTGTCTCCAAGCCCCAGCATCCGGGACAGCAGAAAAAGCATGACGACAACGATAATGACCGCCAGAGTCACGCCTGCAATCGTCATCAGGCGCTCCACCGCCGGGCTTAATTCTTCTTCGTCATCTTCCTCCTCGTCATACGCTTCCTCTTCCTCGTCTTCGTCTTCCTCTTCCGGTTCCTCCATCCGTTCCACCCGCCTTGCAGATTTTACTTTTGCAGTTGTGCCCTTCTTCATAACAACCGTTCTGGCCTGGGAATCCAGGTCCACCATCTGTACAAAGTCTCCTTCCGGCTCCATCAAAGACTGCTTCAGATCCGCCATCAGATCTCCGATATCCTGATACCTGCGGTCCGGACTCTTCTCCATGCATTTTTTAATAATCTGCTCCAGACTGAACGAAATCTCAGGATTAAAGGCTGTCGGCGGTACCAGCTTTTCCTGAAGATGCTTCACCGCAACCGCAACTGCCGTATCTCCGTCAAAAGGCACCCTTCCGGTCACCATCTCATAGAGGACGACTCCCAGCGAATAGATATCGCTTCTGTGATCCACGTATCCGCCCCTTGCCTGCTCCGGAGACGCATAGTGAACAGACCCCATGGCCGTAGACGTGGTGGTCTGAGACGTGGTTGCCTTGGCAATCCCGAAGTCTGTAACTTTTACCTTTCCTTCTCTGGAAATGATAATGTTCTGAGGTTTGATATCGCGATGAACGATCTGATTATTATGTGCTACTTCCAGACCCGCAGACACCTGAATGGCAATGCTCGTCGCCTCCTTGACCGTCAGCTGTCCCTTCCGTTCAATGTAGTTCTTCAGTGTAATCCCTTCCACCAGCTCCATCACAATATAGTAGATCCCGTATTCGTCTCCCACATCATAGACATTGACGATATTCGGATGCGCAAGAGCGGCAGCTGCCTGGGCTTCTTCTTTAAACTTTTTGATAAATCCTCCGTTTTCACGGAATTCTTCCTTTAATACCTTAATTGCAACAAATCGGTTAAGCTTATGGTCCTTTCCTTTGAAGACTTCAGCCATCCCTCCGACCCCTACCCGTTCCAGGATCTCATAGCGGTCGCCGACAATCGTTCCCACCTTAATCATAATCCTACCTCACTGTCATTCTATTTCCACCAGTACGACTGCAATGTTGTCCATCCCGCCGTTCCTGTTTGCCTCCAGAATCAGCCTGCAGCCCACATCATACAGATTCTCGTCTCCCTGGATCAGACGGCAGAGTTCTGTATCCTCTACCATGTTGCTGAGCCCGTCTGAGCACAGCAGATAACGGTTTCCCGGATCCACATGAAATGGAAACAGATCGATCTCCGCTTCCTCCTGAATCCCAAGCGCCCTTGTAATAATATTCTTATCCGGATGATTTCTGGCTTCCTGCGGGCTTAACTCCCCCTTGCGCACCAGTTCCGCCACAAGAGAATGATCCTCTGAGATCTGACGGATCCCTTCCTGTGTCACTTCATAGAGCCGGCTGTCCCCGATATTAACAGCCAGAGCCTCATATCCGCAGACACACAGCGCCACCAGAGTGGTCCCCATACCGTAATAATCTTCGCTTTCCCTTGACTTCTGAAGCAGCTGATAATTCGCATAGCGGACTGCTTTCTGAAGAATCAGCGCCGGCCTCACATCCGTACACCGTTTTGCCGCCTCCACGATCATCCGGGCCCCGTAGGAAGAGGCCAGATCTCCCGCTTTGTGTCCTCCCATTCCATCCGCAACAATATAGAGATTCGGAAGATTCCCTACCGGCCTGTCGGAAGCGAACACATAATCCTGATTCACTTTTCTTCTTCGTCCAATGTCTGTCATCGCAACCGATGTCTGCACAGGTATTCACCTCACTCTTTCTGTATCCATATAGCTTTTTCGTAGCTGCCCGCAGGCGCCGTCAATGTCACGGCCCATTTCTCTTCTTATAGTAACATTTATTCCTGATTTTTCAAGTTTATTTTTAAAATTGACTACAGCCCTGTGATCCGGCGGCGCAAACTTCCGCTCCCGGACCGGATTGACCGGTATGAGATTGATATGACAGTTCAAAGGCTTTACCAGCGCCGCCAGCTCTTCTGCATCCTCCCGGCTGTCATTCACACCCCCGACCAGACTGTATTCAAATGTAATCCGCCGCCCGGTCTGCGCAAAATAATACCTGCACGCATCCAGAACCTCTGAAAGTCCGTATTTCCCGGCAATCGGCATGATGCTCCTGCGTTTTTCCTGATTTGGCGCATGAAGCGATAATGCCAGCGTGATCTGAAGCTTCTCATCTGCAAGCCGTCTCATCTGCGGGACAAGTCCGCAGGTGGATACCGTCACATTTCTCTGACTGATATGCAGGCCGCCTTCCTGAGTCAGAAGCCGCAGAAACCGCAGCAGCGCATCATAATTATCCAGCGGCTCCCCGGTTCCCATAACCACGACATTGTGCACCCGCTCCTTCGACCACTTCTGTATCTGATAGATCTGCTCCAGCATCTCCGAAGCCTTCAGATTCCGTTCCAGCCCGTTCAGAGTCGATGCACAGAACCGGCAGCCCATCCGGCAGCCCGCCTGAGAGGATATGCAGACCGAATTCCCATGATGATACTTCATCCGTACGCTTTCGATCACATTCCCGTCCGGCAGCCGGAACAGAAATTTGCAGGTTCCGTCCTGATCAGACTGCTGCACCTGTACCAGTTCCAGCCGGACCCACTCATATCTCTGCTGCAGTTTTTCACGAAGGCTTTTGGGAAGGTTTGTCATTTCATCAAAACTGTCCGCCAGCTTCTCATGCATCCAGCTGCTGATCTGTTTTGCCCGGAATTTCGGCTCTCCAAGCTGCTCCATTTCCTGCTGAAGCTCCGAAAGCATCTGTGATTTCAGGTCAATCATGTCATAATCTCTCCATCTTCGCAATATAAAATCCATCCCATGGATCCACTCCCGGAAGCATCTGCACCTGTTCCTTCAGCCGAAACGGGTAATGCTCCAGAAACCAGGCCGTATTCCCTTCATTTTCCTGCTTATGTACCGTACAGGTGCTGTAAACAAGCGTTCCGCCGGGCTTTACATACTGCCATACCGTATCCAGGATCTGTCTCTGAAGCTTTACCAGTTCCCTCTGCTGCTTCAGGTTCATACGGTATTTCAGGTCATTTTTCTTTCTCAGAACTCCCAGGCCGGAACAGGGAAGATCTGCCAGCACCACATCCGCCTTTTCCACAGATTCCCTGTCAAAAACAGCCGCATCCATCTGTACTGCCTTCACGTTCTGAACCCCCATACGCCGTATGTTGTCTTCGATCAGATCTACCTTGTAATCCGTCAGATCCCGCGCTTCCACCATGCCGGTTCCATCCATCAGTTCTGCAAGATGCAGGCTCTTTCCCCCGGGAGCTGCACAGACATCGATGCAGTAATCCCCCGGTCCCGGCGCCGCCAGCAGAGCCGCATACATGGAGCTTACGTCCTGTACCTGAAACAGCCCTTCCTGAAAAGAAGGAATCGAGCGAAGATGGTCATAACCGGATATGGCAAGGGCGCAGTCCACGTTCTGAACCTCCTGTACCTGAACGCCTTCCTGTTTCAGTCTCTCCTTCAGCTGTTCTCTGGTGATCCTTGGAATATTTACCCGGATGGTCAGCGGTTTATCCTCGTACTGATCCTTCAGCATGCATAGAGCAGTCTCTTCTCCGTATTCCTCTGTCCACTGTTTCAGGATCCATTCCGGTGTGGACCAGGCGACTGACAGATCCGGATATACGATTTCTTCCGTCTCCCGGGCAATGCTGCGCAGAACGCCGTTTACAAACCCTTTCAGATTTCCAAAGCCTTTCTTCTGTGCAAGTTTTACTGCTTCATTGCACACCGCCGCATCCGGAATCCGATCCATATAGCGAAACTGATACACCGACAGCCTGAGAAGGTTCTGTATGACCGGCTTCATCTTCTTCATCGGAACGCTGGAATACCGGCTGATGATATAATCAAGCTCCAGCATACGCTCCAGAGTTCCTTCCGTCAGCCGGGTCAGAAAAGCACGGTCCTGCTTATTCAGATACTGGTATTTTTCCAGTGCGCCGCCAAGCGCCACATGGCTCAGCTCTCTGCCTTTTGTGATCTCCAGCAAAAGTTCCAGCGCCACTGCCCGGACGTTGATCCTGCTGTCAGTCACGTCTTCTACCTCCAAACAGAAGAACCAGGCGAAGCAGGGATAAAATGGAAGCAGCCGCTGCCGCAACATAGGTCATCGCTGCTGCAGACAGCACCTTTTTTGTAGAACCAAGCTCCGTATCCGACAGCATATGCGTATTTCCCAGAATGTCGACCGCCCGGGCAGAAGCATTGAATTCCACAGGCAGCGTAATCAGCTGGAACAGCGTCCCGCATGCAAAGCACAGAAGCCCCACCTGAATCAGCGTGTAGGAACTCCCGAAGAACAGTCCGAGAAGAATAATCGGAAATGCCGCCTTCGTCCCGATATTTGCCACCGGAACGATTGCACTGCGGATCTGAAGCGGCGCATATCCCTGATCGTGCTGGATGGCATGGCCGCATTCGTGAGCCGCCACGCCGATGGCTGCCACCGACGGCGAGCCATACACCGTATCCGACAGCCGGAGCACCTTGCCCCGCGGATCATAATGATCGGTCAGGTTTCCGCTGATGTGTTCAATCCTCACATCATAGATACCGGCTCCATTCAGGATCCTGCGCGCTGCCTCCGCCCCGGTAAGCCCGGATGCGCTTCGGACCTGCGCATATTTTTTATAAGTGCTGTTCACCCGCGCAGACGCCCACATGGACAAAAGCGCACCGATCAGCACCAGTATATAAGTTGCATCATAAAAAAACATAGGAACTCCTCCTTGCCATCTATCCCAGAACCGTGCCGGCTTCCACCGGAAATCCTCTCAGAAAGGCTCCCGCCTCCATCCGTTTTCTTCCTTCCAGCTGAAGCTCCCTGACTGCCAGCCGTCCTTCGCCGGTCTGCACGATCAGGGAATCCTTTGTCACTTCCAGTATCTCACCGCATCTGCCCTTTGATACGTCCGAAGGAAGAACTTCTCCTGCCCATATTTTCAGAACTTTTTCGTTCAGATGCGTATATGCGCTGGGCCATGGATTCAGCCCGCGGATCAGTCTCTCAATGGACCGTGCGCTCCTGGTCCAGTCGATGACTCCCATATCTCTGGTGAGCATGGCGGCATAGGCCGTGGGGGATTCTCCCTGCTCTTCCGGCACAATTGTACCGGCTTCCAGCTGTCTTAAAGTTTCCACACAAAGCTCCGCCCCTGCTCTGGAAAGTTTGTCAAACAGACTGCCCCCGGTTTCCTTTTCTTCCAGCGGCACGACTGTCTTCAAAAGCATTGCTCCCGTGTCCAGCCCTTCATCCATCTGCATGGTCGTTACGCCGGATTCCTTCTCCCCGTCAATAACCGCCCACTGAATCGGCGCTGCCCCGCGGTATTTCGGAAGCAGGGAGCCATGCACATTGATACATCCATACTTTTTCATCCGAAGAATCTGCTCCGGTATGAGCTGGCCGAACGCCACGACCACCATCACATCCGCTTCCGTCTCCTCCAGTGTCCGGACCGCCTCTTCCTCCCGGATCCTCTTCGGCTGGAACACCGGCAGTCCATGTCCAAGCGCCGCTTCTTTGACTGCCGTATACTGCATGGCATGTCCTCTGCCTCTTGGCTTATCCGGCTGAGTCACCACCAGCGTGATCCGGTGTCCCGCCTCCACCAGCGCATCCAGCGTCCCCACTGCAAAATCCGGCGTTCCCATGAAGATAATATTCATAAACGGCTATGCCTCCTCGTCTTCCTCTTCCACGACATCATGGAGTTTTCCCTCCACACGGTCAATATAGAGCTTTCCATCCAGATGTTCGCATTCGTGACAGATGGCGCGGGCCAGAAGCTCCGTTCCATCCAGTTCATAGTATTCCCCGTCCTCATCCATAAAATGAACCGTTACTTCATTCGGGCGTGTCACCTGTCCTGCTTTTCCGGGAACGCTGAGGCACCCTTCATCGCCCGTCTGGGTTCCTTCCTCCCTGACAATCATGGGATTGATCATCACCAGCGGACCGTCTCCGATATCAATCACCACCACCCTTTTCAGGATTCCCACCTGGGGAGCCGCCAGTCCGACGCCTTCTTTTTCATACATGGTTTCCAGCATGTCGTCAATCAGTTCTCTGACCTTTGGAGTAATCTCCTTGACCTCCCTGCTTGTCTTGCGAAGAATCGGATCTCCTTCCAGTCTCAGATTTCGTATTGCCATAATTTCCTCCTAATATGCATTTAATGGATTATAATCAAACTGTATGTATATCTTATTCCACACAGCCTCCTGTTCCAGTATTCGCTCGATCTGGTTTTTTACATGCAGCAGAACGGTTTCTTTCATATGTTTCAGGTAGATGACCATACGGTACATATCCTTTTTTCTGGACAGCGCCGCCACTGCAGGGCCGATCACAACCAGTCCTTCTGTGCAGAGTCTCTGTATCGCGTTTCCCAGCCTCTCTGCCTGTTTTTCAAGAAACTCCTCTTCGGAACCGGACAGATAGATTCCCAGCATGAATGCTGCAGGCGGATATCCCATCATCCTCCGGTACAGAATCTCCTGTCTGTAAAATCCTTCGTAATCCTGCCTTGCAGCCGTCCGGATGCTGTAATGCTCCGGCACATAGGTCTGAATGACCGCTTCCCCTGCCTGCCGTCCTCTTCCCGCGCGTCCCACGGCCTGCGTCAGCAGCTGAAAGGTACGCTCTGACGACCGGTAATCGGATGCATACAGCGAAATATCTGCTGCCAGTATCCCCACCAGAGTCACATTCGGAAAATCATGTCCTTTCACGATCATCTGCGTGCCAACCAGTATATCCGCTTCGCCTCTTCCAAAAGCAGTCAGTATCTGTTCGTAGCTCTCTTTTGTCCGGGTGGTGTCGTAATCCATCCGCAGAACCCGCGCCTGTGGGAACAGTTTCTGTACTTCCCGCTCAATCTGCTGGGTTCCGGCCCGAAATCCGCTGATATAACGGGAACCGCAGGATGGGCACAAAGGCGGCATACCGGTCTCGTATCCGCAGTAATGGCACCTCAGCCTCCCGTCGTTATGAAGAGAGAGCGCCACGTCGCAGTGAGGGCAGCGGATCGCTGTCCCGCAGGAACGGCAGGACACAAAGCCTGACAGTCCCCGCCTGTTTAAGAACAGCATGGTCTGCTGGCCTCTGCGCAGCCGGTCTTCCATGGCCGCTCTCAGCTTCCGGCTGAAGATGCTTCGGTTCCCTTCCTTCAGTTCCGTGCGCAGGTCTACAACAGCAACCCCCGGAAGCTTCGCATCTCCATATCTTCCGGTCAGACGATAAAGTCCATACCTGCCTGAACAGGCGCGGTCATAGCTGTCCACGGACGGGGTCGCACTTCCGAGCAGCACGGACGCACCGCACATCCTGGCGCGGAACCGGGCCGCATCCACCGCATGATACCTGGGAACCGTCTCGCTTTTATAGGAGCCCTCATGCTCCTCGTCAATAATAATCATGCCAATCTTCGAAAACGGAGTAAACAGCGCCGATCTTGGACCGATCATCACATCAATCTCTCCATTCTGCGCCCGCATGAACTGGTCATACCGTTCGCCGCCCGAGAGCCGGGAATGCATCACCGATACCCGGTCCCCGAACCGCTCATAGAACCTCCTGACCGTCTGAAAAGTCAGAGCGATCTCCGGAATCAGAAGGATCGCCTGTTTTCCTTCCCGGATCACCCGCGCGATCAGTTCCATGTATACTTCGGTCTTGCCGCTTCCCGTCACGCCGTGAAGCAGACTGGTCTTCCGGATTCCGCTCTGATGGTCTGCCCATATCCCCTCTACCGCCTCTGCCTGCTCCCTGTTTAAGAGAACCTCTTTCTCTTTCTTTGTAAAATGGTCTGCAAAAGGATTTCGGTAGAGGGTTCTGCTTTCCACCCGGACGATCCCCTTATCCTCAAAGCCTTTGATCACTGCAGCCGACAGCTTCAGGCTTTTCACTGCTTCCTCATAGTCCAGCTCCTCATTTTGAAGAAGTGCTTCTAAAAGTCTGGCTTTTGCCTGGTATTTTTTCCTCCGGTACTCCTCGAGCAGCTGCCCCCCTTCCAGAACAGAGATACTCCGCACAAGCTTCCGGCTCTGTTTCTGCCTGGTCTTCTGCTTCACCGGAAGGACTGTCTTAAGCGCCTGATTCATGGTGGAACCGTATCGTTCCCGCATCCATGCAGCCAGTGCAATCAGCTGAGATTCTGCCTTTACACTGCCCTCCACGATCCCTGCCAGTTCCTTGATCTTCTCCGGCGGATAATCCGGTCTCTCTGAAAACCCGACCACATAGCCCTTCGTCAGACGGTTTCCTCTGCCAAACGGGATCCTCACCTGCATACCTGCCTGCAGCCTGCTCTTCAGGTGCTCCGGAATCCGGTACTGAAATACCCGGTCCACCTTCTCGTGGGAAATATCCACAATGACATTGACAAAATCCATCTTCCAGTTCCTTCCTTACTCCAGAGTTCCCAAAAAGCCGTGCTACCGAAGCTCCTTTAGCACTTCCCGGATCAGATCTCTCTCATCCATGGGATACTTCCTTCCTTTAATCTCCTGATAATCTTCATGGCCTTTCCCGGCCAGGACAATCACATCGCCTTTTTGTCCATGCTCGATCACATAACGGATCGCTTCCTTCCGGTCGCTGATCTCCACATAAGCGCCGTCCGTCCGTTCCATTCCGACCTTAATATCGTCAATGATCGCCTGAGGTTCTTCAAAGCGGGGGTTATCCGAAGTGATAACCGTCAGATCGGCCAGACGTCCGGACACTTCGCCCATCTCATAACGGCGAAGCTTCGACCGGTTGCCCCCGCATCCAAAGACGCAGACCAGCCGCTTTGGATGATATTCCTTCAGGGTCAGAAGCAGACTCTCCAGACTCATGGCGTTGTGCGCATAGTCAATCATGAGTATAAAATCTTCCGACACCTGAATCATCTCGATGCGGCCTTTGGTCTTTACAGTCTTTAATGCTTCCTTCAGATCTTCCTCCGATACGTTAAAATGTTCACAAACTGCGACGGCTGCCAGAGAATTATACACGCTGAATCTTCCCGGCACATCGATCTCCACATCCATGTCGAGCTTTCCGGAGATATGATAGCGAACGCCCAGATACCCCGGCCTTCCGATCAATTCCATGTCTGATGCCCGGTAATCCGCTTTTTCCGAAAAACCGATGGTTTCCAGACTGCATGTATGCCCATCCAGCACCATGTCAAAATGCTCGTCATCCACATTGGCGATCCCGATCCGGCACTGACCAAACAGAAGCCCTTTGCACTTTGCATATTCCTCAAAACTGGAATGCTCGTTGGGACCGATGTGATCCGGGGCCAGATTGGTGAAAATACCGATCTCAAAGGGAATACCCGCCGTCCGGTGCATCATAAGACCCTGGGAAGAGACTTCCATGACGCAGATCTGGCAGCCCGCCTCCACCATCTGCGCAAAATACTCCTGGATCAGACAGGATTCCGGCGTGGTATTGTTCGCCGGAATGTGTCTTTCTCCAATGATCGTCTCAATGGTTCCGATCAGCCCCACCTGATACCCCGCATGCTCTAAAATCCCCTTTACCATAAAAGTGGTTGTCGTCTTTCCTTTGGTTCCGGTGATGCCGATCACCTTCAGCTTCTCTGCAGGGTAATCAAAATATGCCGCCGACAGAAGAGACAGCGCATAGCGGGTATCCGAGACGAGCAGAAGCGTCACTCCCGCAGGAACCTCCACTTCCCGCTCCGCCACAATCACGCGGGCGCCTTTTTCTGTAATCTCTTCCACATGTTCATGGCTGTCGTATGCCGCTCCCCGGATGCAGACAAACATACAGTCTTTTGTTACTTTTCGGGAATCGTAGACAAGGGCTGTGATTTCCCCCTCCGGTTTTCCTTTGATTATCTGATAGTCCAGGTTTTCCAACAAGCCGGAAACTGCTTTCATGAAGGTCCTCCTTCTCAAATTGCTTTTCAGTGTAGTATAACACATTTGGGCAGGTCTTGCAATTTTAAAACCGCTGTTCCGCAAAGTATCTCTTTCATCCCTTCGGCCCCGTCCCCTGTCTTGCAATTTCGCCTGATCAACCTTATAATAAAACGGAAACGGGATTCCATTGCCGCATCTGCGGACATCATTGATAAATCCGGGAGAAATGATTATGTACATTACTGGAAAATACTGGGAAAATGATGTCGGAGACACCGATGACAGCCTGACACTTGTGGAATACCTGGCCGAAAAGCAGAAGACAGAGATTCCCCTGGAAGAGATCTTTTCCGACTTTGGACTGGAGAAACTGCAGGGTAATTTCCGAAATCCGGACGTCGCCCTTGTGTATACCGATCCGGAAGGATGGGAAACTCCAATCTATTTTGCCATTGATCTCATTATGGACCTGGCCGCTCTGCTGCTGGAATGCAAAATAAACAGAAGCGTTGAACTGTGTGAGCTGTCGGAAGCCGATCCGGATACTGTGGCCCTATCAGAAATCCGCATCACCGCCACGCCGGAGGAATACCTGCTGATCGGCCAGGTTCTCGCAGATTTTACCTCCGATCCGCTCGCCTATGATCTGAGTGAGATGTGCACAGAGGAGGAAATGAGAGAGACCGCTGCCGTCTGCGAAGCATTAAGAAAGGAATTATATGAACGAACCAGAGAACAGAATACCTGATGCTGCATGCCCCGCCGAAACAAAGCAGAAGGCATACAGCAAAAAAACAAAAATAATTATCATAATTCTGGTACTGATTCGGCTCTTTATACTGGCAGCAGATATCATTGGCACGCTACAGGAGCCGTTGTATGATACGATCTATTATACCGATGACTATCCGGAGTTGTATAAAGAGCAGCTGTCAATCATATTCGGAAAGGATTACCAGATCGGCGAAAAAGAAACCTTTACCATAGAAGGAGAAAACTGCAGCTGCGGATACCATTCTGACGGTTATGTATACGATGAATGGCCGGTCTCTTATCAGGACCAGTATGGACAGACCTTTACACAGACGATAGACAACAGGAATCCTCTGTGGTATCAGCAGATCACATGGCTGAATGAGCAGTTAAGGCAGCATTACATACAAAAATATCTGATCGATTTCTTTGATGAAGGATCCTTTGAAGGCCTGTCATTAGAAAAAAAATATAAAGACACCTGTTGTTTCATCACCATAGGTAATCCGGTACACAGCTATCGATCTGAACAGACGGAGGAATTCCATCGAATTGAGCAGGCCGGAGAAAACTATGAGAACCAGTTGAAAGAACGATTACAGGAAGAAGAACACATGCTCCATCTGGCAGAAGCAGATTACGAAAATATGTTCGACCGTTTTCCGATTGAAGTCAGTCTGCATCTTCGTATGAACAGCGCGTCACTTTCAGGAACAGAAAAGACCGTTTTTCAAAAAGCAGTACAGGAACGGGTTCTGGAAATGATTCAGGCATTCAGACAGGATACCCATAACACATGTAATCTGCGCATCTGTGTAGATTCGAATGATCATTGCGGGCTTTATGATGGTTCAAGCTCCTGGCATTATTATGTCCTTCAGGGAGAACCGATCAACGCCCTGCCTGATTATGACGATTACGAATGGAAGTTTTTTTATTCCTATGAGGGAATCTACTGGTAGATGTCTGTCTGTTCTGCCATGAGTCAGGGTTTCTTTCATGGATTCCCCTTCACAACCTCGTATGCCGTATATTCATGATCCAGATGATATCCCAGCTTCTCTGCCAGCGCCACAGACTTGGGATTGTGGGCATCCCAGCCTGGATACCAGCCCCGCTCCAGACATGCAAGGATCAGCTTCGCCCCGCATATGTATGCAAGCCCTTTTCTCCGGAAGTCCTCCCGGGTATCAATCTCGATCTCAATGCCTCCCCTGTAGCCGGAGTAGGAAGAGGCTCCTGCGACCGGTTCTCCGTCTTTCAGAATTACTGCTCCCAGCCCATATCTTTGATACTGTTCATAAGTATCATACTGTGCCACCCAGTCTCTGCACCAGCCGATTTCCCGGCAGCGCAGGAATAGAGCTTCGTCCATCATCTGCAGCGTACAGCCTTCCGGCAGCCCGTCCAGTGCCTTTTGAAGCTTCTCCCGGTCAAATACCTCCGGTTCCTTTTTGATCGCATACCGGGTGATTTTTTTCGCCCGCTCTCCATAACACGCTTCGATCAGATCCGCCCATGCCCGGTCTCCCGGAATCAGGATCCGAAATTCCCGCCTGTCCTCCTTTGGCTCATGCATCACCAGTTCTCTGTCCGGCTTTCCTGCCAGAAAGCAGAAATCACCCAGCAGCGCCAGAGCGGAAGCCGGTTTTTCCAGCGAATCTACATAGATTCTTCCCATTACACCCTGCAGGCAGGACCACAGAATCGTTTCCTTCCAGCCTTCAAACAGTGCTTCCGCTCTTTCTGTCTGTCTTAATTCAAAAATCATTCTTCTCCTTCCAGACAGCTGCGCTCCGCTTTCAGTACAAAAATCCTGGAATCAAAATCACAGCCGCCCTTTTCACCGGGAGCCGTCTCACCGGATACCCCTTCCGTGGTAATCAGCCCTGCGTTCATCAGTTCGTCTCCGTAATACACACCCGTACGCTCCCGGCCATTCTCCGTGATCCGGTAACACAGCCGCTCATCAAGACCGCTCAGACGAAGCCTTGCAAGAGGCGGATTGGCATGGCTCAGTATCCGGTACCATCCAAGAACTGCCTCTCTTTTGTCCTCGCTGACTGCCATCCATGCAGTTACATTTCCATCCCCTTCAAAAGGACTGCTCAGGCGGTAAAAGCTTCCGAACTGAAGCAGCTTCCGGTACTGCTTCATAAACCGGATCTGCTCCTTCACTTCCTCCTGCTCTTCTTTCGTCAGTTTATTCAGATCCAGTTCATAGCCAAATGTACCAAAATATGCCACATTCGCCCGTGTATGCAGCGGAGTCTCCCGGAACACCTGATGATTCGGAACCACCGATACATGGCTTCCGATGCTGCTGACGGGATAACAGAAGGAAGTTCCGTGCTGAATTTTCAGCCGCTCCACCGCATCCGAATCGTCGCTCGCCCAGCCCTGAGGCGCATAATACAGAAGTCCCGGATCAAACCGTCCGCCGCCGCTGGCACAGGATTCGAACAGCACATGAGGAAACTCTGAAGTCAGCCGCTCATACAGGTCATAAACTCCCAGAATATACCGGTGAAACACCTCGCCCTGCCGGTCCGCCGGAAGGGCGCGGGAATAACATTCCGTAATACTCCGGTTCATATCCCATTTCACATAGGAAATCTTTGCTTCTGACAGGATCTTCGACATCTGTTCATGAATATGATCCACTACCTCCGGACGGGAGAAATCCAGTACATACTGGTGGCGTCCCAAAGAGGCATGCCGCCCCGGCGTCTCCAGAATCCAGTCTGGATGCGACCGATACAGATCCGAATCCCCATTGACCATCTCCGGCTCAAACCACAGGCCGAATTTCATTCCCAGCGCTTCGATCTTCTCTGCCAGTCCTTTGATCCCATGCGGCAGAAGTTCTCTGTTGGCATACCAGTCGCCCAGTCCTGCATGGTCGTTTCTGCGCGCTCCAAACCAGCCGTCGTCCAGCACGAACAGCTCCACGCCGCAGTCCTTCGCCTTTTCTGCGATCTCCACCAGACGCTCCTCTGTAAAGTCAAAATAGGTCGCTTCCCAGTTGTTGTTCAGAATCGGACGCTCCCGGTCCCTCCAGTATCCTCTTGCCAGACGTCTCTGATACAGCCGGTGGAACGTGCGGCTCATATCCCCCAGTCCTTCCCGGGTATAGACCACGACTGCCTCCGGCGTCTGAAAGGATTCCCCGGGCTCCAGCTTCCAGCTGAAATGAAAAGGATGAATCCCAAGAAGCACCCGGGTCATATCATAGGTATCCACCTGAGCCTGCGCCAGAAAATTACCGCTGTAGATGAGGCCAAAGCCCATGACCTCCCCCTGCTCTTCGTCCGCTGTGGGCCGTTTCAGCACAATGAACGGATTGTGATCATGAGAAGAATTTCCCCGAATGCTGTCCACCGCCTGAATCCCCTGCTCCAGTTTCCGTACCTTCAGATGACGTTCTCTGGCCCAGGCGCCGGAAAACTGCATCCACTCATACCCGCAGTCCGGCAGATCCAGACAAAGGCTCATGGCGCGGGTCAGCTGTACGTTTTTCTTTCCTTCATTTGTAAATCTCACGCTTCTTGTCAGGATCCCGCCTTCTGCAAAAATCGTATAGAACAGTTCCAGCGCCATCTGGGTCTGTGCATCTTTCAGCCGGACCACAAGCGTCTCCGCTTCCTCCTGTGCTTCTGTATAAGTTGCCGGAAGTCCCGGAAGCTTCGGCTTTCCCGCCGTCACTTCATGACCTGCATAGACAAAGTCCGACAGCCTGCTGCCGTCTTCCTGCAGAATCTCAACCGCCGGATGCCGGAAATCCGTCGTTCCATACACCCCATACTCCTGTCTTGTATGCTCCAGAGAAAAACTGCTGTCATCGTCAAACACACAGGCCGTCATCGGACGGCGCTGTCTCTCCAGCAGATAAGAAAAATCCTCCTTATGATGGATCCGTTTTCCAAAATACAGCTGGCCCATATGTCCGTTTGGCAGGACCGTCATGATATAGCTGATTTTCTGATTATACAGATGAAATGTTTTTGTTTTCTCAATGAATAAGATGCTCATGAGACGCTCTCCTTTTTCTTACTGTTTTGTGGTCCTATTATTACACAGACAAAGAAGTCCTGAACAGTCTTTTTTGTTATAAAAAATGTGCAGAATGTTAGATTTCACATTCTGCACATCATCAGATCTCTTCCGGCATCCCTCTGCGTTTCTCCTGATTTTCCTTTTCCTCCTGCCGGTATTTTTTCCGGTACTGCAGGGGCGTCATCCGGTATCGCTCCTTGAATGCACGCCCAAACGCCGCCGGGTCATGATACCCGCAGGATTGTGCAACTCCCTCCATGGACAGTTCCGTCGATGCCAGAAAATCCGCCGCCCGGGCAAGCCGGTAACCGCTCAGATATTCCTGCGGCGAACTTCCCACATTTTCCCGGAACAGCGTATACAGATAACTTCGATTGATACACACATATTCTGCAATATCCGTTACCCGTATGGAATGTCCGTAGTTGTCCTGAATATAGCCCAGCGCCTTTTGGATATACAGATTGTCTGCTCCATGCCTCTGTGCCGGAGGAAGCGAAAGACCGCTGGCAAGGATTGAGAAAAACGTATACAGACTGCCTTCCAGAAGAAACTGGTCCGATGCTGCAATCGTATAATTTTTCAGCATGCGGATCACCAGTTTCTTCAGCTCCTCTCCCCGGTCGCTGAAAAAAATCAGCTGGCCGCCTCCAAGCCCTGCATCCTTCAGGTATTCTTCTGCCCGCTGTCCGTGGAATCCAATCCACAGATAGGTCCAGGGCTCTTTCTCATCTGCCTCATAGAAGATCTGCGTTCCCGGCTCTATCAGAAAGCCCTGCCCGGCCTTAAGATCATACCGCCGGCCTCCTGCCCTGTAGCTCCCCTTTCCATCCAGAACATAGTGAATCAGATAATTGGACCGTACCGCCGGCCCAAAACTGTGCAGAGGCTCACATCTGGCATAACCGCAGTAGCACAGATACAGGTCGGAAAATTTCCGGTCCGACAACTGCAGTACATAGGCATCTTCCATATCCGCCTACTCTTCTTCGGGTGCGGCTCCGGAACCAAAATCGTTCGTCTCGCAGGTCATTCCGTCCGCTTTAAAACTGTCAACGGTAGACCACAGACTCAGATATCCTCCGGATGATGTCACCCGGTCGCTGATCACGCCCAGGTTCGCCAGCGCCGTGCTGCTGGCCTGGTCGAAATCCACGCCGAACCGAAGCTCCACGCTTCCGTCCTCCCTGAGGCCGGCTTTGGCCGCCACGCCGGTCATGGCCTGAAACCCGTCCTCATACGCCTGAACGTCTTCCTCCGTCAGTCCTTCCGTTCCTTCCGTCTGTACCGCCGTCTCCACCATACCGACGATGGAATCTCCCTGGGCCGCCACATAATAGGAATCGTTTTCCGCCGTGCAGGTAGTCATGGTCATGTCGATGTAATCGTAAAAGCCGCCGGTGAGCTGCTCGTACATCTCCCGGCACGCCGACGAATCAATCCGGTCTCCGTCCGACCGGTGTGAAACATACACCGTAAGCTCTTCATCAATGGGATCTCCGGTCTGAAGCGCATCCCCCAGCCACCCCGGAAGATCGGCAAAGCTGTCGTCCCCGTTCTCCGTCTGGGCCTGAATCGCCGACCACATGGCGCCGGGAATGCCGGATACGATCTCATTCGTCTGAAGATGCAGCGTCACCTCGCCCCACGCCTCTTTTCCCTCCACAGCCTCCGCCGTAAAGGTAAAGTCTTTCGTCAGCTCCCAGACCTTCTTGTACACCTCTGCCATCTCGCCGCCGTTTTCCTGGCCCTGACAAAACAGACGCAGCAGATTGTCTTCGTCAAAATAAGGCTCCATAGCCTCAAAGTTCCCTTCCTGATAAGCCGTCAGAAAATCGCTGATGATCTGATCGTCCGTGCGTTTGTCCTCCGCCGGAAGTCCCAGCTGCTCCGCACATCCTCCCAGAAGCATCGCAGGCAGCACCAAGGCCGCTACTGCATAGTTCCACTTTCTCATCACTTACACTCCTCTTCTCTCTTAATATTCTTCTTTTTTGGAAACCACAGGCTTTCCCTCTCTGTCAAGCAGCGGCGTAAATCCTGATGCATTTCCGTTTCTATGAAACACATAGTTTACACCTGTCTCCGTATCTACCCAGATTTCCATCACATCCAGGGTCCCCTGGTTGTAAACCTTTTTAAAACGATTCATATCGGTCTTCCCTTCCGGCAGCGTCACTTTTCACACTTTTATTTATCCGTAATCTCCGCATGGAACTCCTGCAGAGACTTCACCGGCAGTTTTCCGTCCCGCTTTGCAGAGCGGATTCCCTCCACGGTCGCCTTTGCCATGGCCATGGTCGTCATATACGGGATCTTGTTCTTCACGGCCGCTTTACGGATATAGCTGTCGTCCACTGCGCCCTTCTTGCCGACAGGCGTATTGACAATCAGCTGGATCTTGCCGTTGGTGATCTTATCCAGAATGTTGGGCCGCCCCTCGTTGATCTTCCACACCTTCAGCGCCGGGATCCCTGCCGCCTCGATCATATCGCAGGTCCGTCCGGTCGCCATGATCGAAAATCCGCATTCATAAAATCCTTTTGCAACCTCCACAAGCTCTGCCTTATCCCGGTCATTGACCGAGATCAGCACACATCCCTGCGTCGGAATCTGATTTTTGGTGGCCTCTTCCGCCTTGTAGAACGCATCTCCGAAATCTGCGGAAAGTCCCAGCACCTCTCCGGTGGAACGCATCTCCGGTCCCAGGATCGGATCCACCTCCGGGAACATATTGAACGGAAATACGGCTTCTTTTACCCCATAATGGGCAAATTTCTTCTCTTTCAGCTCCGGCACCGGGCTTTCATGTTTCGTAAAAGGCATGGTGATGATGTCCGTGGCAATCTGCACCATATTGATGCCGCATACTTTGGATACCAGCGGCACGGTCCGGGAGGCCCGGGGATTGGCTTCGATCACGAATACTTTCCCGTCCTCAATGGCATACTGCATGTTCATAAGCCCCACCACATGCATCTCGCTGGCGATCTTTCTCGTGTAATCCTTGATGGTCTCCACCTGTTCCCCGGTCAACCCTCTGGGCGGGATGATGCAGGCGGAATCTCCGGAATGGATGCCGGCCAGCTCGATATGTTCCATAACCGATGGAACAAACACATGTTCTCCGTCACTGATGGCATCTGCTTCGCACTCCGTCGCATGATGCAGGAACCGGTCGATCAGAATCGGACGGTCCGGCGTCACACCCACGGCCTGCTGCATATAGAAGGTCAGGGCTTCGTCGTCGTAGACTACTTCCATCCCGCGTCCGCCCAGCACATAGGACGGGCGCACCATGACCGGATAGCCGATCCGGTGAGCCGTGTCGAGGGCTTCCTCCACATCCACTGCCATGCCGGCCTCCGGCATGGGGATCTGTAGACGCTCCATCATCTCCCGGAACAGATCCCGGTCCTCGGCCAGATCAATGGTCTCCGGTGTGGTACCCAGAATATTGACTCCGTATTTCTTCAGATCTGCCGCCAGATTCAGAGGCGTCTGTCCTCCGAACTGTGCAATCACACCCACCGGTTTTTCCTTCTCATAGATGGCAAGCACGTCCTCCAGCGTCAGCGGTTCAAAATACAGCTTGTCCGAGGTATCATAATCCGTAGACACGGTCTCCGGATTGCAGTTGACGATAATCGTGGAAAATCCCAGCTTCCGCAGAGCCTTTGCCGCATGGACGCAGCAGTAATCAAACTCGATGCCCTGTCCGATCCGGTTGGGTCCGCCGCCCAGGATCATCACTTTCGGCCGGTCCGTATCCACCGGGCTTTCATCTTTCATATGATAGCTGGAATAATAGTAAGCGCTGTCCTTTGTACCGCTCACATGAACGCCTTCCCAGGCCTCCACGATCCCGTCTGCCGTCCGCCCGCTTCGGATGGCTTCCTCGGATACCCCGAGAATCTCACTTAAGTATTTATCCGAAAATCCGTCCAGTTTCGCCTGTCTTAAATCTTCTGCGGAAGGAACTTTCCCTGTATATTTTTTAACAAGCGCCTCTTCCTCTTCCACCAGCTCTTTCATCTGCTGAATAAACCAGGTCTTTACTTTCGTCAGATTATAGATCTCTTCTACCGAAGCGCCTTTTCTGAGCGCCTCATACATGATAAAATGACGCTCACTGCAGGGTGTCATCAGCATGGTGAGCAGTTCTTTTTTACTCTTCTGATCCAGATCGCCCACATGTCCCAGCCCGTAACGGCTCTTCTCCAGAGAGCGGATGGCCTTCTGGAACGCCTCCTTATAGGTTTTGCCGATGCTCATGACCTCGCCCACCGCGCGCATCTGGGTACCCAGCCTGTCTTCCACGCCTTTGAATTTCTCAAATGCCCATCTGGCAAATTTGATCACCACATAGTCGCCGTCCGGCACATATTTGTCCAGTGTTCCGTATTTCCCGCAGGGAATCTCATCCAGGGTCAGGCCGCTGGCCAGCTTTGCCGAAACCAGTGCAATGGGGAACCCTGTGGCCTTACTTGCCAGCGCCGAAGAACGGGAGGTCCGGGGATTGATTTCAATGACTACGATCCGTCCGGATACCGGATCATGGGCAAACTGCACATTGGTACCGCCGATAACCTGAATCGCATCCACGATCCGGTATGCCTGTTCCTGCAGCTTCTTCTGCACGTCTTCCGAAATGGTCAGCATGGGGGCGGAACAGAAGGAATCACCGGTATGTACGCCTACCGGATCAATATTCTCGATGAAGCAGACCGTGATCATATTGCCTTTGGCATCACGCACCACCTCCAGCTCCAGCTCTTCCCATCCCAGAATGGACTCCTCCACCAGCACCTGTCCCACCAGGCTGGCCTGCAGGCCTCTGGCACAGACGGTCTTTAATTCTTCCTTATTATATACCAGTCCGCCGCCGGCGCCGCCCATGGTGTAGGCCGGACGCAGTACCACCGGATAACCCAGACCGTCTGCAATCTGCAGCGCCTCTTCCACAGAATAGGCCACATCGCTTCTGGCCATCTCCACGCCCAGCGCATTCATGGTATTCTTGAATTCGATTCGATCCTCTCCGCGCTCAATGGCATCCACCTGCACACCGATCACCTTGACGCCGTACCTGTCCAGCACACCTGCGCTCTGAAGCTCTGAACAGAGATTAAGACCGGATTGTCCGCCCAGGTTCGGCAGCAGCGCATCCGGCCGCTCCCTGGCAATGATCTGTTCCAGCCTCTCTACGTTCAATGGTTCAATATATGTGATATCCGCCGTATCCGGATCGGTCATGATCGTCGCCGGATTGGAATTTACCAGCACGATCTCATACCCGAGACTTTTCAGTGCCTTGCATGCCTGCGTACCGGAATAGTCAAATTCGCACGCCTGTCCGATGATGATCGGTCCGGAACCGATGATCAGTACTTTGTGAATGTCTTCTCTCTTCATAAATGCACCCATTTGTCCTTTCTTTCGCTCTGCTTTTCCACTTAAATCGTGTCTATTCTAGCACACTTCGGCTGTGAGGACAAGCACCCCGCCTGATATTTTCACGCAAATCGCTCCGGGCGCTTCCTGCCGCCGCGGCACATGACACGGTATTCTTC
>ERZ778516.800-NODE-800-length-25686-cov-5.147595_pt1 | contig 25686 bp, 19 predicted proteins | sample MGYA00510342_ERZ778516 | MGnify/ENA primary metagenome ERZ778516 (study PRJEB29527, sample SAMN07138961) | mouse gut metagenome | material: feces | host: mouse | place: China:Nanjing | collected 2016-01-25 ... | reverse complement strand
CTATATTGCCTATTTCTCTGTCCGCAGTAGCATCTTCTATACCAATAGTTTCCTCATCTGCCAGTGTTGTTATCTCCAAATCATTGTCAGCCTCATTCCCCTTGCCCTCTTTCTGCGACATCACTGCCACAAGCGCGAAAATTACAGCGATACTAACTATAATTACAGCCAACATAACTACTCTTTTCTTATTATCTAATAAGAAATCCTTTACTTTCTTCATTTTATTCTATGCCCTTCTTTTGAAATTAATTATCTTTTTTATCCAATACCTGCCGCTTTTTTTGCAAGCATATCTGCTTTGTCATTATATTTATCTCCTGAATGTCCCTTCACTTTGGTAAATTTTATTTTTATGTACTGACTGTATTTGTCATAAACCTCCTTATAGCGTTTTGTTCCTTCTTTATTCGTTTTCCATTCCCCAAGACACCATTTTGCAATGCCTTCATAATCATACACAATTTCAAGGGATTCATATTTATGTTCTGCGGCATATTTCATGGCAAGCTCGGATGCGAGTATCTCTCCGGCCACATTCCTCATAACTGCCATATCAGGGTCATTTCCCTTCTGCTGCAGATATAGCTCTCTTTCCCCATCTAAAATTACTACGCCACTGCCATACTCTTCTGTTGCAATATTATAACTCCCGTCTACATATGCGGTAAGCACACAGGAGATTATTTTTTCCTGCCCATTCTGTCCCCACCCCAGATACTGTGCTGCTTCCCCGGCTGTCAAAAAGCTTTTATAGACAGCTCCTGAAAATCCTTCTATCTGTTTTTTACATTCCTCCCATGAATTAAATATTCCTGTTGTTCTTCCTTTTTTTACTGCATAAAACTTATTTGCCATATTTACCAATATCTCCCTTCAGACTTTTTATTTCACAGGAAATGTACCTCTAACATTTTATCACAAAACAGGGTTATTGCAATGGATATCAAAAAAATTTTTAAAAAAATAGAATAATTTTTTTATTCTGTCAATACGATATACCAATACTTACCAAATTTCAGGATATTTTTATGGATGATAACTGCCGTGAACTGATTCTTTCAGAAGAAACCACAGAATTTAACGTCTTATCTTTTTTTATGACTCCCGAATTAATGGAATATTTACATGGTGTCTGCTACCAGCAAAATAATGGTCGCTACTTTACCATATATTCCCCCGTAAAGGAATTAAGCGAAGCCTTTATAAATCGAATTTCCTATGGAATGCTGCCAAAGCTGTACGGAGAAATGTCCACCACCGCATTGGATATTTCAGGAGTGACGCAGCTTGCCAACCAGCCGGTCCTGAACCTGAAAGGACAGGGGGTTCTAATCGGTGTAGTTGACAGCGGAATTGATTATACCCATCCCGCTTTTATAGATGAATATGGAAAAACCAGAATTTTAAGAATCTGGGACCAGACAACAAATACAGGCACTCCTCCTGAGGGCATCAATTACGGAACTGAATATACAGAAGATGATATTAATGAAGCCCTGAAAGCAGAAAATCCTCTGGATATTGTCAATACAACAGACAGTACAGGACATGGTACCTTTCTCACAGGAGTAACAGCAGGTTCTGCAGACCCTGCAAATGATTTTACAGGAGCAGTACCCGAAGCAAAAATAATAGTTGTAAAATTAAAGCCGGCCAAAAAATTTTTGAGAAATTTCTACTTTATCAATGACAATGTACCTGCCTATCAGGAAAATGATATTATGCTTGGGCTGAATTATATACGCCGCTGTTCCGTGGAATTTGGCCTTCCCATATCGATTCCCTTTGGTCTTGGAACAAATCTGGGCGGTCATGACGGCTTTTCGTCTCTTTCTTATACAATGAACTCTATTTCCTCTCTGCCGGGCTTTTGTATTTGTGTACCGACTGGAAATGAAGGAAATACCCGACAACACTATCATGGCATAATTTCTAACGTTTCACAGCCAGACTTAGTGGAATTGTCTGTATCTGACAATGTTTCTGGCATTATTCTGGAAATCTGGGGACAAAATCCGGCAGTTTTATCCGTAAGTATTGAATCTCCTACTGGAGAAGCTCTTCCAAGAATTCCGGCAAGACTTCAAACCACTCAGACATACAACTTTATTTTTGACAAAACTACTGTTGTTGTCGATTATGAACTGGTGGATTCTTCCACAGCAGATGAGGTTATTATTCTAAAGCTGAAAACGCCTACTCAGGGCATATGGAAAATAAATGTTTACTCAAATATTGACAACTCTGTTTTCGATGTCTATCTTCCGGGGGTAAACTTTATTGGAAATAATGCATATTTTTTAAAACCCGACCCAAATATTACACTTACAGGTCCCTCCTCTGCAAGTAATGTAATAACCATATCCGGATATGATGCAGTAACCGGCGCTTTTTATCAGGATTCAGGAAGGGGTTTTACCAGAATCGGCGCCTACAAGCCTGATATCTGCGCACCATGCACCTCTATTACAGGTCCCAATCTAAGAGGCGGATATGAACAGCGCAGCGGAACCAGTCTGGCAGCCGCTATTACAGCCGGTGCCTGCGCACAGTTTCTTACATGGGCAGTTACAAACAGAAATTCCCCTCTTATCACTTCTATCAATATCAAATCCTCTCTGATTCGGGGAGCCATCAGAAAACTCGGTGAAACCTATCCTTCAAAACAATGGGGTTATGGAACATTGGATGTATACAATTCCTTTGATGTACTGCGAAAAGGCGGAGAAATTTAATCTTCAGATTTATAACTTGCACCCCCTCTCTGTTTATGATATGATATGCAAAGACCGCTTTTTTAAAGCCTGTGTTAAAGGCTCTTCGGCTGTCAAAATCACAACAGGAGGATATTTTATGAAGAAACTGAAACTACTGCTTCCCATTTTTTTATGTATGATATTACTTGCATCATGCAGCCAGAAAAAAGAGATTACATCTGTAAACGACTTACCCGGCAGCAAAATGGGAGTACAGATTGGAACGACCGGCGCCACCTACGCTGGTGATTATGAGGGCGACGATGCTGGAAGTGTCGTGGAAAAGTATAACAAGGGTGTAGATGCCATACAGGCATTAAGACAAAACAAGATTGACTGCGTGATTATTGATGAAGAACCTGCAAAGGTATTTGCGGAAAAAAATAAAGATTTAATCATTCTTTCAGAGGAATTTGTCATAGAAGATTATGCGATTTGTATTGCAAAAGAAAATTCTGAATTAAAAGAAAAAGTAAATGCTGCCCTAGCCGAAATAAAGGCAGATAAAACATTGGAGGCACTGGAAAAAAATTATACGGGAACAGATGAGGAAAAAGGAAAAACTCCTTATCAAATTCAGGATATTGAACGGCCAAATGGTACTCTTGTCATGGCTACCAATGCACAGTTTCCACCATATGAATACTATGAAAACGGAGAAATCACCGGTCTGGATGTTGATATTATGAAAGCTATCTGTGACAGACTGGGCATGACACTGAAAATTGAAGATATGGAATTTGAGGCAATTATCAGTGCTGTTCAGTTTGGCAAGGCAGATGTAGGCGTTGCCGGTATGACAGTAAATGAAGACCGGCTGAAATCAATTGATTTTACAGATTCCTACACTACTTCCAAACAGGTAATCATTGTAAAAGACCCAAATGCCAAAACAGAAAAGCTCTCGTTTGCTGAAAAGTTTAAAGAAAACTTTATTGTTGACCAGAGATGGCAGTATTTGACAAAAGGTCTGTTAAATACATTGATTATTACTGTATTTGCAACCATAATTGGTATTATACTCGGATTTTTAATGGCTATTATCCGAACCAGCCATGACAAAAATGGCAGCTTTAAAATATTAAATTTTATTTGTAGATTATATCTTACTATTATGAGAGCCACTCCTGTTATGGTACAGATTTTGATTATTTACTATGTAATCTTTGCCGCCATAGATATCAACAAAATCCTTGTAGCTATTATATCCTTTGGTCTGAACTCTGCCGCATATGTAGCCGAAGTAGTACGTTCTGGTATTATGGCAGTTGATGAAGGACAGTTTGAAGCAGGCCGAAGCCTTGGTATGACCTACCGCATGACCATGATACATATTATTATGCCACAGGCAATCAAAAACATTCTTCCAGCACTGGGCAATGAGTTTATTGTACTGTTAAAGGAAACCTCTATCAGTGGTTATATCGGTCTTTCCGACCTTACAAGAGGTGGTGTGATTATTCAGAGTATTACTTATGAAGCACTTCTGCCTCTGCTTGCCGTAGCTCTGATTTATCTTGTAATTGTACTGCTGTTATCTTCAGGAGTAAACAGGCTTGAAAGGAGGATGAGAAACAATGAGCGATAATGTTTTAATTAAAGTAAATAATTTAAAGAAGTCCTTTGGAGAACATGAGGTATTAAAAGGAATTAATACAACTATTTCCAAGGGAGAAGTAATTGCAATTATCGGTCCTTCGGGCTGTGGAAAGTCTACCTTTCTGCGTTCCCTGAATCTTCTGGAAACTCCTACTTCCGGCGAGATTTTATTTGAAGGAACCAATATTACTGATAAATCTGTGGATATTAATAAAATCCGCGAAAAAATAGGCATGGTATTTCAGCAATTTAATCTGTTTGCCAATATGACTGTAAAACAGAACATTATGCTGGCACCAGTAAAGCTTGGTTTAATGGAAAGTACAGAGGCAGAGAAAAAGGCAATGCAGCTTTTGGAACGAATCGGGCTTCCTGATAAGGCAAATTCTTATCCCTCCATGCTGTCAGGCGGGCAGAAGCAGAGAATTGCTATTGCACGTTCTCTGGCAATGAATCCTGATGTTATGCTTTTTGATGAGCCTACTTCGGCGCTGGACCCTGAGATGGTCGGAGAGGTGTTAAATCTTATGAAGGAGCTGGCAAAGGAGGGAATGACAATGGTAGTGGTGACACATGAGATGGGATTTGCAAGAGAGGTTGCAAGTCGGGTGATGTTTATTAATGAAGGGGTGATTCAAGAGGAGAATTCTCCGAAGGAGTTTTTTGCAAATCCACAAAACGGAAGGCTTAGGGAGTTTCTTTCAAAGGTATTGGTATAAAAAAAGGAATGGTTGTTAAGTGACGGATAAAAGCCTCTTTCTTCTCTTATCCTGTTTTTCATGTGCCTTTTCCTTTTATATAGATGATAAAAAGAAATTTTTAAGAATATACTATTATATAGTATGGATAACTTTTTATTCTCTTATATCTTGATAATAAAAATTAACAACTTATGAAACACAATACCAGAAGAATTTCCTTTTGTGAAGGACCATATGAAAGCGCCGGCGCTTAACGAACAGTGCTTTGAGTTTAGTACCGCTACGCTTGAATAGGCGCGGAAGTGATGTCCTGAATAAAAGGAAATTCTTCTGGTATGTCACTCTCTTGTTCTATGTCCTCCCCCTGAACACATTCTTACACTTTGGACACGTAATCTCCACATTCCCTTTATGCCTTGGAATCCGAATCCTCTGCCCACATCCAGTACACCTGAAAATCTTATGTGTCTTCATATCCCTGATTCTCTGCGGCATCCCCTTTATCCTTCCCTTAAATCTCTCATATGCCATCGCTTCCTTATACCTTGCCTGTATATTTTTTGAAAACGCCCTGTAATATGAATAGACCAAAACTCCCAAAGATAAAAAATACAACAGATTACTCCTTGCAAATGTTGACATTACCAGCAATATTAACGCCACTGTCACCAATGTCCTGCACAATTTATCTATCCCATATCTTCCATACATAAAACGTGCTATTCTCTGTTTCATAAAATCCTCCTGTCTGACAATACTTTCCATCTAATGATTATTTTTAATTAATTTTTTTATCTAATCTCTTTGCTCAATTTCCTTGTTTAATTCCCTCTGCTGCTTATCCTTTTACAAGCTTAATTTCCATATGTGAACATTATGTTTGCATTTACTAAAAATAAAATAAAAACAATCTAAAGATTTCATTGACTTCTATTTTTTTTGAGTTATAATTAGCTTATGGGTTGCTATTTCCCGATGAATCAATTCCGAATTAACCCAGAGAGTGTGCATTTCTATGAATGATAAATTTGAACTTCTTATTATGGGGCAGCAGTTTAAACGATTGTATGAAAAATGTTACGACCAGTTGATGAATGAATATGACCTGAAGAAAATAGATATTGATGTATTGTATTTTCTGTCGCACTCCGGTGAGTATGACACTGCGAAAGATATCTCGAATTTCATCTATGTTTCTAAGGCTCATGTTTCCAAATCTATTGAAAGTCTTCACACGAAGCACCTGATTGAGCTGGTTCCTGACCCTTCGGACAGAAGGTATGTACACATAAAGATAACCAAACAGGGACAGCCTGTTGCAAATCGAATAGCCTTAATTAAAGAAAAGGTAAATTCGATTCTTTTCCGTGGAGTTTCAGCGGAGGAAAAAAGGCTTATGATAGAGCTGACCAACAAAATCGTATGTAATATTAATAATGAACTGGAGCGAAGCTGATATTTCAGATAATCAACGCGCTCCAGTTTATTTATCCTCTCAGTTCAATTACAGGGCCTCCTTTTTTCTCTATATAATCCCTTGTAATTGTTACTTTTCCAATATTGTCATCCTTTGGTATTTCATACATAATATCAAGCATATATTCTTCTAAAACTGCCCGTAATGCTCTTGCACCGGTCTTTTTTTCCAATGCCTTCTCAGCAACGGCTTCCATGGCACCTTCATCAAATTCCAGTTTTACTTCATCAAGCTCTAAAAGCTTCTGATACTGCTTTAAAATCGCATTTTTCGGCTCTTTTAATACCTCAACCATCATATTTCTGGTAAGCTCCTGCAAAGTAAAGATAATCGGAAGACGTCCGATAAACTCCGGTATCATTCCAAAATTTCTGATATCCTCCACTGTTACCTTTGAAAGCACATCCTGATTGTCATACTTATCCTTTAAATCCGCCTTAAAACCTATGGAACTTTCTGTATTGAGTCTTCTTTTAATCACTTCATCAAGGTCCGGAAAAGCACCACCACAGATAAACAGAATATTTTTTGTATTAATTGTAGTAAGAGGCACCATTGCATTTTTGCTGTTAGCTCCTACGGGAACTTCCACCTCGCTGCCCTCCAAAACCTTTAAAAGTCCCTGCTGAACAGCTTCTCCATTAATATCCCTTGTTGTTGTATTCCGTTTTCTTGCAAGCTTATCAATCTCATCAATAAAAATAATCCCCACCTCTGCCCTGTCAACATCATTCTCAGCAGCAGCAAGAAGCTTGGAAACAACACTTTCGATATCATCTCCAATATATCCTGCTTCTGTTAAAGAGGTTGCATCTGCAATTGCAAGAGGCACATCCAGAAGTTTTGCAAGCGTTTTTACAAGATAGGTTTTTCCGCAGCCTGTCGGTCCAATCATTAACATATTGGATTTCTCTATCTCAATATCCCCAATCTGCGACTGACGGGCAATTCTTTTATAATGATTATAAACTGCCACACTGATAGTCTTTTTTGCCTGCTCCTGCCCGATTACATATTCATCCAGTTTTTCCTTGATTTTATGCGGGGCGGGTATTTTATTAATATCAATCAACGGTTCTGTTTTTTCTCCCTTTGGTCTTCTCTTGACCTTCTGTCTTCCCGGCATGCCCGGAAAATCTGCAAGATTTAAAAAGCCGATATTCGGAAAACCATTCACTCCATTTCCGTTCTGCTTTTTGTCTTTCTCTTCCTTTTCTTTCTCTTCTTTGCTCTCTTCTCCCTTTTCTATGGTTACAGCAGCTTCTTTGTTCTGATTCTCTTCCTCCGGCTTTGATGTATCTCCAAACATTTGTGTAAAGACATTCATACCGGGAAAACCTCCCATATTCAGCTTTGAAAAATCGGTATTACTTACAGTATCGAAGGTTTTCTGCATACAGTCTGAACATACACATATATTTCCCGGCATCATCATCATCTTTCCGGCTTTGCTCTCTGACCTTTTGCATAAATAACACACCTTTTCATACTCATCATCATTGTATTCTTTATTCATTTTATCCTCCATTAAAAGAATCTGTTCTTCCCACAATGCTAAAATTTTATAATGTTAAAATAGATAGAACATATTTGTCCTACCTATTTTAACTTATTTTTATTGATTGGTAAAGTAAAGTTTGCTATTTTTCATTGTTAATTTATTACTATTAGTCTATAAGTCTCTCTAATTCATCACGGGTAAGAAGATTTTTCACCTCTATTTGTTTTTCTTCGTACCTATTGCCGTTTGCTCTCATAATTGTGAGCGTCACCGAATCTCCAGCGGCATAATAGTTCATCTGATTCTGAACATCATCATAAGAATTAACTTCCTGACCATCTATGGCGATAATTACATCTCCAATCTGAATACCTGCCTTATCCGCAGGACCATTCTCTGTAATCTTCTTTAAATATGCACCTACCGGAATATTATACATCTGATTTACGGAAGAATCAATTGAGATAGCGGACTCAATACCCATATATCCTTTTTTATCCTCATCTACCTTATCTCTTACCTCTCTGTTCATCAGCTCATTGATAATATCTCTTGCCTGTGAAATAGGGATTGCATATCCCATGCCTTCTACGGTACTTGAAGAAGATGAGCCATTAGAAGACTGTTTTGCAAAATTAATGCCGATTACTTCGCCCTTCAGATTAATCAGGGCCCCGCCGCTGTTTCCACCATTAATGGAAGCATCTGTCTGAATTGCCCTGATAGTGGTATTCTCTACGGTTAATTCTCTGTTTAAAGCACTGACATAGCCGACAGTCACAGATTGTCCAAAACCGAGTGCATTTCCAATAGCAATTACCTGGTCACCTATTTCAAGTTCATCAGAATCTCCCAAAGTAGCGATACGAATTGCATTGCTTGTATCTTCTGTGATTTCGCTGAGCTTAATTGCAATCACTGCGATGTCATTAGAAGAATTTGTTCCCTTAATATATGCGGTATCAACAGATGTTCCGTCAACAAATTCTACGGTAAGGTTTGTGGTGTCTTCTACTACATGATTGTTTGTTGCAATCAAAAGCTCTGTATCATTTGTTCCGATAATAATACCGGAACCTGCACCCTGCACCTGATAAGTTCCACCATACATAAACGGATTTGTGCTTGACCGATAGATAGATGTGCTGGTAATGGAAACTACTGACGGCAGTACTGCTTTTGCAACATCTCTCACGGAAAGAACTCCGGAAGGTGAATTGTTAGCTGTTATAATATCTGAGCTGCTTTCAAGTTTATTGTTAATTCCGCTTTGTGTTGAAAGAATTGAAGTCCCCTTTTTATAATCCGATGCACTGACATAATTGCCCAGATTCATCTGGAAGGCTGCATAAATAATTCCTGCATTCAATAAGACTGTAATCACAAGAAATGCAACACAGGTTCGCACTACTCTTCCCATAGTCAGTGGTTTTTTTTCTTTTTTTCTTTTTGCCTTCTTTTTTTTCTGGCCGTTTGCCTCTGCATAAGCGGTTCCGGTTCCCGGCTGCCATGCATGCCCCTCTGCTTCTGTACTTTGCGAAGATGTGTAGTTTTGGTCATAAGCAGTATTGTTAAAGGTATGGGAAGTATCATTTGTTTCATAAACAGTACTGTTATTAAAATTTCTTCCATAACGGTAAACGGAGTCCGCATCTGATGTATTATTTTGTTCTGTATAACTGGTTGATTCCGTATAAAAATCTGTGGAAGTTTCCGCCGTACTGTTTCTTATTGTATTATCGTCTGCTGTCTCATTTTCAATTGACGGCTCTGACATACTCCTTGAATTTCTCTGCATATCAAACATATTTTCAGATATGCCGTCCCTTTCCGGCTGAATATTGTCCATTTGACTGTTTCTTATCTGGTCACTTCCGGTTTGATTATTTCCGGTCAGATTATTAAAATTATTATCCATCATATATTCCTCACTTTCCTGAATAAATCTCTGATTGTTTGCTATGGTTTGAATTTTAACAGGGGTTTGTGTTAAATGTGTGAAGAAAGATTGTTTATTTTATGTTATATTTAATTTATTGCCAAAAAAACAAAAAATCAAAAAACTGCCGCAACTTTTTTCAGTACGACAGTTCTTTTCAAATTTTTACTTTCTTTGTTCTATATTATTCTGTGCCGGCATAATCTTCCAATTTGACTGTCTTCGCACCTGTTTCATTATAAATATCCTCACTGATATCAGATACAGTGGAAGACGGTGTATATCTTTCCTCAGGAAAAAAGAATTTATGAAGCTGAATAACATTGTAATCCAGTCCGGAAGCAATTACTGTATCTCCGCTTGGAAGATATACCCCCAATTCTGTGTTTGTAGTAAGAGTAAATGGGAATGCTCCCGTTTCTCCAAAAGAAAAATTTAAAACAATTGGTATCAGCTTTATAACATCCTCATACGGAATGCTTGTCTTAAAAATTTTCTCTTCTGATTTGAAAATCTCATCACACATCTTCATTACATTCTGAACTCCTGCATCCTTTGCCTTACCTACCATTTTTGTGATAACACTTCTCTGCCTTGCAGCACGTCCATAATCATTGTTAACTGAGGTGCCATCCTCATTATAAAATGCAGTGTAACGAATACGGCTATACGCAGTTGCCTGCAAACCATTCAGATGAATATTTTCTCCAAAGGTAGTCACATCCGGTGAATCTATTCCCGTAATTTCCCTTGTCTCTGTCAAATATCCATTAATATAATTCATTTCATCTTCAGTAATATTTACCTCTATACCACCCAGTAAATCTATAATCTTTGCAATTCCGTTAAAATTTACCATGACATAGTCTTGAATGTTCAAATCCAGATTCTTATTCAAGGTATTGACAATTGCTCCGGCACCTCCCTTGCTGCCGCCATATGAACTGTTTACCTTATAAAAATTTCTAAAGCTGCCATCATTATTTATAATTTTGAGATAAGTATCACGATAAATAGATAAAATCTTTACATCGCTGGTTTCCTTGTGAATACTTAAAATCATAATACAGTCACAACTGTCTCCCCCTTCAACACGGTCCTTTGCAGTACCATTATCCAGTCCAAACAATGCGATATTCATATAATCATCCAAAATACTTAAATCCAGCTCTTCATTGGTTTTGATATCTTCTTTGACAAAGTTTGAATCAAAAACGTTATCATATCCCTCTTTATCTACCATTCCAGCCATAAAGCTCTGTCCCATGGAAGACTTGAGAAACTTCTGTCCCCATGTGGAGTTTAATATTTTGCTGGTCATATTTGGAGTGGCATATAACACTATCACCAACGCAAACAGTAACGCAACTAACGCTTCTATTGTTATTATTAGCTTTTGAAAAAAGCCTCTCTTTTTTTTCTTTTTTGAATGTTTTTTCTTTTGTGTATTTGTATTGTTATCATAGTCAATAAATTCAAAATCATCCATATTATTTGTTTTGCTCATAATTATTTTCCCCTTCGCTGTTTAGTATTCTCTAAAATTTTTTCTGATATTCAGGATTCTTATTTTCCTCATATCTGTATATTATCAGTTACAATCCCATTACAGTTTACCTTTCATCCCCATAGATGTCAAGCAAAAAATAGTTAATATGCATTTTTATTTACAAACCCCTTAAAAAAAGTCAGAAATAATATTTTGACATCAAAACCAAGAGTCCAGTTTTCTATATAATACAGGTCATATTCTATCCGTTTCATAATAGAAGTGTCACCCCTATATCCATTGACCTGAGCCCATCCGGTCAGTCCCGGTCTTACCTGATGTTTTACCATATATCTTGGAATCTCTTCTTTAAATTTGTCTACAAAGAACGGCCGCTCCGGCCTTGGTCCAATCAAACTCATATCCCCTTTCAAAATATTAAAAAACTGCGGTAACTCATCTATACTTGTCTTTCTGATAAACTTTCCTACTGATGTCACCCTTGCATCCCCTTTTGTAGTCCAGCATTTCTTTTCTTCTGTCTCCTTCTGCACTACCATGGAACGAAACTTGTACATTTTAAACGGTTTATTGTGCAGCCCGACTCTGTCCTGTTTATAGATAAGTGGTCCTTTTGAAGTAGTTTTAATTAAAGCTGCTATAATCAGCATAATCGGTGAAAACAGAACAATTCCCACAAGGGAGCCAAAAATATCCACACATCTTTTTATAAAACTGTTAAAAGTATTGGAAAGTGGAACATATCTGATATTGATAACCGGAAGCCCCATCAGGTCTTCTGTATAAGGTTTTGTTGGAATAATCTTCATATAATCAGGAATAAACTTGGTATGAACTCCTGACTTCTCACATTCTGCCACAATATGTTCCAGCTTGTTATATTCGTTCAATCCCAGCGTAATGGCAATTTCATCCAGCCTGTTCTCCGGAAGAATCACCTCAAGATTAGCGATTCTTCCCAGAATCTTTACTCCTCTATACTCTTTTCCACTTACAATATTATCGTCCAGAATACCCACAATTGTATATCCCCACTGAGGATTTGCCCGAATTCTGTCTATATAACCTTTTGCGGTCTGGCTGTATCCAATCAGCAGAATATGCTTCTGATTAAAACCCTGCTTGCGCATAGCCCTTAGCAATGTATGAATTCCAAGCCTTACGGCTACTCCAAGAAAGATATTTATTACATAAAAGATAAATGTCATCTGTCTGGAAAAATGTTCCTGCCTTGTAATAAACAAAATCGTAAGTATCAGCACTACTCCAAGGGAATTTGCCTGAACAATCTTGCTTATCTCAACCCGCCGGCCCATTACCCTTTTTGGAGAATACAGACTAAAAGCCGAATACATCAGAAGAAACAATGGAACAATCCAGATAAGTGCCAGCATATAATCGGAAAAGCTGAGCTTTGACTCTATACCCTCAAAGAAAATACTCTTAAATTTCAGATACCATGCCAGCATATAAGATATAATTATCATAAGTATATCCAATACCAGATGGAGCCTGTTTAAAAACTTCTGATTATCTTTTATCATTATTATCTCCCTATATGGTTAATGTCTTGCCAGAAAATCCTTCGCATATAAAAATGTATTTTTTATCAGTTCCTCTTCAATTATGATATAATTTATCAGGTTTTTCCATTTAAACTTTACTTTACGACAATTATGCGCAGTTTTCAATCCCTCCAGAATTCCTCTGCAATAAATATTTCCATATCCTTTCTTTTGAAAAAATACCGCCTTTACAACAGTTCCTGCAAAAAGTGGCAGAAAATTAATTACAAGCTGTAAAAATGGCATATTCTTATAATTTAAATACACCGAATTTCTTGCAGCAAGCCTTACTTTAAAGTCATTGTATTTTGAGCCGCTTGTAGCACTTCCGATATGATATACCATCGCTGCCGGACAATATTCATTACGATAGCCTTCTATTCTTGCACGATATCCCATATCAATATCCTCCAGATATGCAAAATGCATCTCATCAAAAAGTCCTATTTTTTTAAACACCTCTCGTCTATATATGGCAGCTCCTGCACAGGCAGAAAAAACTCTGCATGGAGTATTAAAATTCTCTACCGGCTGTCCGATTCCCCTCTGAAATGCCCATCCTGTAACTGAATACAAATCTCCAGCATCATCTATAATCCCTCTGTTATAGTAAGAAATCATTCGGCTGCTTACAGAAAAAATTTTTTTTGAGGAATTTATGTGATTATACAGCTCATTCATGTAGTTTTTGTGAACAACAGTATCATTATTTAATAAAATTACATAGGGAGTCCGACTTTTTTGAATTCCCTTATTTACAGCAGCACTGAAACCATAATTTTTATCCAACTTAAATACTCTGATTTCAGGGTAATATTTCTTTATATATTCTGGACTGCCATCCGTGGAACAGTTATCAACTACGATTACTGCAAAATCCCTGAAGGTCTGAGCTTTCAGAGACTTTAAACATTCCTTAAGATATTCGATTCCATTGTAGTTTGGAATTATTACTGTTACTTTCATCATACGCCTACTTAAATCTTTCCTCTACTTTTTTTTGCAGAAATGCCTTGTATGCCTTACATGACTGAATATATTCGAGCTTAGCTTCCAGACTTCGAATTTGATTTGTCAGTGCCTCACAATCATGACTGTACTTTTCTTCCAACACAATATTTTCCTGAATTTTCACCTCCAGCATATCGGACATTTCATCAATTACTTTCTGCTTCTGCTCAGACTCATGTTTATAATATTCCAGCATATCATAAAAATCTTTAATATATGCACCGAATTCTTCATAAAACTCTTTTGAAAACAGATATCCCACCACACTTATAGCTTTTACCTTGTCTGTCACTTTAAAAAATTTATGATAGTCATCATAGAGCTCCCGATGCTCCCGAATACTATTAAGTAGCAACTCATAAGTCCTGTTTTCATATAAAATATCATTATCTATTGCATATATCTTCAGCATCTTCAGACTTCTTTCATCACATACAGTCATTGTAGTTTTTTTGTATCTTTCCAAAATATAATTATAGCCTTCATTCCCGTAGATATAATTGATAAAATTACGATTATATTCCATATAAATCTCGCATTTTGAAATATCCAGTCCAAAGACTTCATAAAATTCTTCCTTTGTAAACAAATAATTGATATTTTCGCTGTACTTCATTAAAAATGCATATACTGCCCGAAATTTAATAAATTCCTTTTCAACGGCAAAAGGAAATCTCCACTCATAATCAATCACTCTGTTCGACTGTCCCTGACAAATAATATTGTCAAAAGTCAGGTCAAAAATCATATTGCGATATCCCGTAAAAGAACCTGCCGGAGCACCAAATACCTCTGTAAATTCTGTCTCCCGACTGATATCTGCCTGTTCTTTCTCACTGCAGAGCAAAGACAAAATTTGCTCATATTTTTGCACTGCTTCTAAAACGTTCTCTTTTTTTCCTGATTTTACTGATTCCAAAAAGACTTCCTCTAATGTATTGCCAGAGACATATTCAAATGAAATTACATTCCCATCCAAAGATGCCTTACACAATATCTGTTTGTCCTGATACATTAAAAAAGTATCATATATATTTTGTATATGGCATTCGCCCTCTTTATGCAGATTTCTCTTTGTAATAAATTTTCCGTTCTCATTCTTCCATATGGCAGTCTCTATCTGAAACTCTTTTTTTCTTTCTTTTACAAATTTTGAATATATTTTTTCCATATTTCATCTCCGCTCATTTTCAATCTCAATAAAATATGAGTTTGCAAAAAAATCAAATCTCCCTGCTTCTATAATATTCTTAAACGCAGCCGTTTCATCAAATAATCTCAGCCTGTCATTATCAAAGCAATCAAGACTGCACACAATCTCATTTTTGTCAGGCAGATAATCATCCGAAAAAATCTGCTGCGCAAATTTATAATCTGGAAAAGGATAATAAAATTTACAGCCCGAAAATCCTGCTTTTGTTATAATGCGAACCAATTCATCCTTGGAGAAAGTTTTAACATTTGCTCCTGTATGTGTATATCCCATAATTCCATCAAAGTAGTTTCCTGTATGGTCCTCTGTGCTTCCTGCCCAGTATTTCAGTCCAAATTTATTCTCAATTGCAACCAGAAGCTTTCCATTCTCCTTCAAGGCGCGCTTTAACTTCATTAAAAACTCAACAAATGGATTCTCTGCCGGAGTATAATATGCTGCATACTCTAAAACACCAATCAAAGTAATATAATCATATTTTTGCTCCAGTCGGATATCATTAAAATTCCCCACCAAAATTTTTAAATTGTTATATCTTTTATTTCGATAAGCATTAATGAGAGAACGCTTCATTGACAAATCAATACCTGTCACAGTTTTTGCCCTTTCACAAATTGCTCCGGTTACAGCACCACAGCCCGCTCCCACTTCCAAGACTTCTGCCTCTCTTTTAAACTCATACCACTCCAGAATGTTTTTTCTTACAGGTGAAATATGATAAAGAATCGGCCAACGGTTATCCAGCCTCAATATTTGCATCTCATCCTCATATTTCTGCACATATTCCAAAAGCTCATTTTCAATGCTTCCGTCACTGTACTCATCTGTACCAGAATAAAACATATCATCAATAATTACATTTCCGACTTTTTGCATTTGATATACTCCTATCTCTCCATTTTTATAATTTCAGCAGGAACACTTTTTGACAATCCTGTCACTTTAATCATTATGAGAGCTTCAAATCATCAAGTATCTTATCTATAAAAGAAAATACATGATTATTTTCTACATATTCCTGATTCAGCACTTCAAGCCGATAATCTGTAATGTATTCTTTGCATATTTTTTCAAGCTGCATGGCGATATTATCAGGACTTACATTACTTACCGAAATAATATTTTTATTAAAAACAGATAAATCCTTATTTGCGTAATTGTTCGTAATCACCCTTACACCAAATTCTGACATTTCAAGAGGAGGATAGCTTGGATGAGGAGAGGACATCAGTGAAATCCCCGCATAGCTCTCCATCATAAGCCTTGCATATTCTTCAATTGTTACCTTTCCAACAGAAGTAAGACACTTTCCTTTTCCGATATCCACCTTGTCATGATACTCTCCTGCTGATACGAACTCCCATTCCTCTGCCGAATCCATTCTTTCTACAAATTTCTTCAAGCTTGACACTACCAGCGAAAATGCATTTCTGTCAACTGACGGTCTTCCATAGACAAGAATCTGCCTTTTTTTACTTACTGTTTTTCCTGCATGCTCTAACAATTCCTTCTTTAAACCTGTATTTAACACCGGCTCAAAAGCATATTCCTTATAAAAAGAATATTTATTTTCCCTAAAAAATTCATACAACAGTCCACTATTAAACACTGCAATCTGTTTTCTGTCACTTCGGTATGTGGAATCTGCCAGAAGATATCTGGTTGACCATGGATAGAAGCCCGGCTCATAATCCTGAATAAAATAAATAAACGGATTAGGTGCAACATTCTCTTCCTGCTCAAATTTAAGATATGCTTCCTGCGTACAATATGCAGTCCACCATCCAGTAAATACAAAGATATCCTTGGAAGAAACCGGTATGCTTCTCTGCCATCTGTCACTGTATGGCACAAGCTGGTGTTTTGCATCGCAATCTTTCGTACACCGGACATACCGATATTTTTCGCCATATTTTCGAATTGCCTCTCTTGATGGAAGCGCATCTGTCAGAATAATTCTGCTGGCATAACCCGACTGCTCTGTTAATTCCTGAAAGAACTTCAGCGCTGTGGATATTCCTCCAAATACATGCTCCGGATTGACAGATGGAACCAGCAGATTCAGTCTTGGTTTATCAAATTTACTTTTTCTGAAATTGTATTGTAATATTTCAGCTACTTCAACATCACTATCTTTCATCATAGTATTGTTCCCCTGCATATTTATATATTTCATAATATCGCTTTCCGGTTTTATAAACTGTTTATTTGGTGTTTCTGTGGGAATTACTTTGGAATAATCCAGACATTTATTATAATATGGGTCTCCCTCTTCCTTACAGGTACGATAGGCAAACTCCGACATCTCAAAGTCAATCTCTGGAATATAGCTGTCTCTGCTCTTTGATTCATAATGATATAATCTGACATGAGGGTCATAAATATTTCTAAGTCCTCTGTCATATGCCCGAATACAGATTTCCACATCACTGCCGCAGATAATAAATTCATCATCAAAATCGCCGATAAACTCAATTGTTCTTCTGGAAACAGCCATTAACGCACCGGTACATGCCATTACATTTCTTGTAACCATCGGAGAAATAAATGGAGAGCCGTAATGCACTGGCTTGCATCCCTTATAGATGTGGTCAGCATATCCGCAGATACCAACTACTACACCAGCATGCTGAATCGTATTATCTTCATAAAGAAGCAGTCCGCCTACAATACCAGTTTCTGGCAAAACCGCCTTCTCCACAAGACGCTCCATCCAGTCTTCAGTCAGAACCTCCATATCATTATTCATAAAAATATAGACATCGCCTCCGGCCTCACGAATACCATGATTATTTAAAGCAGACCAGTTGAATGGATAAGAGGCTTCGATTACTCTTATATTTTTATGCTCCTTTTGTATTTTTTCAAAATAATCAAAACTCTTTTTCTCTTCGGAATTATTATTTAGAATAAGAAGTTCAAAATTCTCATAGGTCGTTTTTTTATAAATACTGTTTAACAGATTTTCAAGCAAATCCACATGGTCCTTTGTTGGTATAATCACAGATACCAGAGGCTTTGTTTCCAATGGGTATCTTACATCATATACAAATAAATCCTCTGTCTCATTTGCTTTTGCCTTTCCCGTTCCCAGTGTGCGGTCAAGATGCTCCTGAATCGCCTTTAAACCGGCAGTCTGTGCATATGGCTTTGACTGAGGATTTGTCGCTGTGGAAGATGGAATATCTCTCCAGCCATATAAAACCTTTGACACATGTTCGATTCTTTCTGCTTTTTCTGTAATCCGAAGCAATAAGTCATAATCCTGACTTCCGTTAAACTCACTTCGAAAGCCTCCGACCTCTATAAACAGCTCTCTTCGAAAACCTACAAGATGTCCAAGATACATCTGACTTAAAAAAAGCTCCGGTGACCAGTCAGGTTTATGTAATGGCTCTCTTCCCACACCATTTACATCAATAATATTCTGGTCACTGTAAATCACATCTGCATTTTTTTCTTTTGCAACACGCAGAAATTCATACAAGGCATCATAAGTAATCTCATCATCATTGTCCATTAAAACAATATAGTCTCCAGTGGCAAGCTTTGCTGCTGCATTACTGGCAACTGAAATGCCTCCGTTTTTTTCCAAAAATGTGATTTTTATTTTATCATCATGAATGTTGCTTAAATATTCTCTTACCTCTTTTTTTGTAGAGCAGTCATCGGCAATACACAGTTCCCAGTTTACATAATTCTGATTTTTTACAGATTGAATTGCTTTTTCCAGCCATTTTATTTCTACATTATATACCGGCATTACAATAGAAAATTTAATATTGCTGTTATATTTTTTATCCGGACTGCTATCCTCCTGCATCTGCACAGGAACCGACTCATCTGTATTTATTGTACTGCCGATTTTTCCCTTCAATCCTGATAATCCATTTTGGTATACATAATTAATCCCCTTTTTTATATATCTGGGTTCCTTTACGCAAGTCTTTACTGCCTGTGCAACTTTTCGTAATTTAGCCATTACTTTCCTCGCCTTTCATTTTCCGGCAATTAAATATGCCTGTAATCCACGGTGGAATCCATATCAAAATATCCAACAGTAGTTTTATCTGATATAATAGTGATACAGCATATATCATACAGTCGGTTGTAAACCACCAGATTATCACCCTGATATCCCGTACAACCGAGCAGAAGAAGATACTGTCCACCCTGTATTCTCATAATCTGTCTGAATTCTATGGTAATTTCCTCTCCCGCCTTTACAATACCTGTATCTATATCTTCAATAATAGTATTGGTCCCTGTAAGCTCTGTTCCCTTTGTATCCTTGATACTGAATGCAAAAATAGGATTTTCTATTGTTTCATGAAATTTTACCTTCATTTTTACAGAAAATGGACGCATTTTACTGATAGTATTATTTATCTCTCCATTCTCGTCAAATATTCCAAAATCTATAATCTCAGCTCTTTTATCGCCGTATATCTGACTGTTTGGATTAATCAGCATATAATCCTTCCACATGCCCTGTGGCGTGACAATATTGTGAACTTTATTGGTAATATTGTCATCCATTGCGGCATCTATTTCCTTTTTCCCGATTCCGTCATACTGACCAACCAGAACCTTTTTATAAATATCTACAATCTCCGCCGGTTTTCCCTCTGCCGCAATTACTCCATCATTAATCAATATCGCCCTGTTACAGTATTTAATCACGCTTCCCATATCATGTGTGACAAATAGAATCGTCTTTCCGCTGTTCTTTAAATCATTCAGCTTTTTATAGCATTTTGCCTGAAAAAACACATCACCTACGGACAACGCTTCATCTACAATCAAAATATCCGGCTCAACATTGATGGATACTGCAAATGCAAGCCTTGCAAACATACCACTTGAATAGGACTTTACCGGTTGATGAATAAAATCTCCAATATCTGCAAACTGAATGATATCATCTATCTTTGTGTCCATTTCCTTTTCCGTATATCCAATCATAGAGCCATTTAGATAAATATTTTCAATTCCTGTATATTCGGGATTAAATCCTGCCCCAAGTTCAAGCAGCGCGGAAACCTTTCCATTTATTTCCACGCTTCCCTCTGTTGGAGTCAGTACTCCGGTAATTATCTTTAACAGGGTAGACTTTCCAGCTCCGTTTTTTCCAATAATCCCAAGCATTTCTCCCCTCTCTACCCGAAAAGAAATATCTTTCAGTGCATCAAATTCCTTGTGATATTTCCTGCCCGAAAGACTAAATGCTTCTTTTATTCGCAGGGAAGGTTTATCGTAAAGCTTATAGGTCTTTTTTATATTCTTTACATTTATTGCCAATTCAGTCATAATTGTCTCCATTTTTGTCTGCCGCGGTTCCTTATCATTCTTCTATAAGGAATCTGCAAAATGAGGTTTCAGTCTCTTATAAAAGGCAGTTCCCGCTACCATAAAAATAAGAACCACTGCCCAGAAATAAAGCGTCAAATATGGCATATCCATAAAGGTTTTTCCATAAATCAGCGTATCTCTGTATCCCCGCACAATATAATACATGGGATTAATCTTAAATATAATCTTTAAATTTTCACTTAAATCCATTCCGTCTATATTCCACATAATGGGAGTAATCCATACGCCTATCTGCATAAAAACTCCCGCTATCTGTGAAGTATCCTTGAAAAATACCGCCGCTGCTGAAGTGAAATATACAATTCCAAGAGAAAGCATAATCATTCCAAAGGAATAGTACAAAAGCTGAATGGCAACCACACCCGGAAAATATCCAAATATCGTATAGATGACCACCAGCACCAGCAGAAAAAAGATATGAATAAACAGAGCAGAAATAATCTTTACCACCGGAAGTATATCAATATTAAATACGACCTTCTTAACCAGATAGCTGTATTCCGTAAAGCTGTTTGTAGCATTTAACACTGCATCCTGAAAAAAGAACCATGGAATCAGTCCTGCCATAAGCCACAGCACAAATGGTACATCCGCTACATCCTGACTTCTAAGCCCTATCTGAAAGACAAACCAGTATAAAAGTATGGTAATCACCGGCTGAACAAACGCCCAGAATATTCCCAGATATGAACCTGCAAACTTGTTTTTCATATCGTTTTTTGCCAGATATACCGCTAATTTTCTGTTTTTTATTATATTTGAAAAAATCTTCATGCCTGCTCCTGACTACTGATTTAATTCTTTTATTCCGCCCCATTTCTGATCTTTTTCCGCAATAATCAGCTCATCCCTTGTCATTCCTTCCGGCATTGGCCAGTCGACACCGACATCCGGGTCATCCCATTTTAAACCGCCTTCATCGTTTGGATGATAGAAATCCGTACATTTATATGCAAATTCGGCATAGTCGGATAATACCACAAAGCCGTGCGCAAAATTTTTAGGAATAAAAAACTGTTTTTTGTTTTCTGCTGATAGAACAACTCCATGCCATTTTCCATATGTTTTGGAATCCGGTCTTAAATCCACAGCCACGTCAAATACTTCTCCACTGACTACTCTGACAAGCTTATCCTGAGGAAAATTTATCTGAAAATGAAGTCCTCGCAGAACGCCTTTCTTTGAACTGGACTGATTGTCCTGTACAAATTCCATATCTATGCCTGCATCCTTATAATCGTTGTAGTTATAAGTTTCCATAAAATATCCTCTCTCGTCGCCGAATACAGCCGGAGTTATGATTTTTAATCCTTCGATTTCACATGTCTCTACTGTTATCTTTCCCATTATCTTTCAATCCTTTCTGTATATAATCTGCTTATTATAATTTTCCTGTTATAATTTTCCTGTTATAATTTTCCTGTTATAATTTTCTCATTTTTTATATATTTAAAATACAAAAAATATTGCATTTATAATCCATTTGCAATATCCGCAAGATATTGTCCGTATTCTGTCTTCATAAGAGGTTCTGCCAGCTTTAATAACTGTTCCTTATTGATAAAACCACGTTTATATGCGATTTCCTCAATACATGAAATATATAACCCCTGTCTTTTCTGGAATGCAGACACAAAATCCGCCGCCGCAAGAAGCATATCATGATTTCCTGTATCCAGCCATGCAAAACCACGACCCAGTGTTTCGACATGAAGAGTTCCTCTTTTCAGATATTCATTGTTTACAGATGTGATTTCTATTTCGCCTCTGGCCGATGGCTTTACATTTTTTGCAATCTCTACAACATCATTATCATAAAAATACAGTCCCGGCACTGCATAATTTGACTTTGGATGCTCTGGTTTTTCTTCAATCGAAAGCGCTGTTCCCTCTTCGTCAAACTCCACGACACCATATTCTCTCGGGTCTTTTACATAGTAACCAAAAATGGTTGCTCCGGTTTTTCTCTCGGCAGCATGCTTTAGTACTCTTGAAAAACTCTGCCCATAGAATATATTATCTCCCAATACAAGCGCTACATTGTCGTTTCCTATAAATTTCTCACCAACAATAAACGCATCGGCAAGTCCTCTCGGAGTTTCCTGAATGGCATACTGAATATCCATACCAAGCTGTGAACCATCACCAAGCAGGGCTTCAAATACCGGCAGGTCTCTTGGAGTTGAAATAATCAAAATCTCTCTGATTCCTGCAAGCATAAGTGTTGACAGCGGATAATAAATCATCGGTTTGTCATAAATCGGCATAATCTGTTTTGAAATTGCCTTTGTTAATGGATAAAGACGGGTTCCTGAACCGCCTGCTAAAATAATACCTTTCATATCTTACCTCTCATATTTTATACATGTTTGTTTTCATTATTGACTAATCTTTAAAAGTATATCACTAAATCCAAAATTTAACAACAAGTTTTAATCCCTTCATATTCATTCTTCTGTACACAACTGTTCCATATAACATTTATTTTCTAAATATGACGTGAAATACTAATTATTTTAATAAGATTTAATTGTCAAAAGTTCTGTTTAACATCTTAAACTGTAAAAAATACTTAATTGACACAATATAAATATCCATAATTTTCTATTTCCTCTACAATTTCAATATTTCCTGCTTTTATCATATCTCTTGAATAAATATAATTAACATTTAAATTTTTTAATTCTTCTTTTACTTCTTTTGAGTTGACATCCCCTTCATCATATATCTTTTGATACAGCCACCCATACTGTTTACTTGTTGACATCCCTCTGGACTCAATCACTATTATTTTGGCTGTATATTGTCTAACTTTGGGTGATATATCTTCTGGAAAAATACAGGTTGTATTGCTTTCTCTTTTTAATAATTCTTGTACTACCAAAATACTCTCTTCTGGAATTTTATATACATTTTCATATTTATCAAAGTACAAATCATCTTTATACATATATACTCCTGATAAATTAATAATGATTGATATCAAAATCAAACCTACTATTTTCTTAAAATTTTTTTGATATTCCAATAATCTTGCTGATACATATGCAATTGAAAAATAAATAGGAAACATCCAATACAATCGCCAGTATACATCTACTCCCGTAATTTTTTGTGATACAAAGGTACATAAATACGGATTTAAAAATATAAAAAAACTGCATAATGTAGAACCACAAAATAAAAGTTCAGCTAAACCCTCGCCTTTTTTTAAAAATAAATATAACATTGACAGCAAAAACAAGATAAAATATGCCCCCTGTCCCATAGTCATATCAAAGACATTTTTCCATACAGGTGCGGAAGCAGACATATATTCTTTTCCAGACGATGAATTTATCACCATATAAAATGTATACAATATATATAATATAACCGGAAGCATACTTATAAACGCTCGAATAATTAATTTCTGGCATCTTTTCCATTGTTTCAAAATTCCACAATAAATTAAATATGGGATACCAAGCATAAGATAAAAAGCAGGCATAAGATAGATACCAACCACAGTAAATCCAATTCCTGCAATTACTAATATAAGATTTAATACCCATGTTCCTATATTTTCTTTTTCTTTATAAATGTCTATACAATAACCCATAAGCATTGGAAATGCAAAGTTTACTAGCATTGCTTTACCCTGCCATATTCTAAGCAATAAAAAACATGCTGAAGAATAAACTGCATAACCTCCAAATAAGTTTAAAAGTGCATATACAATTAAAAATAAATATAATGTATTTTGTTTTTTTATCAACCTTTTTCCCAAATCATATACTGCCATATAGCACAAAGCAATCAATAACACTGGCATTACTGTATGCGCCAAAATTGCCGGATGAATTCTGAATAACTTGGCAAAAAAAGCAATAAATAATTCCCATGAAGAAGATTGTGGTCTAAATGAATTGCTTCCAGAACCTTCTATCCCATTATAGACAATATCTCCATCCATACAAATTAAATCTTCTTCTAGCGCTATATTAGAAATTGTTATAAAATATCCATCATCATTATCTGTATGTTTTAAATAGCTGCTTAAAAACATCTGAATTACAATTAATATTATTGCAACCCAGAAAAATAAAGATTTACAGCTTGTTTTCAGTAATTTTCCAGTATATGTACTTTTTTCTTTATTTTTGATAAAGAAAAAGGAACATATACATATAATTATAATGGATGTAATTCCAAATAAACTCAAAAGAACAGAAAAACGTAATTTAAAAAAAATACTTAAAAGAGTAAATATTTCAAATATAGAAAAAAATCCTGCAAAACCTGTTACAATGGAACGAGTTGCATTTATACTTATTTGAAAAAATGTCAATAAAAAATGCCCCAAAACAAAACTTCCATATAAAATAACTATAATTGCAATTCCGCCATTTAATAAAATTCCTCCTGTCATCTGATTATCTCCTATATTATTTTATATTGAAATATTTCATTCAGATTTTTACTATAATCTAAAAACCAATTCCTATATAGCTCTTATATAAATAAAGATAACTATAAGCATTTGCAGCCAAATACCTGAAAATATCAATTTTTTGTCTACTTCCTTGTTTATTGTAATTCTATTACTTCGAATTGATAAAAGTAACAAAATTACAAAAGGCAGAAAATATCTCCCTTGAACACCTTCAATCCAGTCATAACTAATTGGTGTCCATGATAAAAGCATTCCTGCACATGCAAAGCCAATCCCTAAAACTGCAAGTGAACATAAATATATTTTCATCTTTTTACTCAAATATATTGGCTCGTCGTCTTTTCTCATTCCTGCAATAATCAATAAAATAAGATATGGCAGTATAAAAACCAGAGGAATATTTAATTCAAACCATCCAAGACTACTTCCTAAAATCGTTTCAAAATAAAAGTGACCTTTTTTATATATAGTATTGCATATTAACATAAACAATTCCTTAGGATGTTTTAACAAATATCCTAAAGTATACCCTGGTTCACCTGCCCATTCGATAATATTTTCTGTAATTTCTGCACTGTCAGAATTAAACAAAATTGGTATAAC
>ERZ778516.791-NODE-791-length-25905-cov-5.253849_pt1 | contig 25905 bp, 14 predicted proteins | sample MGYA00510342_ERZ778516 | MGnify/ENA primary metagenome ERZ778516 (study PRJEB29527, sample SAMN07138961) | mouse gut metagenome | material: feces | host: mouse | place: China:Nanjing | collected 2016-01-25 ... | reverse complement strand
TTTTCGGACGTGCTTGTTGTGGAATCGCTGGCGCTTGGCATTGACCGGATGAAAGGGATGATTCTGGAAGCGGTAACCGAAGTGCTGGCAGGGGATGGCATCCGCATACGCGGCATTTATGAAAGAAGCGATGCGAAGGTGCGCGAGCAGGAAGGCATGCAGCGGTATAAGGGATTTATCGGGCCGGAATTTGATACAAATGTGCAGATAGAAGAAAATGGAATCAAATATATCGTGGATGTCCAAAACGGGCAGAAGACAGGCTTTTTCCTTGACCAGAAATATAACCGCAGGGCAGCTGGCAGGCTGTGCAGGGATGCGCGCGTGTTAGACTGCTTTACCCATACGGGCTCTTTTGCGCTGAATGCCGCGGCAGCGGGCGCTGAGAGCGTGCTGGGCGTGGACGCTTCGGACACAGGCATTGCACAGGCAATACAGAATGCGCAGCTGAACGGGCTTTCCGGGCGCGTGCAGTTCGTGTGCAGGGACGTGTTTGAGCTGCTGCCTGAATTAGAGCAGCAGGGGGAGAAATTTGACGTGGTGATTTTAGACCCGCCGGCGTTTACAAAATCCAGGAATTCGGTCAAAAATGCAGTGAAAGGCTACCGCGAGATTAACCTGCGCGCCATGAAGCTGGTAAAGGACGGGGGATATCTGGCAACCTGTTCCTGTTCGCATTTTATGACACAGGAGCTGTTTGCCCAGACCATCCAGCAGGCGGCACGGAATGTGCACAAACGGCTGCGCCAGGTGGAATTCCGCACGCAGGCGCCAGACCACCCGGTGCTGTGGGCAGCGCAGGAGTCGTATTATCTGAAATTTTATATTTTCCAGGTCTGTGAGGAGCGGTAATGGATATGCAGATATCCTTGCAGAACCAGATACCGGGGATATGGGAATTATTATAGAAGTAAAGTATGCACATGACGGAAATCTGGATGCCGCATGCAGGAGGGCATTGAAACAGATTGCGTACACCCGGTACGAAGATGAGCTTAAAGACGAAGGGGTGGAGAATATCCTGAAGTATGGAATTGCATGCTATAAAAAACGATGCAGGGTTATGCTGGCAGAACTATAACAGGCATTCTTCCGGCCCGGTGCGTACCATGTGCGTTTTTCGGACAAAAGGGGCTGCCGCATGAAGCAAAACATTTTTTCATGCAGCAGCCCCTCTGCCTGCTTTCCTGTAAGCGGACAGGAACAGGTTATTTTATCACTTCATTTAATCCATAGACACGCACTTCATAAATACGAGCAGCCGTATCAGAGCCCTGTGTCGGTTTTTCTGCGATAAGCTTCACATATCTTGCAGATACGGCCGGGAAGGTATCGGACGTATTGCCGGCGGCGTTGTTAATGACTCTTGCTGCCTGGGTAAATTCGTTTCCGTCTTCACTTACCTCGATGGCGTAAGCTTTCGTATTCATGTCCGGGCTTTCGTTTCCGGCTTCTGCATGTGCAATCTGTACTTCGCTGACGGTCCTGACTTCGCCGAGGTCTATGGTGATTTCATGCGGCGGCTGGCCGGTTGCACACCATTTGGTTTCGGTCTTGCCGTCTACGGCGAAGGCAGGAGCTTCGTTTTCGTTGACATAGGAAGAAGCTTCTGTTTCCATATCCTGTGAAAGAAGCGCCAGGTCGCCCGATGCTTTCGAAGAAATCGTAATGCAGCCTTCGACTTCGACAGGTGTTTCCCCGGATTCATTTTTTGCAGTCAGTTTTACCTTGTAGGTGCCTTCCTGTGCATAGGTGACTGCCGGGGCAGCATCCTCGCTTGTTTCGGTATCAGCGCCTTCAAATTCCCACAGAAGCGATTCTGTATTTGCAGAGCACAGGCTTTCGAAGGTAATGGTTTCACCAGGGGCAGCCAGTGTCCGGGAAGCTTTGAATGCTGCTTTTGGAATGCTGTTATTCGGCCATTCCAGGGTAACGGCTTCGGATGCTTCGCTGCGTTCGCCGGTCAGGCTTACAGCAACGGCTTCGAATGTGGATTTGTTGGTTTTGTCTGCTTCCTCATTCCGCTGCAATGCATTGACATAATGGGTTGCTGCCGGGGTTGCGCCCAGGAACGAACGTGTCCCGTCTTCATTTACGCGGTATATTTCATAATAGCAGCCGCTGTCTGTGGTATTTTCGTCCCAGCTGAACCGGATGCCTGCATAGATGCCTTCTTCTTCGTCGAATACAGCGTCGTCAATCTGGAAGCCGGTAACAGCCTGCGGGGCTTTTGGAGCATCCTGCGGCAGAATGGCAATCTGTCCGAAGTTGAATTCATAACCGGAAACATCCTCTGCGGCCTGCAGCTCATAGGAAATAGAAGTAACGGTTTTTCCGGCTGCATTTTTTACATCAAAGGAAGCTTCTGTCCAGTCAGCCCCGATTTTTTTATCGGCGGCAAAAGTTTCCGTGGTTCCGTCGGAATAGCCTAAAATCAGGTTCAGGTCTGTTTCAGAAGAAGCCTTTGCCGTGGTTGTAAACGAGATGCCTTCTTCAAACGCAAGCTCGGTGCTGTAAAGCCGGACGGTGCTGGGCGTTTTGGCTTTCATGTCTCCGCGCAGCTTAATGGCATTGCCGCCGTTGTAAGCGTCTGCATAGTTTGTGCTGGCAGAAAACTGATTGCCTTCGCCGTGCTCAAAGGCCCAGCGGTAGGTCGGCATAATATCCTGCATGCTGCGGTTGTTCCAGTCCATGACAGAGACCTTTTCGCCTTTGATAAAATAGCTGTAGCCGTGTCCGAGGCTGAAATTTGTCACAAACGGCAGGGATGTTACGGCAGTCTGTTCAACAGCATAGGTGGAAATTCCTCTCCATCTTGTGCCGTCTGCTTCTGTGCCGGCAAACGGATTGCCGTTTTCATTTACCCAGAAGCTGTTTTCTTTTTTCTCAAAGTCTTCAAAATTATCGGCTGCAAAGTATGTCCAGCTTGGGCAGTAAAGGCCGAGGGACGTAAACGGCGTGCCGCTTTCATCGGTAAACAGCTCCCATTTGACCGGGGTCATGATTCCTTCTGCCTGTACATCAATGCCGGCATACAGCTCATACGGGCTGATATTGATTTCTTCGGCTTTTGCCCTGGATGCCTTGAGCAGCTCCTTTGGCGCAAGCTTGTCGGTGGTCCACCAGAAGTTCAAAAACATGCTGTCTGACACCGGATTGCCGTTTTTATCTGTCATATAATATGTATTTTTATCGGTAAGGGCATTCTGCCAGTCCATTTTGCCTTCGGATGTCATGGAGTCATACCACATAATGTCCAGCTTATCCCCGGCTTTTTCCTGGAACTGCAGGATGAATTCCTGCATCAGGACTGCGTGCTGCTTTGTAAGCCCGCCTTCTGCGGAACCGGATGGTTCTTCCCCGGCTGCTGCGGCATCAAAGCTTTCTACGGCAGTGTCTGTTTCCTGATTGACAAACCAGCCGTCAAAGCCGTATGCCTCTGCTGCTTCGATAAGCTTGTCTGCAATTGGGAAATTTCCCTGTGCATCTTTTTCCAGAAATTTGTCCAGCCATTCAATTTTGCCGCCATGGGCTGTCTGCGGGAAGAAGATGGTGCCGAGCACCGGAACGCCGTTTTTGTGTGCTGCGTCGATGACATCTGCACTCGGTGCGACGATAATGCCTTCCCCGGAAGAACCGCCCCAGTATACAAGCTGGTCAATGTACTGCCAGTAAGAAAATACATTGGCGCCTGCCGTGTTGATTCCATGCGGTGCATTGCCGCTGGTGCTTCCATTCATAATGGAAAGCGCGGCTACCTTCATATCCTTATTCTGCGTACTGTTTGCTGCTGCCATGGACTGCTTGTCTGCCCTGGCTGCAAGTGCGATGCTGCTCTTATTGTAAACAAAGTCCGGGTCATTGTCCGGGCTCCATGCGAGCAGGTCTTCCGGGAACCAGTATGGTGTCTCTGGCTGGTTTGCCATTGGCTTGTCAAAGGTACTTTCTTCGGTTTCAAGGTATTTTGAGGTGCTTTCCTCTCCCTGCCCGCCGGCCGTCTGTCCGTTGTCCTGTCCTCCTGTCTGGTCCGGCTTTTTGGAGCATCCTGTCAGGCTTAACAGCATGGATGCGGCCAGCGCTGCTGCCATCCATTTTTTGAATTGTTTTAGCTTCATGCGATTCCTCCTTATCGTTTTACACAGGTAAATTTTAACATAGGGCAAAACAGCTGGAAAAGTGGAATAAAACCAGATTCCTTGTATAAATTGTGGATATTGTAAAAGAAAAACGTTATAATGATTTCACAAAGACGAAGCCATGCACGGCACAGCTCTGTCTGTATGGCCTGACAGGATGGGATGGGTTATGGAAGATGTATTGACGCTTTTTGAAGAAGGAACAGCCAGGTGGTTCCGGGAATCGCTCGGGGAGCCGACGCCTGTGCAGCAGGAAGCCTGGCCGTTTATTTCGGCAGGAGAGCATGTGCTTGTATCGGCACCGACGGGAACCGGGAAAACGCTGTCGGCGTTTCTGGTATTTTTAGACCAGATGAAGCGCTGCTGCCAGAACGGGGAGCTGAAACGGGAACTGCAGCTTGTATATGTATCACCGCTGAAATCGCTTGCAGCGGATATCCGGGAAAACCTGAAAAAGCCGCTGGACGGAATCGGGGCCGCAGCAGATGTTGTGACGGGAATCCGCACAGGCGATACGCCGCAGCGCGAACGGCAGCAGATGATACGAAAGCCGCCGCATATCCTGATTACCACGCCGGAATCGCTGTATCTGCTGCTGACAGGCAAAACCGGGCAGAATATGCTCTCGTCTGCACGGGCGGTTATTCTGGATGAGCTGCACGCCATCATTGATACTAAGCGGGGCGCACATCTGATGCTTTCGCTGGCACGGCTGGATTATCTGTGCAAAAGGCCCCTGCAGCGCATCGGCCTTTCGGCTACGATAGAACCGCTGGATGTGGCAGCTGCATATCTGGCACCGGAGCCGGTAAAAATAGCGGCGCCGCCGATGCACAAAAAAGTGCGGCTTCAAATTACAAGCCCGTTTGCCCAGGTACAAAAGGGACGTAAAAAAGACCCGGTGTGGGAAGAACTGGGCGCGCTGGTTTATGCCCGCTGCCAGGGCAGCCGCAGTGTCATCGCATTTGTGGAAGGACGGCGGTATGCGGAAAAGCTGGCCTATTATGTCAACCTGGTGGGCGGGGAAGGGTTTGCAAGAGTGCATCATGGGAGCCTGTCAAAGGAACAGCGCATGGAGACAGAGCTGGCGCTGCGGGATGGAACGCTGCGGCTTTTGTGTGCGACGTCTTCGATGGAGCTTGGCATTGACGCAGGTGAAATTGACCAGGTGCTGCAGGTCGGATGCCCGCGCACGGTTTCCGGGACCATGCAGCGGCTGGGACGTGCGGGGCATAATCCGGGCCGCGTCAGTGTCATGTACCTGTTTCCAAGGACTGCGGCAGAATGCACAGCCTGTGCGATGACAGCCGAGCTGGCAAGAAACGGCGGGGTGGAGCATGTCAGCCCGCCCGAAGGGTGTCTGGATGTGCTGGCCCAGCATCTGGTATCGATGGGGGCATTCCGCAGCTATGAGCTGGATGAAGTAATGCAGGTCCTGCCAAGGGCATGGCCGTTTCGGAATGTTACGAAAGAAGATGTAAAGTCCGTGCTCGGCATGCTGGCCGGGGACTATGAGCATATGCAGGATATTCCGGCCCGTCCGAGAATCCTGTATGACCGCATTCATGAAAGGGCCGAGGGAGACGGCTACAGCCGGATGCTTGCGGTGTCTGCAGGAGGGACGATTCCCGATAAAGGCATGTATGCCGTAAAGACCGAAGAAGGCGTGAAGCTGGGCGAGGCAGATGAGGAATTTGTATATGAGACGCGCAGGGGAGACCGTTTTATTTTAGGCTCGTTTGCATGGCGGGTGGTCAATATCAGCCGGGACACCGTGACGGTAGTGCAGGCTCCGATGGAAGGGGCAAGGCTGCCGTTTTGGAAAGGCGAGATGAAGGGACGGGACAAACGGACCGGCGAAGCGTTCGGCCGCATGCTCCGCGGCTTTCAAAAGGCACAGGAAGACGGGACGCTTCCGCAGCTGCTGCGCAGCTATGGCATGGATGAGGCAGCAGTCCTGTTATCGTCCGGCTATCTGGAACGCCAGATAAAGGCAGCAGGAAGCCTGGCAGATGATAAAACGATTCTGGTAGAACATTTCCGGGATGCATCGGGAAACAGCCAGCTGATGTTTCACTCCGTCTTTGGAAGGCGCATCAATGCCCCGCTTGCACTGCTGTTAGCGCATCTTGCTGGAAAGCGTACCGGGATGGAGGTCGGCAGCGTGGACGAGGAAGACGGGTTTTTGCTGTATGCGTATGGGGCAGACGACCTGCCGGAAGGAGTGCTGCAATATGCAGACCCAGACACCTGCATCCGCCAGCTGGAAATCCTTCTGCCGGAAACACCGGTTTTTAATATGGCGTTCCGCTATAACTGCGGCCGTGCGCTGATGATGGGGGTACGGAAAAACGGACGCCAGCCGCTGTGGATGCAGCGGCTTAAAAGCGCCCAGATGCTGGAACAGGCAGTACGCGAAGCCGGGCATCCGCTTATCCGGGAAACAAGGCGGGAATGCATGCAGCAGCTGTGGGACGCAGCAGGTGTGCGGGAACTGCTGTCAGATATCCGTGCAGGCATTGTCCAGGTACGGGAATTTTACAGCGAGGTGCCGTCTCCGATGTCACTCCCGCTGCAATGGGGCCAGGAAGCTGCGGTTATGTATGATTATGCACCGACGCCAAGAGGCGTCCATGCGGCAGTCGAAGAAGCGCTGGCCCGGGAACAGGAGCTGCTGCGTCCGGGAGCCCGGGAGCTTTTGGAAATCCAGGAGCGTGACAGTGGCCGGAAGCTGCCGCAGGATAAAAACCAGCTGCATGCGCTGCTGATGGCCGAAGGCGACCTTGCTGCCGGAGAGCTGGATATTCCGGTACAGTGGCTGGACGAGCTGGCGCGTGAGGAGCGGGTGCGGTACTTAGAACCAGGGCTTTGGATTGCATCAGAGCAGGAAGCAGAATATCTGGCGGCGCTGGGAGGCTGTGATGGAAAAGGCAGGAGCACTGCATCGTGCAGGGACGGGCAGCTTCATATAGTAAGGCGGATGCTGCGTTACCGGGGCGCGGCGGATGCCGGACAGGCTGCGGCGCGGTATGGCTGGCGGGCTGCGGAAGCTGAAGAAATTTTAAAGGAGCTGTGCGCCCGCAGTGAGGCTGTCCTGCATGACGGGAAATATTACCATGCCGTATTATACCGCCGTGCCAGAAACCGCACGCTGAAAAATCTGCGGGAAGAAGCACGCACCTGTCCGCCGCAGGCGTATGCAGCGGCGATGCTTGCGCAGATGGCATCCAGCGCGCCCGCGGAGGAATGCCTCAGAAGCCTGTTAAGGCAGTATGCCGGCAGTGTCCTGCCCGCGGCTTTCTGGGAAGGCGTGCTGATTCCTGCCCGTGTGAAAAATTACCGGGCGTCCATGCTGGATGCGTTTCTGGCAGAGGGGGAAATGTTCTGGCAGATGGATGAAAAAGGCGGGCTGCATTTTGCATTTCAGGAAGACATAGACTGGGATGCGGATATGGACAGCTGCCTGCAGAATCTGGATGAAAAAGAACAGAAGGCCTGCGAAGCGCTGCTCAAACGGGGCGCGAGTTTTCTGCAGGCATTAAACAGGCTGTTTTTGGGGGAATCTGCGTATGATACACTGCTGTCCTTAATGGAAAAAGGACTCGTCTGTGCAGACAGCTTTCTGCCGGTACGCCAGTGGCTCGACCGCGAAAAGGCAAAGAAGCTGTCGGTCAGACAGCTTGCAGGCATGCGGGCAAAGGCGCTGCGTGCGGGAAGATGGGATGTGGCAAGGCCGCTTGCGCAAACGTGCCTGACAGCCGAAAAAAAGCTGGAACGGTGTTTTAACCGAAACCTCATTGCATGCCGGGAAACCGTGGCAGCATGCGGGCTTTCCTGGCAGGATGCCCTGTCCGTGCTGCGTATCTGGGAATATACCGGGCAGGCCAGAAGGGGATATTTTGTGGAAGGGCTGTCCGGTGCGCAGTTTATCCGCGGGAGTGATTACCAGGCCGTGGTGCGCCTTCTGCAAAACCCGCAGCAGGAGCTGTGCTGGGTCAATGCGGCAGATCCGGCGCAGTGCTGGGGAAAAATACTGGCGCATCAGGAAGGGCGCAGCTTTTTAAATGTGCCTGGAAATGCAGCGGCCTGCTATGCCGGGCTTCCGGTGGCCGTGATGGAGCGGCAGGGGAAGGTGCTGCGGATTTTTGAACCGGATATGGCAGCGCAGATACTGGAGCTTTTTGTAAAAGAATACAGGGCGGGAAGGATTTTCCCGGCACTGAACCGGATTGTGGTCAAAGAATACCCGCAGTGGGCAGCCGGGGCGCTTGCAGGCGCGGGATTTCAAAGGGAAATGCGCGATTATGTGCTGTATATATAATGAGAATGCCGGATATGGATATCTGGACTGGCTTCAAAAGGACGGCATTCAGGATGACGCATGGATGGAAGGAACAGGAAATGTTTTTTCCATCGGATGCGTTATTTTTATACACGCAGTACCGCGTTTTTTTCATGATACAGTCAAACATACGCTATTTTATACTTGCAAAAAATTACCGGGGGGGGGTAATACTGGGCGTAGTGCCTGTCAGGAAATGGAAACAGAGAGCATTTCCTGCATTTAACAGGAGCAGCTTATACAAAAGAAAGGGGGGATATGGGAAGAAGATTTTAGGCTGCTGCCCTAAGCAAAATATATTCAGGATATCGTATCAAAGAACGATTAAAAAACGATTGAAAAGAACGGTATCTTGTATCATTTTTCTTAATGCAACGGCCCTGGAATGAAATAAGATTCACCGTTTTTTATGAAGGAGGAGACATGAAACTGAAAAAAATGAAACAGGCAGCAGCGGTTCTGCTTTCTGCTGCAATGGCGTTTTCGATGCCGGCTGCGGTGCAGGTGACAGCGGTATCAGCGTCTGTAAAAAATCCAAAATACGTCAAGCTGAATACAGCATTTAAAACGCTCAAAGAAGGGCAGTCCAATTATAAGCTGTATCTGACGAATAACAAAGCAGGATGGAAGATTCAAAAGGTAACCGTTTCGGACAAGTCCGTGGCTGGCGCTTATGGCAAAAAAGCCGCTTCCATCCTGGCTGAAGGGCAAAAAAGAAGGAAACGCAACAGTAACCCTCAAGCTGAAGACAAATAAGCGCAAAAAGAACAATGTCAAAAAACTGAAATGCCGCGTCCGGGTTGTGCCTGTAACAGCAGTGCAGGAAAAACCGGAAGTACCGGTACAGCCGCCGGTTACACCGGGCGAGGCATCGATGGAAGTGTCCAGCCAGGCCAAACTTGAGGAAGCGCTGGCAAATGCTTCGTTAAAAACACTTTCGATTAAGACAGCAGATGCTGTAAAACTGGTTATTCCGGCAGGAAGCTATTCCGGCGTGGCACTTACGGTGGATGCACCGAATGCAGAAATCGAAAACCACGGGGTGTTCCAGTCCATTAAAATCCTGGCTATCCGGGAAAATACATGGCTGGAAGAAGCGATTGGAAATAATCTGCAGGTAGCAGCTGCAAGTGCGAGGATTGTGGTAGGCAAAGATGCGCGTGCAGAGAAAATTGACTTTATGGAAAAGGGTGCGGATATTAAGCTCGAAGTCCATGGGGCAGTCAGCAGCGTAGCCGTCAGCGCAACGATGAAAATTGAAATTTCCGGGGAAGCAGTCAGCGTGCCGGTTATCCTGACGGCAAATGCAGCAGGAACGGAAGTCATTGCAACGGTACCGGTACAGGTAACTACCGATGTAGATGCAAGCTTTGTATTCGGCAAAGGGGCTGAGGGCAGCAAAATAAAAGCAACCCTGCGTTCCATCAAGCTGACCCTGACAAATAATACCCTGCAGCCGATTCCGGTCGAAAAAGCAGACGGCACTACGCAAAATGTGCCAAATACCGGACGGCCGTATTCCGTGACACCGGCGACGGGTTCCGGGTCAGGGACATATAATCCGGGGACGTATTATCCGGGCAGTGGTTCCGGCAGTGACAGCACGGTAAAAAGAACGCTTCCAACTGTCAGCGTCAGGGCGTCGGTACGTCCTGATACAGCGACAAGGGGCGCGCTGATTATTGACAAAAAGGATATCGTGGTAAGCGGATGCGTCAGCCCGGTAATTAAAAATCTGCAGTGGAGCGGACACCGCGGCGCTTATATGTATGCATTTGAAACAGATAGTGCAGGCAGATATGTTTACAATACAGACTCACTGGGCCTGGATAATCTGGAAGAAACCATGGAATGGGGCAGGGGCGTATGGGTTCTGGTGACCATCGAAGACCAGGGCAGCGAATATGCAGGATGGGTTATCATGCCTTTTTCCGAAATGATTACGGCTGCAAACAAAGAAAAGACCTTCAAAGGAAACCTGGCAAAGAAGTCATCCATGACACTTTCTTTCCGGTCCGAGGTGATTTCCGGTTCTGCAATTGCAGCCGCACCGGACAAAGGATGGATTCGTACTGTCATTCCATACGAAAGCGTGCAGTTTCAGGGCGGCAGCAGTCCAAGGATTACAGGCGGTACAGCCTATGATGTGGAATCGAATATGACATTTAAGCTGGTAAATGAAACCAGCGAAAGCCGTTGGATGGCAGAAAAAAACGGACGTGAGACGTTTGACAAGCTGATGGAGCAGGTACAGGCGGGTATCAGCAGGAATGAGTGCTTCCAGTTTGTTACGATACAGGTAACAGATAACGGCAAAAAATATGCCGGGACCGTTTCGGCGGCCTACAGGGATTATTTTGCAGCGGATAAAGCAGAAAAAGGAAAATGCTCCTTTACGATACCTTTGTATGAATATGAATAACCAGACTTCTTCATCATTTATTTAACATAAGATTTCTTGCAGAAACAGGGCTGGAAAGCCCTGTTTTTGTGTTATAAAAATATTTATACCGGACTGCGTTCCTTCCGGTAATATGCCATAGGCGTCATGCCGCATTCTGTTTTAAATACCCTGAAAAAATGATTGTAGCTGCCAAATCCGCACAGATGGCACACATCCCGTACCGGCAGTCCCTGCAGGAGATATTTTTTGCCAAGGTCAATGCGCGACTTCGTAATATAGGAATGCAGGGTCATGCCCGTGCTTTTTTTAAATTCTCTGGAAATATGTTCGCCGGAAACGAAAAATTCCTGTTCCAGCGTACTGAGGGAGAGGTCTTCGGTCAGGTGCTGGCTGATATATTCAAATACATCGTCGATAATCAGAATCTTTTTTTCGTGCAGCTGGTGTATCTGGTCATTCTGGACACAGGCACGCAGAAAGATAATGAGAAAAGATGTAAACAGGCTTTTTTCAAACAGCTGTGTTCCAAGCTCGTGCGTTTCTGCGGACAGGGAATCCAGCCGGGCCAGCATGGTGCGCATCAGCATGGATGACGCGATTTCCGCGCGGATGACCGAGGTGCCGTATGGGGCAAAGCGGAATTTCTGCACAAGGTCGCAGGTGCTGTCTGACAATGCAGCCAGCGAGGACTCCGGGATGCTGACCGCCATTAGGGAGCAGCAGGATTTCTTTGTGGCAGGAACAAGCGTCTGCCCGGGCTTTAACAGGATAATGTCCGGCGAACAGCAGGAATGCAGCTTCGCATTGCCTGGAAAACTGCATATGCCGCTGTTTACAAACAGCAGCAGGTATTTCTGGCCGGAACGGAAGGTGCGGCTGGACTGTGCATTTAAATGATAGTTGCTGATTCGGTATAAGGCCTGCATAAAATTCCCCCCTGTAAATAGCAGCATCAATTTATGATAGTATTATATCAAAAAATCATAATTATTTCACCTGTTTTGCATATATAATTGACTGAAAAGAAAGGAGATTTTTTATGAAGCATTTTCCGCACCTGTTTTCCCCGATTCAAATCGGGAAAACAACTGTGAAAAACCGTATCTTCATGCCGCCGCTGTCAACCAATCTGGCAGATAAGGGTTATGTGACCGATGCGCTGGTGGAGCATTATTCCAATCGTGCCAAAGGCGGCGTCGGGCTGATTATTACCGAGGTTACGACGGTGGAGCCGGTTTATACATACCTGCCGGGGGATATGTCGATTTATGACGATTCCTATATACCTGGCTGGAAAAAGCTGGTGGATGCAGTGCACCAGTATGACACAAAAATTTTGTCGCAGCTGTTTCATCCGGCCTATATGTCGTTTCCGCTCCCGGGAACGCCGCAGCTGATTGCGCCGTCGCATGTCGGGCCGTACTATGCCAAATCGGCACCGCGCCCGGTGACGATAGGGGAGCTGCAGGTGATTATCCGCCAGTTTGGCGAGGCTGCACACCGCTTCCAGCAGGCAGGCGGCGACGGCGTGGAAATCCAGGCGGCGCATGCACACGGCCTGCTGGGCGGATTTTTAACGCCATTATATAATAAGCGCACCGATGAATACGGCGGGGATATCAACGGGCGGCTGCGCCTGACACTGGAAGTCATTGGAGAAATCCGAAAGGCCTGCGGGGAAGATTTTATCATAGACGTGCGTATTTCCGGGGATGAATACAGCGACGGCGGGCTGACGTTAAATGACATGATTTATGTATCGAAGCAGCTTGAAGCAGCCGGCGTGGATTTTATCCATGTATCGGGCGGCAATACCATCAAGCGCGGCAGCTCCATGCCGGCACCGGGGACATCTCCGGCACCGCATGCACATGCAGCGGAAGAAATCCGCAGACACCTGCATATCCCGGTGTCAACGGTGGCACGCATTAACGAGCCGTGGATTGCAGACGAGCTGATTGCCAATGGGAAAACGGATATCTGCATGATTGGCAGGCCGAATCTTTGCGACAGCGAATTTGCAAACAAAGCTGCTGCCGGAAAAACCGATGATATCCGGCCGTGTATCGGCTGCGGGCGCTGCCTGACAGGCATTATGTTCGGCAAGCCGATTGCATGTACCGTGAATCCTTCCGTACAGTCGGATGCCATAGAGCCTGCACAGGAAAAGAAAAAAGTGCTGGTCATTGGCGGGGGCCCGGCTGGCATGGAAGCAGCCTATGTGGCGAAGATGCGCGGGCATGAGGTCGTGCTCTGTGAAAAGACAGCAGAATTGGGCGGGCTGCTGCGTCTGGCAGCGGTGCCGATTGGAAAACAGGAGCTGTGCAGGGTTATTAAGTTTATGAGCCGCAGGCTGTACAATGCCGGGGTGGATGTCCGCACAGGCTGCGAGGTGACACCGGAAATGGCAGACGGTGAGTTCGGCGGATATGAAATTATCTGTACATCCGGTGCAAGGCCAAAAGAAATCGATGCATTCAAATGCTTTCAGCAGACGATGACGGCAGATGATGTGTTATCCGGAAACGGATTTCCGGGACGGAAGGTGGTAATACTCGGCGGCGGTTCCGTGGGCTGTGAAACCGCAGATTATCTGGCTCCGCTTGTAGACGACCGTTTTCCGGTCAACCGGGATGTGACCATTATCGAAATGACCAATAACCTGATGGCAGGAGAGGGCGGCGCGGCTAAGAGCCTGCTGACACAGCGCCTGATGAAAAAGGGTGTCCGGATAGAGCTGAACAGTACCATAACAAATGTGGATGAATCGGTGATTACTTACAGCAGAAACGGAACGGAATATACGATTGCCGATGCAGACACGCTTATATTTGCCGTGGGCTATGCTCCGGCACCGGTGGCCGCTGAACGCGCGCATGTAATTGGGGACTGCGCGAAAACCGGAAATCTGAAGGATGCGGTTACATCGGCATATGAATTTATGAAAACGTTTTAGCAAGGGGCTGTCGCATTAAGAAAATTCATATAAGATATAGCTGGTTTGAATCATTCGTTTGTACGATATCTTGTATATGTTTTGCTTAGTGCGGAAGCTCCGGAAAAAGAGAGGGAAAGACTATGGGGAAAAAACTATTAGAGCCGCTGCAGGCTGGCAGCATGACGCTGAAAAACAGGATTATGTTTCCGCCGCTGACGACGGGGTATGAAGAACGTGACGGTTCCATTGGAGAACGCAGCCTTGGCTTTTATGAGAGGCTTGCAAAGGGCGGCGCCGCCTATATCGTAATCGGGGATGTTGCGCCGGTGCGCACGGCGTCGCCGACACCGATGCTTTATGACGACAGCCAGATTCCGGCATTCCGCAGGCTGGCAGATGCGCTGCATGCATATGACAGCAGGCTGGCGCTGCAGATTTTCCACCCGGAATATGATGTGCCGGGTGTCGGGCGGCTGATTATGGGAGCCGGGGCAGCCAGAAAAGCAGCAGCAGAAGCGAAGGCAGCCAGGAATGAGGAAGAATTTGAAAAACAGACGCAGCAGGCAGAAAAAATGACAAAGGATGCATATGCCAAGCTGCGTTACGAAATGCAGCATTTTGCAACTGAAGCTACGACGGAGCAGCTTGCTCGGATTCGTGAGAGCATTGCACAGTGTGCGGCAAGGGCGCAGAAGGCCGGAGCGGATGCCATCGAAGTGCACGGAGACCGCCTGCTCGGCTCGATGTGTTCGGAAATGTTAAACCACCGGACGGACGAATACGGCGGCAGCCTGGAAAACCGTGCCAGGTATGCGCTGGAAGTCGTAGCGGCCATTAAAAAAGCAGCTCCGGCGCTGGCTGTGGAATACAAGCTTCCGATTATAACGGTGAATCAGGACGGCTCTCTGCGCGGAAAAGGCGGGCTTTTGGAAGACGATGCCGTGGCATTTGCAAAGATGCTGGAAGAAGCGGGCGTGGATATGATACAGGCAGCACAGGCAAACCATACCGGAAATATGGGCGATACGATTCCGCCTATGGGGGATGTGCCGTATAACTGGACGCTTCCGGCTGCAAAGCGCATCAAAAATACGGTCAATATCCCGGTAGCCACGGTCGGCAGGGTAATTACGGTGGAAGCGGGCGAGCAGATTCTGGAAAACGGGGAAGCGGATATGATTGGATATGGACGTTCCCTGTTAACAGACCCGGATATCGCGGTGAAAACGGCTGCGGGCGAGTGCATCCGGGAATGCCTGAACTGCAATAAGGGCTGTGTGGATGCCATCCAAAACCGCCGTTATATTTCCTGTGTGCTGAATGCGGAAAATGGGGATGAAACAACGGTATGCATCCGGCCGGCAGAAACGGTAAAGAAAGTGGCCATTGCCGGGGCAGGCATTGCAGGGCTTGAGGCTGCACGCGTGGCTGCAAAGCGCGGGCATCAGGTAACGGTATTTGAAAAGGATGATAAAATCGGCGGACAGATTCATCTGGCAGCCGTGCCGCCAAGAAAAAGCGAAATCCTGCGCGCCGTGACCTATTATGAAAAAATCCTGCCGTCGCTGGATATCGAGCTGAAACTGAACACAGAACCTTCTGCCGGGGAATTAAACCAGTATGACGCCGTGCTTGTGGCAGCCGGGGCGCACAATATGGAGCTGCCAGTGCCGGTGGAAAACAGCAATGTCGTATCATCCTGGGATGTTTTAAAAGGTGCAGGGGTTACCGGAACCTGTGCCGTATTGGGCGGGGGCCTGGTCGGAACCGAAACAGCAGAATATCTGGCAGCACAGGGCTGTAAGACGGTCATTATCGAAATGATGGATAAGATAGCAGCCGGGGAGTCTGCTACCGTAATGCCGCTGATTACGAAGGATTTTGAAAAGCACGGCGTGGAGCAGCATGTCAATACAAGGGTAAAAGAAATCCGTGATAATGTAATTTATGCAGAAAATACAAAAGACCATACAGAAATGACGATTCATGCAGATACGATTGTCAATGCACTCGGCTCTAAGAAAAATGAGTTTGATGTGAGCGGCATTACCGTGCCGGTAACTTATATCGGAGACTGCTCCGGCGAGCGCACGGCAGATATCGCAGCGGCTGTCCGCAGCGGATATCATGCAGCGAATGCATTGTAAAATATGCTGGGAAGCATGCAGAATCAGAATCAGTTAAAAAATGGGGCTGCCGCATTAAGCAAAACATATACAAAATATAGTATATCCTGTATTGTTTTTCTTAATGTGGCAGCCCCATTCTAGAGCGCGTTTTAAAAATGCTTTTCGTGAGATGTGTTTTACCGTATGTGGAAATGCAGCTTGCGGAAATAGCTTTTAAGATACGCTCTTTTTAAAATATGCCGGCTTATGGACTGTTTCGGGATATTATGATAAACTGTCTGGTAAGAAATCAGGGCATGGAAAATCCGCCGATGCTGGGAGGTGTTTCGGATGAATTATTTAGATACAAAGATTCCTATCGTGTTATTTCAGCATTGTCTGAACAGTGAGCTTTACGTCGATAAAAGCCTTTTTATCAGGCAGGTGTCAAAAAGCATCCGCACGGGAAACCGCTATATCTGCCTGACAAGGCCGCGGCGTTTTGGCAAGACAGTCAATGCGGGCATGCTGGGTGCCTATTTTACAAAAGGCTATGATACGCACAGCCAGTTTGATAGCCTTGCAATTGCGCGGTCTGACAGTTATGAAAAGCATCTGAACCAGTATCATGTGATTTATATAGACTGCAGCCGCATGCCGGATTTTTGCAGCAGCTATGAGCAATACCTTAAAAGCGTGATTGGCAGGCTGAAAGAAGACCTGATGGAAGCTTATCCCGGGCTGCGGGGCAGGGAATACGATACCGTCAGCGGGATGCTTCTGGATTCCGCGGATTCGTTTATTTTTATTCTGGATGAGTGGGATTTTGTTTTTTACCAGAAATTTATGAGTGAGGATGACAGGCAGGCATATCTGCTGTTTTTAAAAAACCTGTTAAAAGACCAGCCGTATGCAGACCTTGCCTATATGACCGGAGTGCTGCCTGTTGCAAAATATTCGAGCGGCTCGGCGCTGAATATGTTTGAAGAATATAATTTTACAAATGACAATGTATTTGATTCGTATTTCGGGTTTCAGGAAGACGAGGTCAGGGAGCTTTGCAGGCAGCATCCATCGGTGCCTTATGAGGAAATGAAGGCATGGTATGACGGATATTATACGAGTGATGGCAAAAGCCTGTTTAATCCAAGGTCTGTAATCAATGCACTGATGCGGGGCAGGTGCCTGAATTACTGGACAGAAACAGGGCCTATGAATGAAATTGCAGACTGTATCGAACATAACGTGGATGAGGTGCGGGAAGATATTGTAAAGCTGGTTGCCGGCATTCCGGTTTCTGCCAGGCTCAAGGGTTATAGCGCGGCAGAGCAGCGGTTAAATACGAGGGATGAAATTCTTTCTGCAATGGCTGTATATGGATTTTTATCCTATTATGACGGAGAACTGAAAATTCCCAACCGCGAATTAATGGAAAAGTATCAGGAGATATTAGAGCGGGAAAGCTTTGGCGGCATCCGGGAAATTGTGGAAAGCTCGCGGGAAATGCTCAAAGCCACATTAGCCTGTGAGGAAGAAAAGGTGGCGGAAATACTGGAAAAAGTGCATGACCGGGAAATTCCTTTTTTGCAGTATCATGATGAAAATTCTTTGTCCTGTGTCATTACGTTATGTTATATTTATGCCAGAAACGAATATGAAATGATACGGGAAGCAAAGAGTGGGAAAGGCTTTTGTGATTATTTGTTTCTGCCGGTAAAACCAGGCCGTCCGGCGATTATACTGGAGCTGAAAAAGGGCCGTTCCTGTGAAGAAGCATTAAATCAGATAAAAAAACGCGGATATATGCAGCGTGCAGAAAAATATGGCAGTATTCTGCTGGTTGGAATCAGCTATGATGAGAAAAAGCATCATAGCTGCAGGATAGAGGAATGGCGTGCAGACAGCCGGAAAAGAGGACAGCTATGAAATTTCTTCATATTTCAGATTTGCATATTGGAAAACGATTGAATGAATTTTCCCTGATGGAAGACCAGGCATATATCCTGAACCAGATACTGCGGATTGCAGGGGAAGAACAGGCGGACGGCGTGCTGATTGCGGGCGATATTTATGACAAGCCCGTGCCGTCTGCGGAAGCCGTCAGGCTGTTTGATTCCTTCCTGACCGGGCTTGCGGACAGGCAGATAAAGGTATTTGCGGTCAGCGGCAACCACGATTCGCCGGAGCGGATTGCATTTGGCGCACAGCTTATGAGCGGCAAGGGCGTATATGTATCTCCGGTGTATGACGGGAATACGGTAAAAATCAGGCTGGAAGACGCGTATGGAGAGCTGTTTGTTTACCTGCTGCCGTTTCTAAAGCCTGCTGCCGTGCGTCATGTGCTGGAACGCGAGGGCGGGACGGATATGCCGGAAAGCTATCATGATGCGGTAAAGGCAGCTGCCGGGCGGATGGACATTGACTGCACGCAGCGCAATATTCTTGTGGCTCACCAGTTTGTAACCGGCGCGGGACGGTGTGATTCGGAGGATGTGTCTGTGGGCGGCCTGGACAATGTGGATGCGGAAGTATTTGACGCGTTTGATTACGTGGCATTGGGGCACATCCATACGCCGCAGAAGGTAAAGCGGGACACGGTGCGCTACTGCGGGACACCGTTAAAATATTCGTTTTCCGAAGCAGAACAGGAAAAATCGGTTACGGTCGCAGAATTTCAGGAAAAGGGCCGGATTAAGCTTCGTACCGTGCCGCTTGTGCCGCTGCATGATATGCGCAAAATCCGGGGCACCTATCTGGAAGTGACGGCACGTCCTTTTTATGAGGGAACCGACACGCAGGATTATGTGCAGGTGACGCTGACCGACGAGGAAGATATTCCGGACGGCCTGCAGAAGCTGCGTACAATTTATCCGAACCTGATGCAGCTTGTGTACGATAACAGCCGTACCAGGCAGAACCGGGCCGTGGAGCTGGCAGAGCATATGGAACAAAAATCTGAGCTGGAATTGTTTGCAGAGTTTTATGAGATACAGAACAACCAGCCGATGAGCCGGGAGCAGGAAGTGTTTATGAAGGAGCTGATAGAAAAAGCAAAGACCGAACAGTCCTGACAGCCGGATTGCGCCGATGCTGAAATCCATAGAGGAGCTGATGGAAAAAGCAAAGACCGAACAGTCTTGACAGTTTTTTAGGAATGTGGTAAATTTATCACATAAAGAGCGAAATTTACCACATTTCAAGAAAAGGGGGAATTACGATGAGAAAAATAAATTATCTGGGATTTCTGTCACTGCTGTCCCTGATAGCGGTTTTCGGCTGGAAAAGCGGGAATACGTCATGGTACGGTTTTTTTGGATTTCTGGCATTTGTGCGGTATTTCTGGGTTGTTCCAGATGAACTGTTTTTGATGAATGTGCAGAAATCAGCCACAGCTGCATTTATGGCAGGCATGCTCGGCCTTGTTCCGGCTATGTTTTTCGGAATATCGGTATGGGGAGCAGATAAAGCAGTGCCGGCAGCGTTTGCCACCAGCTTTTCGGTAAACGTGCTGGTGTTTACGGGCTCGCTGGTGATACGGGAATGGAAGGAGAGAAGGAGTGCGTCGGAATGATTATAAACAGGATTCGGGAATACCGGGCCAGATATGATATGAAGCAGGAAGACCTGGCAAAACGGGTCGGTGTGCGCAGGGAGACGATTGGAAATCTGGAGAAGGGAAAGTATAACCCTTCTCTTGTGCTGGCATGGAATATTGCGAAAGTGTTTGAAGCGGCGATAGAGGATATCTTTACCGTGGAGCCGTAAGGAACGGGATGTGGCAGCGGGAAAGATATGAGATATAGGAAAGAGCGGGGGAACGCAATGAAACCTGTAAAACTGATTATGAGCGCCTTTGGCCCGTATGCAGATAAAACGGAAATTGATTTCGAGCGGTTTGGCGGGCAGGGGCTGTATCTGATTACCGGAGATACCGGGGCCGGGAAAACCACGATATTTGACGCCATTGCGTTTGCACTGTATGGAGAAGCGAGCGGGGATGTGCGAAAGGCGGATATGTTCCGCAGCAAGTATGCAAAAGAAGATACCGCAACATACGTGGCTTTTTCGTTTGATTACCGTGGAAAACGCTATCAGGTAAAGCGCAATCCCGAGTATATGCGCCCGAAGGGACGGGGAAGCGGGTATACGCTGCAAAGGGCCGATGCACAGCTGATATATCCGGACGGGCGGGAACCGGTGACAAAGTCCAGGGAAGTCACGCGTGCCGTGACAGAGCTGACCGGCCTGGACCGCAGGCAGTTTACACAGATTGCAATGATAGCGCAGGGGGATTTTCAGAAGCTGCTGCTGGCCGGGACAGAGGAGCGCATTGGAATTTTCCGCCAGATTTTTAAAACCGGCATGTACCGGAAAATCCAGGAACAGTTAAGGAACGCGGAAAAGGCGCAGTGGAAGGCTTATGACGAATGCAGGCGCAGCATGAACCAGTATATGGAAGGCATTCACTGCGGGGATGATACGCCCCTGGCAGAAAAGATGCGTGAGCTGCGCAAAGGGAAGTTTGACGGCAGAATCGGGGAAGGGATGCTGCTGCTTGCGCAGATGTGCCTGGAAGATGAAGAAGCAGTCAGGCAGCTGGAGCGGCAGATTGAAGCAGTGGAAGGGCAGATACAGAACGATGACCAGCTGCTGGGCCATATTTTGAAAATGAAACAGCAGCAGGAAGAACTGGCCCGGTGCCAGAAGATTCTGGAAGAACAGGGCCCGCTTTTAGAACAGGCAAAAGACCGGCTTTGCAGTGCGCAGGAGCAGGCAGGGGCATGTGAAGGGCTTGCCATGCAGATAAAGGAGCTGCAGGACCATCTCGGGCTGTTTGAACAGCTGCAGAAAGAAAAAGCCGGACTGGCATCGGACAGGCAGGTGTTTGAAGCGGAGCACAAACGCAGGGCAGCACTCGAAAACAGCAGGAAGGAGCTCGAACATGCGCTGCAGATGGATGTACAAATCCTGCAGGAGCTGGCATCTGCCGGGGAAGAAAAGCAGCGCCTGGAAAACCAGCTGGATAAGCTGAACAGCAAAAAAGCCAGCCTGGAAGGGAATAAACACGCGCTGCTGCAGGAAATGGAAGGCCGCCAGGAGATAAAAAACAGACAGGCCAAAGCGCAGCAGGATGCACAGAAGCTGCAGGACCATCTGCAGGGGCTGCACAGCCGGATAGAAAATTTTTCGGGACGTGACCGGCTGCTTGCGGCGGCACAGGAGATTTCGGGAAAGCTTTGTGAATGCAGAACCATTCTTTTGCAGGAAGCACAGGAGCAGCAGAATCTGAAACAGGAAATCACAGGCACTGAGAAACGGGCACAAGAACTGGCGGACAGGGAAGACGGATTCCAAAAATCCCAGGAAAAGCGGCGTGCCGCACTGGACAGGCTCAAAGGTGCCGGGGAAGCAGAAGTTCAATGCCGCCATCAGGCCGCAGAAGCAGAAGAAAAGCTGCGCAGCTTTCAGGAACAGGCAGAAAGCCTGGCGCAGCTGGAAGCCTGGTGCGGGGAACAGAAAACAGCGTTAAAGCAGGCACAGGTTCAGGCCGGGGAACACCAAAAGCAGCTGGATTTATGGAAAGAAGAATGGGAACTGGCCAGGGAAGCTGATACGGAATTATGGAAGCTGGAACAGAAAAAACAGGAGCTGGAAGAACAAAAAAAGATACAGGAAAAGCTGGAAAAGCAAATCGGGCTGTTTGACAAAAAGCAGGAGGAGCTTGCGGCAGCACAGCTGCAATATCAGGAAGCCGTAAAGGAAAAGGAACGCTGCGGCCTGAAATACCGGACACTGGAAAAGCTGTTTCTGGATGCCCGGGCCGGGATGCTGGCAAGAGGGCTGCAGGAAGGGGAAGCCTGTCCGGTCTGCGGTTCCGTGCATCATCCGCAGCTGGCAGATGTGCCGGACACAGTTCCGGAAAAAGAAGAACTGGAGCGGGAAAAGCAGCGGCTGGAAGCAGCGGGCGTAAATGCAGAGCGCCTGAGTGCAGGGGCCGGGCATTTAAAAGAACGGCTGGAAGAACAGGGACAGGCGGTGGCGGAACTGGCTTGTGCGATTCCCGGGCTGATGGAAGGCCTGCGGACGGAGGATGCAGCTGCGGCACAGATGAAGCGGATTCTGCCGCAGCTGCATCTGAAAATCGAAGGCAGGCGGCAGGATAACAGGCACAGGGAAAAAGAACTGGCTGCACGCATCCGGGAAGCAGAACAAAAGAAAGAACGCAAGGCAGAGCTGGATTCTCTGCTGAAAAAAGGGGAAGAAAAACAAAAGGAATTAAATGAAAAGCTGCGCCGCAAAAGCCAGGACTCTGCGGCGGCAGACGGCCAGCTGGAAGAAAAAAACAAAAGCTGGGAAAGCCTGAAAGCGGCAATGGATTTTCCGGAAAAAGCGGCCGGAAGCACGGCAGAAATGAAGCGGCATCTGAAAGAAGCTTTCCGGCAGTGCCAGGAAAAGCTTGCACAGGCAAAGTCAGATAAAAAAGAACTGGACAGGCTGTGGCAGGAAGCAGAAAAAGAAGAAGCAGACAGAAAACACCTGCAGCAGCTGGCAGAAGAAAACCGGAAACAGGCAGCAGAGCTGCGCGGACAGGAAAAAACGCTGCATCAGCAGATGCTCCGCGAATGGAACAAAGCAGCCGGGGTTCTGGAACAGGCCGGGCAGCTTCTGGAACAGAAATTCCCGGAATACAGGCCGGGCCGGATGCGGCTGGAAGGCAGTATGAAAGGCATGCAGGATGGCCGGCAACAGGCCATGGACAGTCTGGAAAGCATGCAGGATATGGAAAAGCCGGATGATGCAGAAGCTGGAGAAAACGGAGATTATTTGGAAAAAAGTCTTTCGGATGCGGAAAAAACTTCATATATTTTGGAAGTGATTGCGGAATACGGTGAAAAACTGGACTTGTGTATAGGCAAGATTTCGGGAGAACTGGAAGAATGCAGGCATCTGGAAGCGCAGAAGCTGGAAAAAATGCAGGAGCTGGAAGCCGTGCGGGAGCTTCTGTCAGACCTGGATAAAAAACTGGAAGTAAGCAAAGCACAGTGTAACGAAAAAAAGAAGCAGCTGTCAGAAATGCTGTGCAGGCTTGCGGAAGAAACAGATGGACAGGAAGGCTTTGGTATAAAGCTGCAGGAAGCATCCGGTGAACGGTGGATGGAATACACAGGTTTCGCAGGAGAACAGCAGACAGAATATGCCGTCTTATCCGAAGAATCATTAGCAGAATCCACAGGGAAGGCTATAATAAAGCTGGAAAGCAGCAGCCTGGATTTAAAAGAAGCTCTTGCACGCTGCCGCGAAAAGCTGGACAGAAAGCAGCAGCTGGAACAGCAGAATCCACAGAAGGAAAAACAGATTCAAAAGCTTGCAAAACAGCAGCAGGAATCTGAGGTGCAGCTTGCCAGACAGAAGGTGCAGATTCAGGCAGCCTCAGAAAAAATCGAAAGCATTTTAAACCAGCTGGGCACAGAGCAGAAATCCGAAGCAGAGGAAAAAATCCGGATGCTTTCGGAGAAAAAAGACAGCCTGGAGGATGCGCTGAAAAAGGCAGGGCAGCATTACACTGCGTGCAGTACAAAGATGGAACGTCTGCTGGCATCGATAGAGACATTAAAGAAGACATCTGACGGGCAGGCGGATAATGCCGGAGAAGATGCCTGTACTCAGGAAGCAGCAGTGCTGGAACACAAGGCACGCTGCCAGCGTGAGAAAAAAGAACTGCAGGACAGGCGGGACCAGAAAAACCATGCGTATGCAGCCAACAAAGATATTTATGCCAGGGTAAAGGAAAAGCAGGATGATATTACAGCAGTCGAGCAGAAATATACGTGGCTTCATGCATTGTCGGAAACGGCGAACGGAAAGCTGAACGGCAAGCCGAAAATAGAGCTGGAAACCTATATCCAGATGGCATATTTTGACCGGATTTTACGCCGTGCCAATCTGCGCCTGATGACCATGAGCAGCGGGCAGTACGAACTGAAACGCGAGGAAAACAGCGGGAACCTGAAAGAAAAGGAAGGGCTCGAGCTGTGCGTTATCGACCATTACAATGCTTCGCAGCGAAGCGTCAAAACACTTTCGGGCGGGGAAACCTTCGAAGCGTCCTTATCACTTGCGCTCGGGCTGTCTGACGAAATTCAGTCGTATGCCGGCGGCATTCAGATGGATTCGATGTTTATTGACGAAGGATTCGGCTCCCTGGATGAGGAAGCCCTGAGCCATGCCATGAAGGCGCTTGTGCGGCTGACCGAAGGAAACAGGCTGGTCGGCGTCATTTCGCATGTGTCAGAATTAAAAGAACAGATAGAACGCAAAATCACGGTAGCAAAACGGCGCGAGGCAGGCGGCGGGGTCAGCAGTTATGTGCAGATGGAGTAAGATAATAAAATGAAAATGAAAACAATTGCGATTGTGGATGATGATATTTATATTGGGGACATGCTGGAACAGGTCTTAAAGAAAGAGGGCTACCAGACGCTGCGTGCATATTCGGGAACGGAAGCGCTCCTGCTGTTTGAGCACAGCCGGCCGAGCCTGATACTTCTGGATTTGATGCTGCCCGGGCTGTCTGGGGAAGAAGTGCTGCAAAAGGTAAGCGGTATTCCGATTATTGTAATCAGTGCGAAGGTCAGCGTATCGGATAAAGTAAGCCTGCTGCTTGGCGGTGCCTGCGATTACCTGACAAAACCGTTTGATATCCAGGAGCTGCTCGCACGCATTCAGGTACAGTTTCGAAAGCAGGCTGCACAGGATGCCGGAGACCGGCTGGCATATGAAGAAATCGAGCTGGATGCGCAGACACATGAGCTGCGGATTGGCAGCCAGCCGGTGCGGGTGACCCGGACGGAATTTGCGATTTTAAAGCTGCTTTTGCAAAATCCGTCCCAGGTGGTGACGCGTTCGGTCATGCTGGACCGAATCAGCGCGGACACGCCGGACTGTACGGAAAATTCCCTGAATGTCCATATCAGCAATCTGCGCAGGAAGCTGCGCGAGGCAGGCGGCAGGGATTATATCGAAGCCGTCTGGGGCATCGGGTTTAAATTAAGGGAAAAAAATCAGACAGATTCTTAATGAAATCTTTATCTTTTCCTGGCCGGTTTCTTAACCTCTTTTCTGTATGATTACAGCATCCCGGAAACGCAGCGGCAGGTCACAGGGATGTGCCTGGGAATGCGAAACGGCCGTTTCCAGGATGAAAGCATTCTCCATATGAAAGAAAATGTGTATGAAAGAAAATGTATATGGAAGAAACGAAAATCGGGAGGTTCAAGAGATGGAATATGTAATGACAGCAGAATCGCTATGCAAGCATTACGGGCATTTTAAAGCACTGGACGGATTATCCATGCATGTCCCAAAAGGTGCGGTATATGGATTTGTAGGGAAAAACGGTGCGGGCAAGACGACGCTTATCCGCTTAATCTGTGGCCTGCAGCGCCCGACGTCCGGCAGCTATTTCCTGTATGGAAAAAGCAGCGGGAGCAGGGAAATCGCAAAAGCGCGCCGCAGGATGGGAGCTGTGGTTGAGACGCCGTCGATTTACCTGGACCTGACAGCAGAAGCCAATCTGCGCCAGCAGTACATGATACTTGGCCGGCCTTCCTTTGACGGCATACCGGAGCTTCTGGAACTGGCAGGGCTTTCCGGCACCGGCAAAAAGAAAGCAAAGCATTTCTCACTCGGCATGCGCCAGCGGCTCGGCATTGCCGTTGCGCTGGCCGCAGACCCTGATTTTCTTGTGCTGGATGAACCGGTTAACGGGCTGGACCCTCAGGGGATTGTGGAAATGCGCGAGCTGATATTAAAACTGAACCGGGAACGCCAGATTACCGTGCTGATTTCCAGCCATATTTTAGACGAGCTTTCCAGGCTGGCCACGCATTATGGATTTATTGACCACGGGCATCTGGTGAAAGAAATGAGTGCCCAGGAGCTGGAAGCAGCCTGCCGTAAATGCATCAGCCTGGAAG
>ERZ778516.790-NODE-790-length-25920-cov-11.701411_pt1 | contig 25920 bp, 26 predicted proteins | sample MGYA00510342_ERZ778516 | MGnify/ENA primary metagenome ERZ778516 (study PRJEB29527, sample SAMN07138961) | mouse gut metagenome | material: feces | host: mouse | place: China:Nanjing | collected 2016-01-25 ... | reverse complement strand
TGGGCGGAGCAGAAGAATCAGTGATTTCCCTGCTTATGCAGGCGTATTCCAATAGCCGGCAATGGCGGGACAGAAGGAAGGAGGTGGAGAATGACAGATAAGCTGGAACTGAATACCAATGCATACCTTCCGCTGCGGGACGTGGTGTTCCACACCCTCCGGGAAGCTATCCTGAAAGGGGAATTAAAGCCGGGGGAACGCCTGATGGAACTGCAGCTTGCATCGAAGCTGGGAGTGAGCCGCACCCCAATCCGGGAGGCTATCCGTATGCTGGAACTGGAAGGGCTGGCGGTAACGACCCCAAGGAAAGGGGCGGAGGTAGCTAAAATGACGGAGAAGGACATGGAAGACGTGCTCCAGATCCGCAAGGCGCTGGATGAACTGGCGGTAGGGCTGGCCTGTGAAAATATGGGAGAGGAAGAACTTGCAAAGCTTTCGGTAGCATTGGAAAATTTTGAGGAAAGCACTAGAAGCGGGAATGTGAAGCGGATTGCCCAGGCAGACGTGGAATTCCATGACGCCATCTATCAGGCGGCGGATAACCCGAAACTGGTGAACATGCTGAATAATCTCCGGGAGCAGATGTACCGCTACCGGGTGGAATACCTGAAAAATGACAGCGTTTACCCCAGGCTGATTGAGGAGCATAAGGAAATTTTTGAAGGGCTGAAGCGTGGGGATAAGCAGACGGTGGTGGAAATTGTAAGCCATCATGTGGAAAATCAGGAGCTTATGGTGAAAAATATTATCCAAGAGCAGGAATAAAAAGGAAAATCTGGGAAAACATAATAATAAATGAGAAAAAGGATAGGCAAATGCTTATCCTTTTTTGATGGGAACAGGAGGATGGCATGGCAGTTCAGGTAACTTCGGATTTGCAGGAAAATATCAGGCAGTTTGAGGAACTTTTTTCTGACTGTGCAGATATTAAAAAAAGAAAAATAAAGGTAGGGCAAAAGCTGGGACGGGAGTGCTACATTGCATACATTGAGGTATCTATCAGCAATGTCGACTGGAAAGACTCCGCAGTGGGGAAGCTGCTGCAGACCCTCAGGGGGCTCCCGGAGGAGGAGCTTGTCCAGTATGTGGAGCAGAATGTGGAGGACATTTCCGATTCCCAGCCCTTTGGTACAATTGAGGATGCAGCCCAGGGGATGCTGACAGGGGATGCGCTGTTTTTCCTGGATGGTTATGCAAAGGCGCTGAAAATTCCCGATAAAGGCTATCCCGGGCGGGGCGTTTATGAAACGGAATCAGAAAAAGTCATCCGGGGTTCTAACGAGGGATTTTCCGAATCCGTCAAGCTGAATACGGCATTAATCCGGAAACGGCTCCGCAGCCCCCATGTGAAGGTAAAAGAAAGTTTTGTTGGGAAGCGGACCCAGACAAATGTGGATCTTGTTTATTTAAAGGATTTAATCCATCCCGGCATGCTGGAGGAAATCGAAAAACGCCTTGGGGAATTTGAGATTGACGGCGCATTGGACAGCGGGATTATTGAGCAGCTTACAGAAAAGCGGAAATATTCCCCGTTTCCCCAGTTCCAGACCACCCAGCGGCCGGACCGGGCGGCTATGGCTATTTTGGAAGGGAGGATTGTGCTGCTGTCGGACAATTCCCCGGTAGCGCTTATCCTACCGGCCACTTACAATACTTTTATCCAGACCAGCGACGACTATTACAGCCGCTGGGAGATTGCTTCGTTTACAAGGATGCTCCGGTATTTGGCATCTTTTCTGGCGATGGCGTTTCCCGGGCTGTACCTTGCCATGACGAATTTCCACACCCAAATTGTCCCTACGGATTTGCTGCTTTCCTTAGCGGCGGCAAGGCAGGGGGTGCCGTTCCCGGCGGCGGTGGAAATCGTCTTGATGGAGGTGGCGTTTGAGCTGCTGCGGGAAGCAGGGGTCCGGCTGCCGGGAGCCAACGGCAACACGATTGGGATTGTAGGGGGCCTGATTATTGGGCAGGCGGCGGTGGATGCAAATATTGTGAGCCCTATTGTAGTGATTGTGGTGGCTTTGACAGCCCTTTGCTCCTTTGCAGTGCCAAATGAGGAATTTGCCACAGCTTTCCGCATTTTAAAATTTTTGTTTATTTTCCTGTGCAGTACCCTTGGGTTTTTCGGCTTTTTGGTGGGGATGTTAGGGATCTTAATCCACCTGTCCCATATGGAAAGCTTTGGGATCCCGTACCTTGCGCCTTTTGTGGGGGCAGATTTGAATGGATACCGGGATGAGCGGGACACGTTCCTGAGGCTCCCCTTGGGTTTCCTGAAAAAACGGCCTATTTACACAAGGGATGGGGCGCGCACAAGGCTGAAACTGAAAAACCAGACAAAGCAGAAGCCGTAGGAATTTGTAAGGAGGTTCAATTGTATGTTTGCGGATAATTGGAAAATATCGGTGCGGCAGGTGCGCAGGCTTTTAATCCTTGATATTTTTGGGATGAGCAGCCTGATGCTCCCGGGCATCCTGTCGTCCCTGACTGGGGCGGACGGGGTATTCTGCCTTCTGCTTGGGATGGCAGGGGGGATGCTGCTGGTGTGGCTGATGGGGAAAAATTTGCGGAATATGGAGGGGGAAACCTCCCGGCCTGAGGGATGTGGGCAGGCTGGGGAACAGGCGTCCCAGCACATAGGGAGGGATTATTACCAGTACATGAAAGATACGGTTGGGGAGCTTGCGGGGGATATTTTTATGGTATTTTATTACCTGTATTTCCTGAGCCTTTGCGGTTTTGTGCTGTATCAGGCCACTGCCCTTGTGCTGACATGGCTGCTGCCGGAAGGGTCCTATTTCTGGGTCAGCCTTTTGCTGCTGGCCTTGGCGGCTTATGGGACAGTGCGCGGGATTGAGGGGCGGGCAAGGGTCTACGAGATAATTTTCTGGTTCCTTGGGGTTCCGCTGCTTGCCATGCTGCTTTTGGCGCTGCGGGAAGTCCGCCCGGACTATTGGACCCCTGTGATGTATTCCGGGGGCTGGGAATTTTTCAGCGGGGGCATAGGGTATCTGGTGTTCCTGCTGCCCTTGACGGCAGTCCTGTTCTTGAAGCCTTTCTGCCAGAACCCCGGAAAGCTGGCTTCCTGTGCCCGATGGGTACTGCTGGGGGTTACAGCCCTGAATTTGCTGATTTATTTAATCCTCCTTGGGGTGTTCGGGCAAAATACCATGGGGGTACTGAAACGGCCAGTGGTTACGCTGATGAGCATGATAAACATTCCGGGAGGTTTTTTTACAAGGCAGGACGTGATAATGGTTTCTGTTTGGTTTTTTGCGCTGTTTGCCCTGATGCATACGGGAGTGTTCCAGAGCACGCTGATTTTGAAAGAATTGTTCCATGAGCCTGGGAACCGCATTAGCATGGGCATTTCGCTGGTTCTGGCTTTTGCGTCAGGGATTGGCTTTTTCAGGAACCGGTTTTTGGCAGAACTGTATGGGATTTACCAGAAATGGGTTGCGCTGCCGGGAATGGCGGTGATTTTGCTGGCGCTTCTGCTGGTTCACCGTATGAAACATCGGCAGGGAAGGAAAATGGAAAAAGGACATGATCCTAAAATAACGCCATCAGGCAGGGGGATCCGGAAAAAGAAAGCGCTGACGCTGTTTTTTGCAGTTGGGGCCGTAGGAAATTTTGCCGGCTGTGCGTCCACGGAATTGGAGCACCGCAGTTTCCCGCTGGCAGTAGGGATTGATCTGCAGGGGGAACCAGAGGAAGATACTGCGGAAGAAGGATTTGGGGAAAATGCATCCCAAGGACAAGGCGGGCAAAAGCCGGGGCTGGTGGTAAGCTTTGATTTTCCAGACCTGGCGCAGGTTTCGGAAAAGGGAAATACGGTGGACACTGCCATGGGACTGTCGCTGGAGGGCGCAGATATGTACCATGTGGAGAAAGCTTACGAGAATAACACCAACCGTATTTTGGACTACAACCATATGAAGGCCGTTGTGATAGGGGAACCTGTTTTTTCCGATAAAGAGCGGCTCCGGGCATTGCTGTCCGCCTGGGAGCAGCGGGAGGCTTCGGCAAGGAATACAAGCCTTCTGGTAGGGAAAGGCTCTGCAGCAGGGATTTTAAGCCTGACGGAAGAAACAGAAGGCTCCATGGGGACGTATCTGGAAGAAATGCTGGAGAGCCAGAAGGACTTTAAGCAGAATAAAATTGCCACAGTTGGGAACCTGATGAACCAGTGGCACAACCAGGATGAACTTCTGCTGATCCCTGTGCTGGAGGAAAATGGGAACCGTCCGGTGGTCGGCGGATATGCGGCAGTTTCGGATTTTAATTACCGGGGAACGCTGTCTGTGGAGGATGCCATGCTGGCATATCTGAGCCAAAACCTGCTGGAGAAATTTACCTGTGAAATATCAGGGAATGTGGTAGAAATTTCTGGCATCCAAGTAAATTTGTCCATCCGCAGGGAAGGGGAGCTCCCTTTTGCAGAGGTGAAAATTTCCGGGAAAGGGAAGCTGAAAACCGGGCAGATGAATTCCTATTCCGAACAGCGGCGGCTGGAGAAAAAGTTGGGGGAAAAGCTTACGGCGGACTTGGCGGAAGCTGCAGGACGGCTGCAGGAGGAGCATGGGATTGATATGACAAACAGCTTTATTTCCCTTGGCGGGCAGGACAGGGAATTGTATGGGATTTACCAGGGGCAGCCGGATGCGTATAACGGTAAGGTGCAGCAGGTATTCCAGGTGGAGGTTTCCATGCTGAACTGGGAGTAAATGCGAATCCGTTTTGGCTTTGGCGGATGCCTGATACCCTTCTCCCCAGTCCCACAAAGCGGCAGGGATGGGCTCCAGGCTCCTGCCAAGGGCTGTCAGGGAGTATTCTGCCCTTGGCGGCTCTTGGGCATTCGCCTTGCAGCTTACAAGGCCGCCATCTTTCACAGGGAGCTTCAGCCATGAGAAGCCAACGGCTCAAATGCACGGATACACGCCCCATTTTTTGACTTATCAAAAACGGCGTAACATACAGTTTTAAAATACTGGCCCATGCCTTCCCCAAAAAGTTCTTTCCACCAAGCTGCCACCAGCCGTGGGTCATTTCGGAACACGCCGCAGCCATAAGCCCCAAGCACCAGATGCTTTGCTCCCTGTTCTGCAAAAATTGCAAGTGCCAGTTGCATCCGCCGCCGCATTGCCTGCTTCGCCTGTCCTTCATCTTCACCTTTTAACAAAACCTGGCCCATATTTACTGCTGGCAGCGTCAGCACGGATGCTTTCACAGCAGGGTGCACAAGCCGGAACCGCCCATCCCGGAAAAAGAGCACATCCGGGGAATAGATGGCATGGTCTGTATACACCATAGAGCTTTGCAGGCGGTTGCTGCGGTAATACTCCTCATGTGCCGTCAAGGTCGGGTATAAAGTGCTGGATGCGGCAAGGCTTTCTTCCTGTGCCATTGCCCCGTTGAGGAATCCCCCTCCCGGGTTTTTGGCGCTTGCAAAGTTGAGTACGCCGATGCTGTTTTTCCCTTCTTCTGCCAGCTTCCGTATTGCATCTACGGTAGATATATTTTCCACATATGCCGGACAGGCTTTCGGCGAGTGGTTCCCTGATATGCTGTATTTTCTTAGCAGTGCTTCCCCCTGGCCTGGTGTGAGCAGGAAACTGCCCTTTATGGATGCTTCCATGTCCAGGCGGATCTCTATCTGCTTTCCTTCAAATTCATAAAACCCTTGTTCCATGATTTTTAATGTTTCCCTTGCAGTTGCTTTTCTGTCCATATCTGATTCCTTTCTGGGAAAATACTGTACTTCCAGGTTATCCCCTGATAGCCAGTACTCCATCCAGTTAGGAATTACAGTAGTGCTTTGTATGGTCCATGCCATTGCAAGGCAAAATTTTGACGGCGATGTGTTCCATCGACTGGAAATTTTAACACCGCAATAGTGCGGAGCAGGAGTACTGGTTCTTTTTTGGTAAGTGGCTTTTGGGCAGAACTGGCGCAAAGCATCCCATTGGGTTTTGCAAAGAGGGAGTTGGCCAAAGTATGCCCTAAATTTCTTTTTGCACAGAAGGTTCCGGGTAAACTAAGGTACAGTTTTCCAAATCCTCTGTATCATTTTCTGAAATAAAAATTTCTGCTGACAAGGATAAATTGTTTCCTTTAAATGTTTCTTTTTGGAATAATGAAACAATGATAGGCCAAGATTCTTTTGCAGATTCTGTTTCCAGCCAAAGCCCTAAGGGCGGGCCTGGCTGCCCTTCTTCTGTGTCAATATAATCGTAGCCATTATCCTGCACCTTGCCGCCGGACACTTCTTCTATGCGGTCTGGGATGCAATAACGCAAATCTAAATCGGGATTTTCCAGCTTTTCTGGATGCAATACAATAATAATGGTCTGCATGGTTCCCTTCCTTTCCTTGAAATATTACTTTGGCGGTTAAATACTGCAGAAAATAGCGGTGTTGTGGTATTTCACTGCCAGAATGGTGCAAACGTTCCAGCAGGCAAGCTGCGGAATAACTGTATTTTACCATAAATGCTTCTGCCGTTCTACAAAATAATACTTGTTTTTTTGTGCCATGGATAGGTTGCTGGGACGGCCCCATTCCTGTATCATGTAACATAGATTGGCAGCAGCCATACAGGAAAATGAATACTGCCATGCTGGGACGCCATCCCTTCTGCTTTGTGTTTGATTTGCCGTGTGATGAAGCCCGGGGGCATTTTCATTACAGAGCAGGTTGGCGCGGAAAATGACAGGGAACTGGTGGAACTGCTGCTGGGCAGCGCGCCGGAGCTCCCATTTCCAGGCCAGTACCTTAGGATTGCAAAGGCGGCTTTTGAGGGGAAGGGGTTTTCCACCTTGGAAGCAGAAGAAGCATTCCGCCCAATTAAGTTTTGGGATGTGGGCGCCCTTGTCTGGTTTGCACGGATTATTGAATGGGAATTTCCGGATTTTTCCGTAGAAAGCTGCTTGGGGAACCTTTACCGCGCACAGGAAATTCTGGAACGGGAAGGGGTAATTGAAGGGAGCATCCTTACCAATCCCGCTCCCTAATGGCGTCTTCCACGCCAATGTTAATTTCAAACCATTGCAGGATATAGGCCACAGTGGCGCCAATGCTTTCCCTTGCGGCAGTTTCCAGTTCGCTGCCATTTTCCTCAAATTCTTCTTCCAAATCGTTGGCTGCCAGTGTCATTTCGTCGAATTTTTCCTGGATTTTTTGCAAATCCTGTTCTCCGGTTTCAAGGAACGTAATCACATTTTCGATCAAATCCCGTAGTTTGTCCACGAGGAAATCAGGGAAGTACCCATCCTCGTACATGTCTTCTAAAAGCTTGTAATCTGCATCGAATTTTTTCATAGTTGCCCTCCTTGCATTTTATTTTTATCCGGCTTAGGGTCCCTCTTTTGATGCCCTAATGATATCCAATAACAGTTTGGGATTATCTTGCGTATTTCTATTGGAATATTTTGCCAGGACTGGATATCCATGTGTGTATTATATCCCGCCTATTTCTTTTTTACAAGGAGAATTATTTCTCCAAATGAATAAACTGGGAATTTCTGCCAATACTTACATTAGCCGGCAGTAAAACCCCGAAATGGGAAGGAAAAAGAAAGGGATACGCCATGAAAAAAACAATACATACCATACTCCTCTTAGCAGCCCTCCTGCTCGGCCTGTTAGGCTGCCGCCAGTATAAAACCCATGTTTTGGCAGAAGAAATTGCAGGGAAAATCATCCGGTTCCACGTCCGTGCAAACAGCGACGCCCAACTGGACCAGGAGCTGAAATTAAAAGTCCGTGACGCCGTCGGTTCCTGTATGCAGCCCATGCTTTCCGGCGTCAGCGATATTGAAAAAAGCCGTAAAATCATAAAAGCCAGCCTGCCCAAAATTGAACGCACGGCAGAAGAAACCATTGCCGCCCAGGGCTTTTCCTATCCTGTCACCGCAAGCCTTGCTGCTGTGGAGTTCCCCGAAAAAACATACGGCAGCTACACTTTCCCGGCAGGGATCTACGAAGCATTGGAAGTCGTAATTGGGGAAGGGAAAGGCCAAAACTGGTGGTGCGTCATGTACCCAAACCTCTGCTTTTACAACAGCGTCTATGAGGTAGTAGACGAGAAGGCAGAGAAATCCCTGGAGCGGGCGCTTACAAAAGAAGAATACGAAAGCCTGATGGAAAATAAAAACTATGAGGTAAAATTTGCCCTCCTGGATTGGCTGAAAGAAAAAATTTCCCACGAATAAGGAAATATTTGAAAATTCCCACCCCCTCTTGCATTTTCCCTCTAAAACGGTTAATATACATATGTATGACCTGTTATATGGAGAAAAAAAGATGAAAGAGTCCGTAGAAGAAAAAAAATATGCCCCGGTGGGCGTGTTCGATTCCGGGGTGGGAGGCTTGACGGTGGCAAGGGAAATCATGCGCCAGCTTCCTAAAGAGAGCATTATTTATTTTGGGGATACTGCCCGTGTGCCCTATGGGAGCAAGTCCAAGGAAACCATTATCCGTTATTCCAGGCAGATTATCCATTTTCTGGAGTCTATGGGGGTAAAAGCCATCGTGGTCGCCTGCAACACAGCAAGCGCATTTGCCTTAGAGGAGCTGCGGCCGGAAATGAAAATGCCCATTATCGGCGTAGTTAAGCCTGGGGCAAAGGTAGCTGCCGAAACTACCCGGAATGGAAGGATTGGCGTCATTGGGACGGAAGGGACAGTAGGGAGCCAGATTTATACGGAAATGATACACAGGCATCATCCAAATGCCCAGATTCTTGGAAAAGCCTGCCCCTTGTTTGTGCCCTTGGTAGAGGAAGGGTGGGTAAAGGATTCTGTGACAACGGAAGTGGCCAAGCGGTACCTTGCATCTTTTCAGGAGTCGGATATTGACACCCTGATTCTGGGATGTACCCATTATCCGCTGCTGCGTTCTACTATACGGGACATTATGGGCGGCAAAGTCAATCTGGTAAACCCTGCCTATGAAACGGCGCAGGGCTTAAGGCGTCTTTTGGAGGAGCAGCAGATTGCCGACGATGGGAAGGCGGGGCCTGCCAAATATCAGTTTTATGTCAGTGACGCGGCGGAAAAGTTTAAGAATTTTGCTAATTCCATCCTGCCCTGTGAGATCAAAGAAGCACAATTAATACATATTGAGGAGTAACCTATGACAAAAGATGTACTGTTATCAATCAGTGGCCTGCAGTTTGCAGCCAAAGAGGAAGAAGATGTAGAGCCGGTGGAAGTGATTACAGCCGGAGGCTACTATAAGAAAAACGGGAAACATTATATTATGTATGACGAGGTCATGGAAGGCTTTGAAGGGAACACAAGGAACCTTATCAAGCTGACGGAGGACTCCCTTGACATTACCAAGAAAGGCATTTCCAATGTCCATATGATTTTTGAGAAAAACAGGAAGAACGTTTCCTACTACAACACGCCGTTTGGGAGCCTGCTGATCGGCATTGATGCAAAGAGCGTGGATATTGCGGAAACAGAAGACAATATTGACGTGAAGGTGAAATACAACCTGGAAGTCAATTATGAACATTTGGCGGACTGTTCCATTACCATGAACATCAAATCGAAGGAAGCAGGGGATTTTACCCTGTCATAAGGGGATGCGAAAAAGGGGCTGGTGCAAAATTTAAGATTCTGCACCAGCCCTTAAAAATTATTATTTTTCCTTTTTGAACCTGTCCCAAAATTTCTTTTTTTGGGAAGCCTGCGTTATGGGGCCCCGAAGCCCTTTTACAGAGGTAATATAAAGGCCGCTGACGACAGCCTTCACTTCTTTTTTGGTAGGGATGCGGTCGAACACTTCCCCTTCACAGATAAAAGTCATGATTTTCGGCCCCACTTTCGCTTTTACAATCGGCATTTTAGAGCCGCGCAATAGCTTTGGGGTCTGTGCCAGTACTGCCGGGGGCAGGCCGGAATCTTTTAGCTTCATTTTCTTTTTGTCAATTACCAGCATGGATATGGTCTGCGCAGAAGCTGCAATCTGTGCGTCCTGTTCTTCCTTTTTCTTTTGTGATTTTTTGCCCAATATGTAAAGTGCAATAGTTGCTGCCAGCAGAAGAACAGTTATTACGATCAATACAATTTGCCATGTAGCCATGAGAGCCCTCCCTTTGATTCAGATTTTCCTTTGACATTGTACCATTGATTGTTGCAAAAATCAATGGTACAATACAGGGTATTACAATGATTTTTGGAGGAAAACGGATATGTTTGCAGATTACCATGTACATACAGAATTCAGCAGTGATTCGGTATATCCAATGGAGCAGGTGCTGGAAGACGCCATAGCCATGGGGATGGATGAAATTTGTTTTACCGAGCATGTGGATTATGGCGTAAAAAAAGACTGGGACAGTGAAGGGCCTGTCAAATATTATGGGGACAAGCCGTACCTGAATGCGGATTACCCTGCATATGCCGCAAAGGTATATCGGCTTAGGCCAAAATATGGGGCAGAAATCAATATTAAAATGGGATTGGAATTCGGTATGCAGGAGCATACCATCCCGCAGTACGAAGCCCTTGCCCAAAACGCCCCCTTTGACAAAAATCCCCTTGATTTCATTATCCTGTCTGTGCATCAGGTGGAGGACAAGGAGTTCTGGACACAGGAATTCCAAGAGGGAAAGAGCCAGAAGGAATACAATGAAGGGTATTATGAGGAATTGCTGCGTGTGGCGAAAGCCTATAAGGGCTACAGCGTCCTTGGGCATTTGGACATGATTCTGCGGTATGACAAAGCAGGCGTTTACCCTTTTGGGAAAGTAAAACCGTTGGTTTCTGAAATACTGAAAACTGCCATCCAGGACGGGAAGGGGCTGGAACTGAATACTTCCTACCACAGGTATGGCTTGCAGTATACGACCCCGTCTGTAGAGATTTTAAAGCTGTACAGAAGCATGGGCGGGGAAATACTTACCATTGGGAGCGACAGCCATGAGCCTGGGCATTTGGGGGCGTATATCCATGAAGGGAAACAGCTTCTGGAAAGCTTAGGGTTCCGGTATTTCTGCACATATGACGAGATGGTGCCGATTTTCCATAAGCTGTAGTTATTAGGGAAAATTGGGAAGAAAGGCTTTGAAATACCGCTCTTTTATAGTATAATAGGTGCAGTCGCCTATTTTTGGCTACTTAGATTTAGAAAAGGAAGGGAGCGGGAGATTTCCCCGAAAGAGAAATGGAAAGAGAAAAAAGCAGACATTCATTTTCAGGTTCAATTGGTTTTGTGCTTGCAGCAGCAGGCAGTGCAGTGGGGTTAGGGAATATCTGGAGGTTCCCATACCTTGCGGCAAAGGACGGCGGAGGGCTGTTCCTTGTTACATATCTGGTCTTAGCGCTTACCTTTGGGTTTACGCTGCTGACTACGGAAATTGCCATTGGGCGGAAAACAAAGCAGAGCCCCTTGACAGCTTATGGGAAACTGAAGGAAAAGTGGAAATTTCTTGGGGTGTTGGCCTGCCTTGTGCCAGTCATTATCATGCCTTATTACAGCGTGATTGGCGGATGGGTTGTGAAATATTTGATGGCCTACCTGACAGGGGATGGAGCCAGCGCGTCGGCAGACGGGTATTTTACCGGGTTTATCACCGGGGAGGCAGAACCGCTGATCTTTATGGTGGGATTCCTCTTAGTTGTGGCAGTCATTATTTTCCGGGGCGTAAACCATGGGATTGAATCCTTTTCCAAGGTGCTGATGCCCCTGCTGCTGCTTATGGTTGTAGGGATTGCAGTGTTTTCCCTGACTATCAGCTTTACGGACGGGGATGGGGTGACAAGGACAGGGATGGAAGGCTTTTGGATTTATGTCATCCCAAGCTTGGAAGGCCTGACAGTAAAGGGGTTTTTCACAGTCCTGTTAGATGCCATGGGGCAGCTATTTTTCAGCCTTAGCGTTGCTATGGGGATTATGATTGCCTATGGCTCTTATGTGAAGGATGATGCGAATTTAGTCCGTTCCATCAACCAGATTGAAATTTTTGACACTGCGGTTGCATTTTTGGCAGGCGTTATGATTATCCCGGCAGTATTTACCTTTATGGGCCGGGAAGGTATGGAAGCTTCCGGCCCAAGCCTGATGTTTGTGTCATTGCCAAAAGTATTTTCCTCCATGGGAAAGGTTGGGAACCTGATTGGCGCGCTGTTTTTTGCCATGGTGTTATTTGCAGCCCTGACAAGCGCAGTGTCCGTGATGGAAGCCGTAGTTTCCAGTTTTATGGATCAGTTCCATATGTCCCGGACAAAGGCTACTATTTTGGAAACGGTGATTGCCCTTGCAGGGGGCGTGCTGGTGTGCCTTGGATATAATAAGCTGTATTTTGACATTGTGCTGCCCAATGGCGCCCATGCGCAGGTGCTGGACATTATGGACTATATCAGCAATAACTGTTTGATGCCGCTGGTAGCTATTGGGACCTGCATTTTGGTTGGCTGGGTTGTGATGCCAAAGACGATTATTGGCGAAGTGGAAAAGACAGGGTGCAGGTTTGGCAGGAAACAGCTTTATGTTGTGATGGTGCGGTTTATTGCGCCAGTCCTTTTGGTAATCCTGCTGCTGAAATCTATTGGGCTTTTGACAGTGATTTAAAGGGGACTGCAAGGTTTTTCTGTGGTTCTATGGATGTTGGAACTAACTATGTGTATTTGGGGAAATTTGGTTTGGGGAACCAAGGAAAATAGGCAGCGCTTTTGGGGTGGCTGCCTATTTTTTTACTTTATAGGAAAGACTTTTGGCTGAGGGGAGAGGATGTTCTGTTCTTGGGAAAACCCTTGAGCATCCGTTTTTTGTGTGCTATATTATAAGCATAACAGGAGCTTAAATTTGAATAGAAGTTTATATTGCCCCAGCAGTTAAATTTCAATGGAGCAATAGTAAGGAGCATCTATGGGAAAAGCATTTGAAGAACTGCAGATAAAAGATGATTTCATGTTCAGCGTCATCATGAGGAACCCGAAATTCTGTAGGCCTTTTTTAGAACGGGTGCTGGGCATAACAATATCCCGCATAGAATATCCTAGGCCGCAGGAAACGATAGACATTTCGGCTGATGCAAAAAGCGTGCGCCTTGACATTTATGTGGAGGATGGGGAAGAAACCGTATATAACATTGAAATGCAGGCCACAGCGAATAGGAACCTTCCTAAGCGAACAAGATATTATCAGGGAATGATAGACCTGAATATTTTGGAAAAAGGAAAGGATTATAAGGGCCTGAAATGCAGTTTTGTCATTTTTGTATGTGCGTTTGATTTATTTGGTGAAGGGCGGCATATTTATACGTTTGAAAACCGCTGCATCCAAAATTTGGGGCTTGGATTAGGGGATGGCACAGCAAAGATTATATTGAACACGAAAGGGACAATGGATGATGTAACGCCGGAGCTGAAACGGCTGCTTGATTTTATTGATGGCAAGGAGCCGGAGGATGATTTTACCAGGGAATTAGATGCGGCAGTGCAGTCAGCCAGAAGGAATGAGAAGTGGAGGTTGGATTATATGACGTTGCAGATGCATTATCAGGAAAAATATGAGCAGGGTGTAGAGCAGGGAATAGAACAAGGGATAGAACAGGAGAAAAAACAATCTGCACTGAGGATGATAGAAGCAAATAAATTATCCCTAAAAGAGATTGCGCTGTATTCTGGCCTTACTATGGAACAAGTAGCTGAATTGGAGCAGGAATTTACGAGTTAACCGCCAGAGTAATAATTACTATAATGGTTAGAGTGTTAAAAACACTAATCTATAATAAAACTGCATAATAATGATGCCAAAAGCCTGTAAAAGCAGAAACCTCTGCCTTAGAGCGTGTTTGAAAATTCATTCCTACAATTTTCAGACACGCTCTAGCCGGCTTCTGGCATTTTGAATTAGGAAATCATACAGCTTTCAAGGTTCCCCCTGTTTCCACAATTTCCCTCAGCACGTTTGCCACAGACTCCGTCACCCGGTCCGCATAGTCCGCCACTCCCGGCGCAGCCGTCTTCATGGCATACCCTATCCCTGCAAACCGCAGCATTTCAATGTCATTGTACTGATCCCCAAACGCAATCCCTTCTTTTGCCGGAATCCCAAGGCGTGCAAGGAGCATGCCAAGTGCCTTTCCCTTATCGGCGTCCGGCGCAAGGAAATCCACCCATTCCTTCCCGGCTGTCACCACGCGGATTCTGTCAGAAAACCGTTCCTTTAAAAATGGATCCAGTTTCTGCGTGCCCTGGAAATCACAGATTGCCAGCTTTAAGAAAGGCTCCTCAACCTGGCATAGGTCGTCCACTACGGCAATGTCATTGTGGAGCACATCGCGCATGTGGTGGACGAATGCATTGTTTCTGGAATCTGTATAGTGGCGGGATTCGCAGGAAAGCAGCGTATGGCAGTCCCCATATTCCCTCCCGGCGCCAATGATTTCAAGGCCAAGCTCCCGCCCAATCAGGCCCCGGGAAACTACCTTCCCCTCATGGATGCAGAGGGAACCATTTTCCGTTATATAAGAAATCATGTCTTTTACAGGCCCGAACAGGCGGCGGATGCTGTGGTACTGCCTTCCGCTTGCAGCAATAAACCGGATGCCCTGTTCCCTCAGCTTCAAAATCAAATCAAAGATCTCTGGCGCAATGCTCTGTGCGCCGTCAGCCAGCAGCGTCCCGTCAAGGTCGCTTGCAATATACCGTATCATAATGCTCCTCCTTCTGTTATTTTGCACTAACCACTTATTATAAATGAAAATAGGTGAAAATGGAAGTGCAGGAAAACCATGTAAAATTACCCAATTCCATAAAGAGGAAAACATGCACAAAAATGCGCTAAGACAACTGTAAATATAAGGAAAATCTGTAAAGGTACAATTTTGCGCATCCAGCAAAATGGGGAATTGTGCCCAATAAAACTTGGAAATCAGGCAATATAATAGTACAATTTTTAGTGACAGGACAATGCAATACCAAAATGAAACGAAAGGAGGGCGGTTATGAAGAAGGACATGATTGCAAGAGAATTGGTCCATCTGGATTTTGAAGTGAAGGACCAGGAAGAATTTTTTGACAAAATGGCTGATGAGCTGCATCAGCTTGGCTATGTCAGGGAAACCTATAAAGAAGCGCTGAAGGAACGTGAAGCGAATTACCCGACAGCGCTGCCGGTAGAGCCTTACCCGGTGGCAATCCCCCATGCCGATGCACAGCATATCATCAACCCATTTATCGCACCAGTAAGATTAAAAGAACCTGTTGACTGGTGTGAGATGGCAAACAATGACGAGGTACATAAGGTCCGGTTCATTTTTGTCCTAGGATTCATGAAATCTGACGAGCACATTGAACTGCTCCAGACACTGGTGGATAATTTCCAGAGCCCAGAACTGATGGATAAGCTGATTGCGGCAAAGACGGCAGATGAATATTATGGGCTGGTATGTAATATGCCGGGGATGGATTCCTAAAGGGAACAGAAGCTTCCCAAAAACAGAGCCTGGATATTCTGGGGTGTGCGAAGGCCGTAAGGCAGCGCAGGATTGGGAGGATTTTAAAACAAAGAAAAATAAGGAGGAGAAGAATTATGGCAACAAGAGTTATCGTAGCATGTGGGAGCGGGGTAGCAACATCACAGACAGTAGCAAGCAAGGTAGCGAGGATGCTGAAAGACAAGAAAGTAGATGCAGAGGTACAGGTAATTAACCTGCGTGAAGTTGACCGCTATATTGACGGGAGCGCAGCTTATATTTCCATCGTGAAGAATTCGAAAGAATACCCAATTCCAGTTATCAATGGGCTGGCTTTCTTAACAGGCGTAGGGAAAGATAAGGAATTTGACAAGCTGGTGAAGGCAATCGAAGATTACAAACCAGTATAAGGAAAGCGCAGTACCTAGTCACATACCTGCCTTTTGGCGGCCATGTGGCATGTGTTGCCACGGAACAGGAAGCTGTTAGGGAGCGGGACCGTATGCCATAGGCAGCCTTTCCAGGGCAGGCATTGCAGCTATCATAGTAGAACAGAAGAAAGGTGAAGGAGGAGCAAATGCAGATATTACAGAATGTTGTAAACTTTTTACTTGGCTTGGGCGCGGCGGTATTTGTGCCAATTATCATAATTATCGCAGGCCTGATCGTTAAAATGAAAGTAAAGGACGCAATTTCAGCAGGCATTACCCTTGGTGTGGCATTCTCTGGCATGTCAATGCTTATCAGCTACATGACAGGCGCCATTACCCCGGCTGCTGAAGCAATGGCAAAATCCACAGGTATCAGCCTTCCGATTACGGACGGCGGCTGGACGACAATGTCCACGATTTCATGGTCCTGGCCATGGGCGTTCTTAATGTTCCCATTGGTGATCGGCATCAATATCGTTATGCTGATTATCAAGCAGACAGATACATTTAATGCAGACTTATGGAATGTTTGGGGCAAGATCTTTACGGCTGTAGGCGCTTACTACATCACAAAGAGCGTAGTAATCGCATTTATCATTGCAGCAGTGCAGATTGTCCTTGAATTGAAAAACGCTGACTTCCATCAGCACCGTATTGAGAAGCTGTCCGGAATCCCGGGCGTTACATGTACCCACAAGATGGCGTTTCTGGCAGCCCCGATGTACCCCATTGACTGCGTGCTCCGGAAAATCCCGGCTTTGAACAAATCTTTTGACGCAGACGATTTAAAAGAAAAAGTTGGTATTTTTGCAGAGAACCATATCCTTGGTTTTATCCTTGGCGTGATTTTCGGGATTATTGCAAGGTATGACGTGGCAGGCATCCTTACCCTTGGGATCCAGTGCTCCACAGCTTTGACTTTGTTCCCGGTTATTTCCAAGTATTTCATGCAGGCTTTGGAGCCAATCTCCAATGCAGTTTCTGAGTTTATGCAGGCAAAGTTCAACGACCGCGAGCTGTTTGTTGGGTTAGACTGGCCGTTCTTAGGCGGTTCCAATGAAATCTGGCTGGCAGTAATCTGGACAATTCCGGTAACTTTGGTTATGTCCTTCTTCCTGCCAGGGAATGAAATCCTTCCATTTGCAGGGATTATCAATATTGCCATTGCAGTGCCGGCATACTTTGTATGCAAGGGCAACATTATCCGCATGATTATCCAGTGTACTATTTTTGCACCGGTATTCCTGTGGGTAGGTACCGCATTTGCGCCGTTTGTGACGGAACTTGCCAATACCACAGGGGCAGTTGCGTTGGAATCCGGGCAGATGATTTCTAACTCCAGTATTGACGGCCCGATTATTACATATGCTCTGGCGCATATCGCCCAGATTGTGGATGGGAATTTCATCCCAATTGTAATCTTCGCAGTTTGGTTTGTTTGTTTTGTGTTCTATTCAAGGAGCCTTATCAAAGAAAAGAAAGCAGACATGGCTTCTGGAAACTAAGAATAATTTTAATTGCATGTCATTGAATATAATATGAAAATTGGAAAACGGTATTTTTTAATATTAAAAGAAATAGTAGAAAATAGCGATAATATCACCGGTAAAGAGCTGGAAAGCAAATTCCATCTGACAAGGAAACAGCTAAGCTATGGGATTGGGAAAATCAACGAGTACCTAGAGAGCTGCGGATATGCAGAGATTACCCGGGCTTCCAATGGAAAAATCAATGTTCCCCAAGAGGTGGTTAATGAAGTAGATCTGGCAGAACTGGAACGGGAGAATCAGGAGATTTGCTTCTCGAAAGAGGAGCGAATCGACATTCTCCACCTTATGCTTTTAACCAGCAAGGAGGAATTGTCGCTTCAGCATTTTATTTCAGAGTTGAAAGTCAGCAAGAATACAGTGCTTGCTGACTTGAAAAAATTGGATAACGCGCTGCCGCAGAACCAGCTTGGGCTTTCCTATGGGCGGCAGAACGGCTATACCTTAAGCGGTTCGGAATACGCCAAAAGGCAGCTTCTGATTACAACCCTTGGTAACATCATCATACAGTACAAGCATGCGCCAATTGTGGCGGAAATCTGTGGCCTTGGGAAAGCGGAGCTTGCAGAAATGCGGGCACTTCTGACGAATGTGCAGGAAGCCCTTGGGATCCGTTTCGTAGGGGAGATGCTGGAAGCAAACAGCTATCTTTTCGCAATCCTGTTCCGCAGGATTGAAGAAGGGCTTACGCTGGACGAAGTCCCCGAGGATCTGCACCTTGTGGGTGAAACATGGGAGTATAACGTGGTAAAGGGATTGACAGAAAGCAGGAAGATTGCCAGTGACGATGAAGTCATGTACCTGACTGCATATATCCAGGGCACGAAGCTGGAATCTGCCAGATGGGTGCGTGATGCGGTAAATGAATTCCGGCTGCGGCGGGCAGTCAGGGAAACCATTGAGAACTATGAAAAGTTTACAGGCATCACCATCAATGAGAAGGATGAACTGGAAAACCTCCTCGTCCATCACTGCGGGCCGGCGCTTTACCGTATCCGCTACGATTTTCATATTGGTCTGGATATTACAAAATATGTGCTTCCAGCATACCAGAGCTTCCATGAGCTGGTGCGGAAGTCCGCCGGCCCCTTAGAGGCATTGGCGGGGAATAAAATTCCGGAAAAGGAATTGGTATATATTACGCTGATTATCGTTTCTTTTACCATGAAGGAAGGGATGTCGGTGGAAGATTTGCGGCCAAGGGCTATTGTGGTATGCCAAAACGGCATTACCGTGTCCCGGGTGCTGCTGTCGCTGCTGAAAGAGCTGTTCCCGGGCATCCGGTTTGTGAAATGTATGTCTGCAGGGCAGTTTACAGGCTATGGCGAACCTTATGATATGGTATTTTCTACCATTGCGCTGCCTACAGGGCAGAAGCTGTATGTCATTGACCCGCTGATGGATGAAAAGCAGAGGAAGAACCTGCGGGAGAAGGTCCTTAAGGATTTTCAGGACGGGAATGTTGCGGACTCAGGCCGCGACGAGGTAATTAAGATGGCCAGTGGGTTTATGGACGGGGCTGTGCACCTTTCCAGCCAACAGGCCCGGAATATGGAACAAGGAAAGCTGCATCTGAAGGATATCTTAAAAGGCAAGCATATCCGCGTGATGAAGGAGCCGTTAGAGTGGCAGGAGGCAGTGGAATTTGCGGCTGTGCCCCTCCTTTACGACCACAGCATCCAGATCAGGTATGTGAAGGCCGTGATAGACAATATCATCAAAAACAGGCCGTACCTTGTGATTGCGGACGGCGTAGTGGTTGCCCATGCAGGCATCAGCGACGGGGTAAATGACGTAGGCATTTCCATTATGGTCCTGCCGGAAATTATCCCGGTGTTTGATTACCTGGAAGCAAAGGTAATTATCGTGCTGGCAACCCCGGATTATGAAAGGCACTTAACGGCGCTGAATGAGCTGATTCTGATACTGGAAGATGATAAGAAACTCAGGAAGATAAAAAATGCAAAAAAACCAGAAGATATTCTGGGATTATTATAGGAGGTAAGATTATGTTAGAAACATTGAAAAAAGACGTTTGCCAGATTGCAAAACGGGCACAGAAAGACGGGCTTTGCAAGCACAAATCCGGGAATTTCAGCGCAAGGGACTTAGAAAGCGGCTATGTGGTAATTACGCCCACCAGCGTTGACCGGGAACTTTTAACCCCAAGGGACATGATTGTGATGGATCTGGATGCAACTGTAGTTGAGAACCTGTCCGGCTTAAAGCCCACCAGCGAATCGTTGATGCACCTGATGATTTACCGCCAGAGACCAGAGGCAACGGCAATTGCACACACACACTCTGCTTATGCAACCACATTTGCCCTTTTGAACAAGCCTATCCCAGCTATTGTATATGAAGTTGCAAACCTTGGGCTTACCAAAGGCAGGGTTCCAGTTGCGCCCTATGGCCGCCCGGGCACCACAGATTTGGCAGACAGCGTAATTGAAAGCTGCAAGGAAGCAGACTGCTTCCTGTTAGAGAAGCATGGCGCGGTTGCACTGGATAACCGTGACATCTATGAAGCATTTTTAAAGGCTGCTTACATAGAGGAGCTTGCAGAGCTTTACCACCATGCGCTGACAGCAAACAACTGCCAGGAGCCGCCTGCATTTGCACAGGAAGAACTCCAGAAATGGGAGTACCCGTCACAGATTAAGTTTAAAAACTAAGGAGAGCAGGCTGTGAAAATATATTTAATCCGGCATGGAAGGCAATGCGATAAACGGTGCAACGTGGATGTGGACCTGTCAGAGGAAGGGTTTCTGCAGGCAGACTTGGCAGGGCGCAGGATGAAAAACTGGGGCATACAGAAGGTATATTCCAGTGACATGGTACGCGCCCGCCAGACCGCAGAAACGGCCAACAAGCATTGGAATGTGGAGCATGAGGTCATCCCGGAATTCCGGGAACTGTATTTCGGTGAGATGGAGGGCATGATGCCGGACCAAATCCCAGTGGTGTATGCCGAGTTCCAGAAAGAGCAGGACGCCATGGTAAAAGACCTGAAATATCCCGGCGGGGAATCCCCCGGGGAGGTGGCAGAGCGCGGGATGAAAGCCCTGGAAAAAGTAGTGGCAAGCGGCCTGGACTGCGTGGCAGTAGCCACCCATGGGGTTTGGATACGCGCCGTCCTGTGCCGGATTTTAGGCCTTGACGTGGCAAAATGGAAACTGTTTGGCGTTACCTTTGAGAATGGGAGCATTACCGAATTAGGTTATGACCATAAGAAAGGGTTTTTCACGGTGGAGCGGTTTAACGACTACGCCCATCTGGAAAATTACCCGGAACTCCTGCGGGAGGCATGGGGCGTAAAAGAAAGCTGAGGGCAGCGCCGATACATACAGGTTCGTATTAAAAAAGAAAGGAATGGAAGATTTTCATGAAAAAAATAATTAACAGCGCAGATACCTTTGTGCAGGACACCATGGAAGGGATTATCTGTGCCTACGGAGATAAAGTAAAGCTTCTGAACGATGATTTCCGGGTACTGTTGTCCAATTACCCTACCCCGGATAAGAAAGTCGGGATTGTAACGGCAGGCGGCAGCGGCCACCTCCCCGTATTTTTAGGCTATGTAGGAAAAGGCCTTCTGGATGGCTGTGCAGTAGGGGAAGTATTTGCTTCGCCAGCTTCTGAAAAAATGGCTGACATGATACGGGCATGTGACAGGGGCGCCGGCGTGCTTTGCCTGTATGGCAATTACAACGGGGATAAATTCAACTTCCAGATGGCATGCGACGAAGTGGAATTTGACGATATTGAAACAAAGCATGTGCTGGTACGGGACGACGTAGCAAGCTCCCCCAAAGAAAATGCAGACAAACGCCGGGGCGTTGCAGGCATGGTATATGCATTTAAGGTTGCAGGCGCAGCAGCAGACAAGATGATGAGCCTGGAAGAAGTTGCAGCCGTTGCAGAAAAAGCGCTGGAAAACATCCGCACCATGGGCGTAGCCCTTTCCCCATGCATTGTGCCGAAGGTTGGCAAGCCTACCTTTACTATTGCAGAGGATGAAATCGAAGTGGGCATGGGCATCCATGGCGAAGCAGGGATTGAAGTAAAGAAAATGATGACTGCGGATGAAATCGCAGAAACCCTTGTGAGCACTATTGTAAAGGACATGCCCCTTGCAGATGGGGACGAAGTGTCCGTTATGGTAAACGGCCTTGGCGGGACTCCAATGGAGGAGCAGCTTATCGTATACCGCAAAGTGCACCAGATACTTTCCGGCATGGGCGTAAGCGTTGTAATGCCCCATATCGGCGAGTATGCAACTTCCATGGAAATGGCAGGCCTGTCCGTGACAATTTTCAAGCTGGACGCACAGCTGAAAGAACTGCTCCAGGCGCCTGCAGAGTCCCCCTTCTATACCAATGCAAATAAATAATGTTGGCATAGGGGAAATAAGATAGGGATGTAACATACTATAGTCAGTTTAGCAGCATGGAGGCAGGAGCATGGACAGAGCATCAGTGAAAGGGATTATTTCAGCGATCAGCGCTGAAATCAGTGAAAATAAAGATTACTTAGTGGAATTGGACCAGGTAAACGGCGACGGCGATTTAGGGATTTCCATGGACGACGGCTACAAAGCAGTGGTAAAATTCCTGGAAACAGCAGAGGAGCCGGATTTAGGCAAGCTTATTATGGCATGCGGAAAGACATTTAACGCAAGCGCGCCTTCTTCCCTTGGCACCATTACAGCCTTTGGCTTTACCGGCATGGCAAAAGCATTGAAGGGCAAGGAAGAAGCTACCTTTGAGGAGGCTGCAAAAGCAGTCCTTGCAGGGGTGGAAAATATTATGGCAAAAGCAGAATCCAAGGTAGGGGAGAAAACTATCGTAGACTCCTTATATCCGGGGGCAAAAGCTTTGGTTGACAACAGCGCTGACCCGGCAAAAGCAGTGGAGGAAGCAGCAAAGGCAGCCGAGGAAGGCTCAGAAGCTACCAAGCAGATGCGTGCCGTGCATGGCCGCGCAGCCTATTCCGCAGAACGCAGCATTGGCATTTTGGACGGCGGTTCCGTGGTAGGCAAATTGATTTTTAAAGGAATCAAGGAATACTGTCAGGCAAAATAAAAAGCAGGAAGTACCGTAAGGGAAAAAACCAAAGGATATTTTTTGCGGAATAAAGCATATAGGAGATTTTGGGAGATGGAAGCAGTATATGAGGCAAAGACAAAGCACACCGATGAGATGATAAAGCAGTACGTGAAGTTCCAAAACAATGTAAATACCCCCACAAAAAAATTGCAATCCGTCCTGATTGCTATGTGCGTCCTTGCCCTTATGCTGCTCGTCCCCCAAAAAAACTTCCATATCCTGTGTATGACGGTGGCCGCCCTGATTCTCCTCAAGGCAATTGCCGGGGATTTCTTTACCGCCAGCTATTTAAAGCGGGAAGATGAGAATTATAAACGGCAGAACGACATCCTTTACCATTTTGGGAACAGCGGTTTCCATATGGAAAACCAGGCAGATAAGGAATCCCTCCGCCTGTCCTATCAGGATATCCGCGCTTTGTACCAAGATGAAAAATTCTGGTACATCTGCATGAAAGGCGGGGAACTCCATATGGTTGGGAAAGGGGATGTGCTGAATTACGACGGCAGGTTCGGGATGTTCCTCGAAAAGCAGTCTGGCCTTAAGCTGAAGAATGCTAAGACTACCGTCCTTGAACGGATACAGATTATGCAGGGGCGCAAGAAAAGCTTGGAGGAGGACCGTAAAAAGCATCCGCGGAAAGGGCTGCTGCCCTAATAAGGAAAGCGTATTTAGGGAAAATTTATAAAGAAGTATTTTCTGTGTAAGGGACGGTACAATTTGAAAAAGGTTGCACCGTTTCTTTTTCTCTCATAGGAAAAACCTTGCCGCGCTAAAGCATGAAGGTATTTTTCCTATAAGAAAAAATAGGGATGCGCTGGGGTAGCATCATTTGTTACAATATTTTGTTGCCAGAGTAATATAGTAATAAAAAGCAAAAAGACAGGAAAAATATGGCGGCTAACAGCGAAAAATTTGAAAATTTATTGAACCTTGCCCTGGATGCTACCGGGCGGGAGCGGGAGAAATCCCTGCAGCTTGGGGTAGGCTTTGAGCCAGAGGAAAAAAGGTGGGAGCTGATTGTAAAATATTCCGGGGACATCATGCGCCTGTCCGCAGAAAACCCTGAGATACAAGTCGTGGAGCTGATGAATGAATATGCTATTTTGTATGTGCCGGAAAACGCCATGGAACAGGTGGCTTCCGCACCAGAGGTAGAGTATGTGGAAAAGCCCAAGCGGCTGTACTTTGCTGTGCAGGAAGGGAAACAGTCGTCCTGCATTACCCCTTTGCAGGGGGCACGCTACCAACTGACTGGGAAAGGCGTAATTGTGGCTGTTTTAGATTCCGGCATTGATTACAGCCATCCAGATTTCCGCAATGAGGATGGGAGTACCAGGATTCTGGCCTTGTATGATGAAACGCTGGACAGGGAATTTACTGCGGAGGAAATCAACCAGGCGCTGGACGCCCCGAATGAGCAGGAGCGGTTTGGCATTGTCCCAAGCCGGGACACTTCCGGCCATGGCACCCATGTGGCAGGGATTGCGGCGGGCAATGGCAGGGCTTCTGGCGGGGTAAACCGGGGTGTGGCATATGAAAGCTCCCTTCTGGTGGTAAAGCTTGGGACACAGGAACCAGATGGGTTCCCAAGGACTACCCAGCTTATGCGGGGCTTAGACTATGTGGTAAGAAAATCCCTGGAATACCAGATGCCCATGGCAGTCAATATCAGCTTTGGGAATACTTATGGTTCCCACAGCGGAACCGCGCTATTGGAAAGCTATATCAACGACATTTCTAATTACTGGAAAACCAGTATTTCCATTGGCACTGGAAATGAAGGGGCAGCCCGGGGCCATACTTCCGGCATTTTGCGGCAGGGGGAGCCCCAGGAAATTGAATTGGGGGTAGGGGAATATGAAACATCCATTAACCTCCAGCTTTGGAAATCTTATGTGGACCAGTATGATGTTGTGCTCATCCATCCTTCCGGTGCCCGGGTAGGGCCTTTGCGCCAAATCCAGGGCCCCCAGCGTTTTGTCCTTGGGGAAACAGAGCTTTTGGTATACTATGGGGAACCAAGCCCCTACAACATGTATCAGGAAATCTATATTGATTTCCTTCCGGCGAGGGATTATATCAATAGCGGGGCATGGACAATCCTGCTGGTTCCAGAGCGGATTGTCCAAGGCAGCTATGACCTTTGGCTGCCTGGGCAGTCTGTGCTGAACCAAGGCACAGGTTTTTTGTACCCAACCGAGGAAACTACCATGACAATTCCCTCCACGGCGGAAAAAGCGATTTCCGTAGGAGCCTATGATGCAAAATACCAGCAGCTTGCCAGCTTTTCCGGCCGTGGGTTTACAAGGCAGACCAATCAGGTAAAGCCTGATTTGGCAGCTCCTGGCGTTGGCATCCGCTCCGCAGCCCCGGGCGGCGGTTATGCAGTCCGTAGCGGCACGTCAATGGCAACGCCTTTTGTGGCAGGGAGCGCAGCGCTGCTTATGCAGTGGGGGGAATGTGTTATTATATTGCCAAGTTAGCAAGAACCCAGTAAAAACAAAGGGTTTCGCTGATTTAGTCCTACGAAAAAATGCCGTTTGGCAGGAAGATTTAGCGATGGGGCGGCGGGTCTGTTTTATTCAAAAATCCATACTTATTGAACTACTAATGTTCAATAAGGTATCGGGAAATAGCGGTTTGCATTCACGTAACACGAGGCGGTTCGTGGAGGGTAATGATAGTTTTCTATGAAAAAATACCCTGTAGCGGAGTAATATTGATAAATACGGGCAGACTGGGAACCTTTGTCCCGCCCTCAATCTGCCGGAGATAAGTTGCGTTGATATTGCAAAGTTCCGAGAGCCTGTCTGCCGTGAATCCCCGGTCTTTCCTCACCATGTTAATACGTTTGCCCAATCTTTTTCCTTCCATAATGCCCACCCATTTCATAAGCTATTAGCATTTAATTTGTTCACTTTTAGACTACATCACACGTAGGGATTGCAATAGATTCTAAAAAACTATACAATATTATCTGATAGACTATGAAAGAAGAACAACAGAATGGAACTGAACTATTTTAGGGACAGGATTTTTGATTTACTGAATGACAGCGAAAGGATGGGGATTCCCGACCTGAACGCAGACGAGCGGAACAGCCTTCTTACTGTCAGGACAGAGGACGGGAATGTATTTGAAATCGTATGCCGGACGGCGGCGGGGAAGGAGGACGGATGGACGACCGCAAACTGACGGTATGTTATGGGCGTGGCAATTACAAGCAAGCCCCGCCGCAGATTCTTTTACAAGGTAAGTGGCTGGAACAGGCCGGATTCTCCGCAGGGGACAAAATCACCGTGAAATGCCAGCAGGGGCAGCTTATTATTACTAAGAACGAACCATCAGCAGAGCATGAAAAATAAATATAGACAAAGGCCGCTTTTGCAGTATAATAG
>ERZ778516.782-NODE-782-length-26066-cov-19.600707_pt1 | contig 26066 bp, 24 predicted proteins | sample MGYA00510342_ERZ778516 | MGnify/ENA primary metagenome ERZ778516 (study PRJEB29527, sample SAMN07138961) | mouse gut metagenome | material: feces | host: mouse | place: China:Nanjing | collected 2016-01-25 ... | reverse complement strand
TGCCGTTAATCGTCCTTGTCGTTTTCTTTAGCAAGAACTATATATTTTCTGTTTTGTTGTGTGTTTTTTACAGTATTTTAAGTATGACAGCCGAATCGTCTTTTGGCGCACTGCCTAAAGTGATATGCTGGCTAATGCCAATTCCGCTTACAACACTGTGGAGCGCAGGAAATTTAACTGCGCATGGCAATATGGACGGTGTTGGTGCGCTGGAAAATTTAATTCCGACTACATTTCAGACAATCATTATTTTAGCCGTTATCGCTTTGCTTTCAGTAATAGTGATTGATTATATGTATAAAAAGAGAGGGGATGAATGATATGTTTCGCATGGTTAAGACCGAAATATGGAAATTAAAGCGGTATCATATGATATGGGCAGGTGTTTTCCTAATGCTGCTTTCCGTCGTATTAACGCTTTTTTCCACAACCGCATTGGACGGAACGGTCTGGACATTTTCCTTTTTTACAGAGCAGGTAATCAAAAATAATGCCACAACGATTTTCCCCATGTGCATTGCCCTCATTGCCGGATATATCATAGCAAGGGAAGGGAAAGACGATACGCTGAAAAGTATTATGACTATTCCTGTTCCTTATAGCAGCCTGTTATGGGGGAAGCTGCTTGTATGTGCGCTGCTGTCTTTGTTTTTTGGGCTGGTAAGTGCGGCATTCACGGTAATTGCCAATTTGATGATGGGATTTCCGGGAATTTCTGTAACATCAGTATTGCAGACATTTATTCAGATTATTCTCAACTGTCTGTTTTTGTATTTTGCGGTCATGCCTGTAATTGTATTTGCCGCCCGTATACCAAACGGACATATGCTTGGAACAATTATTGCCTTTGTTTATGGCTATGGCGGTATGTTTGCTTCTGGAAATGTTACATTAGCAAATATTTATCCGGTTACTGCAAGTTTAGGCTTGATCAGCTACCGGAGCTACGATCCAGCGGTACATTGGAATGTGTTAATCTGTCTGTTTAGTATGATTGCCGTATTGATGATTACTGCTGTTTTTGTATTCACTGCAAAAGGAAACGTGCCAGTCAAGGCGGCAAAAAAGCACAAAAGAACAACAACCAAAAAGGGTTGGTAAGGGAGGTTATGGATTTGGAGCTAAAAATAACAGAAAGGTTGATGATATGTGTCATAAAAAAATATTTTCTCTTGTGCTTGTGTGTACTTTAGCAATAGGCTTATTCCTCACAGGCTGTTCAAAAGATGAAATTCTGGATCAGTACAATAATGTTGTTCAATCAGCCGGAAATACGGCACTCACAAGCGATTTTTCACTGAAAGGGGACCGGGCATATGGGGATGATTATTATACCGGGACTTATACTGCAGATTATAAGGATTTTTCTAAAACAGAATATCTCTTTGGAGGAACTTCTATCGAGCGTGAAAATGGCAAAGATATTTCTGTTTCCTGCGACTTGGAGATTACCGAGGGAACAGCGCAAGTGTTTTGGGTTTCCGGCAGTGATGATCCGGTAATCCTGCTTGAAGCAACTGACAGCTATTCAGAAACAATAACATTGCCGGAAGGCGGGAACTATATTGGCATTACAGGAAATAATTTTACGGGGCATTTGGAAGTGAATATAGAATAATAATCTGCCGCACGACGGCATTGCCACATGGTGGCAAAAGAAAAAAAGCCGTCGTACAGCAGCCATGTTTTAGTGCCTTAATTTTACGGTGGCTTTGGATAACAAAGCTGCCGTTTTTGTTTGGAGAACTAAAATGGAATGGGTTAAATCAGGAGGCCAATAATGGGAAAGAGGAAATTGAAAATATCGCTCCATAGTGTAAGGGAAACAAAAGAATTATAGATGGTTTTACACATTAAGGTGTACCACAAGGAAGAAAGAAATTTCACTGCGGTACACCTTTTTTAATGGTGCGGAATTTGTCTGATTTTGGCTTTTGCTACCGTTTATCCGTTGCATATTTGTGTGAAAAATCTGACTGGAACTATTCTGTTTTTGGAGGGAGATTCCGCTTGGGTTTATTGCTTCATGGAGGGTTGCTTTGAGAGCATGGCTTTCTGTGTATCCTACACCTGTTTCATTAGCTTTTTTACTTCCTCTACATCGGCTTTATATACGTTGCCTGTGGCGTTCATCCGCTTAGCGATCTGGTTCAGGTTGCCGCTGGTTCTCTTTCTGGAGAGCCTTATACTCCCTGAGGGTAACCGTTTCCTCCTCCGATACTTTGATTGGGGAAAGCTGCTTTACCCACCCACTGATAGTACTCCGATTTACGCCATATTCACGCTCCAGTTGTGGATACGAGGTTCCTCCGGCATTGTACAGATCCACGATCTGCTGTTTAAATTCCAGAGTGTAAGATTTTTGGTTTTTTGCCATGTTGAACATCTCCTTTGCTCTTTCACTTTATAGTATAAGTTGTTCAACTTTTTCTGTCCACACTTATATACTAACACCAATCTGCTGACACTCCCTTGTCTGCAAAGCAACCGGCAGGATACGGTTTAACTCGCCCTCGTCATAGCGGTAGCAATCGGGGAAATACTTCACAATGATACCGCCCATGATATACTTGTGATGGTTCTCGGCTTTACGTTTCTTCTCGTTCTGTTTTTTCTTCTCATTGGCTACACGCTGTTGTGCCTGTTTCAATGCCTGCAATGCCTTTTCTAAATTTTTGCTTGCGTCATTCTTGCTCTTAATCATTTCTGATACCTCATTCTTTCTGTGCTGTGTTGGTGGTTTCTGAAAACAAAAAAGGTAGCTGGTTAATTGTTAAAATAAATCGCTACCAACGGTAAACAATATTCAATTTTTATATCATTTTACTGTTTTGAATTTCCCCGACAAACTGTAATACGTAAAATTATGGATATATTTCTTTTGCATTGACTGGTAGTTTTCTTACATGCTGTAAAAAATTCAAGCTATTTTTTGCTTGTTCAAAATCATATGAAAAATTTTGCTTTTTACTAAATTCTACTGCTGTACATTGAAATAAATTACACATTCCAAAAACAGAATTCCATATTGACTCAATTTCTGCGACAGAGTATGTTGCAAGAAATTGTCTATACTTATCTTCCGATAAATATTTTTTGAAATATTTGCCGGACTTACCTACACTAACAGAAAAATTATGTTCTATACCAATTTCCCATTCTAATAGGCGTTTTAAATGCGGTCTTAGGACGAAATTTATCACATCCATAGCATAAGGAAGTTCATTGCGCCATAAACCTTTCGCCACATTATTCAAGCACCACCAAAAATCTGAACAGGCACATTGGAATTCAATTTCTTGCGGTTCTTTGACCCAATATTTTTTGTCATCGGTTTCTTGAGGATATGGCACGATACCGTCTTTATCCACTAATATTTGATACAGTTCAAGATTTGCAAGAGCATTTTCTTTGGTACATACATGTAAATCCATCCTATTTCCATCGGCAAATTGTATCTGCCAACCATAACAATTCTCTACATCCGATGGATAGAAAACATTATCTTCAGGATAATGCATATACAAGATTTCGCCAAAACACTTTATCCATTCCTTATTCTCACGAAATGGTTTTGTAGTTGTTACAATATATACAATATCATAATCCTGAAAAATATCCTTTGGAGCGTTTGGATTTGTTCGAGAGCCTTCAATATATGCTGCTCGAATATTTTCTTCCTTAAAAGCAATATCTTTTATTAAAGATATCATTTCTATCTCTGTGCGCATTTTCGTTGTCCTCCCTACGAGTTTATAATTCAATGTCAATTTGATATTTATCATCAATAAAAATATAGTTGACCTTGTAAATCTGGCACTGTTCCAATATTTTGGCATTATCTCTAAGTGCTGTTTCTATCGTATAGCCCTCATCCTCCATTCTGTTTTCCACAATACTTGCATATTGTTTTATATCACTAAAATGATTCGTAATATATTTATTGCTCATAACTAAGCAATAATATTTGATGTTTTTCAAATACGTTGCTCCAAAATCTTTCGGCCATTCAAAAGGAATGTAACAACCTTCCACAATAAAATTTTGCTCATTCTCTATAGCTGTTTTTATCATTTCACACACAATGGGCCACAAATAATTCGTTAGTTCTTTTTCGTCACTAACAGGGGTAAGTGTAGTATTTCCACTGCGAATAAGCCCCATTTTTAAATGGTCTATGGATAAATAGGGGTATTTATATTTTTCAAGTAGTTTTTGGGCAAGTGCTGTCTTACCTGTGTGGGATGCTCCTGTTATCAAAATAATCATTCGATTACTCCTCCATTCCATTGAAAAAATTCCGATTTGTTTAATTGTTCAACGCTGTTATTTTACCACAACCGCATACACAATTCCATTTAATTTTATTTATTTTTCCTTTGCCTTATTCTTTGCAATCATCATCTGTCTTGCCCGTTCCCTCTGCCCGGTACTGACCGCCCTCGGCTTACGGTAGCTGACGTATGATTTTGGAAAGGAATAGGTCTTAGATACTTCGTCCTGCCCTGCCAGCTTGTATGTATCGGGGAAGCCGGCAACAAGCGTGTCAAGTTTCCGTATGACTGCCTTATCCCTTGTGTAGAGGGTGGCGGTCTGTTCTCCTGCGTTATAATTGAGAATACTTTCCTGCTCGTATCGTGAAAGCTTCATAGTGCCATATCCCCCTTTTCCTTGCTGTGGGTTCTGTGCTGTTTTCCCTCGGCAACTGTCGGCTGTTTTGCCTGTTCCTTTGCTTTGGCTAACCTTGTCTTTATGGAGTGGTCACGCTCGGTCAGTTTCCGTCTTTTGGTGGTGGCGGTCAGTTCCGCACACGTTTTTTCTGACAGGGCATTTAATTTTTTTAAGGTGGTACTTACAATCTGCTTGGTGCCACTGTCCTTTATCTGTGGCAGAATTGCGAATAAATGAGCGCACGTTTCCGCTTTGCCCTGCTCCCCAAACTGATAGATTAAATTGATTTCATCAGCGTTGAAAGGTATCTGCATAGTTGTTCCCTCGCATAAGCGCTCCACGCCCACGCACTTAGGGAGATTTCTTGTCAGTTCGTAATTACCGCATGAAAAAAAGCTATAACCGTTATTGTCATAGCCTTTTAAGGATTGAGGAAGTCCCTTTCTTATTTGTATTTGTTTGTCACCCCTCCGCACTATCCAACATCACACGCATTTACCACTTCGAAAACGTCGGCGCAGTGCATAAGCTCTTTAATGGTTTTGAATTGCTTCCCCTCGTCCGGCTCCGGCTCGTCCTCGTCGTAATCGTCAAAATCGAAATCTTCAAGGTCGGTGTCGCCCTTGACGTTCTGCTTCGGCTTCATAAACTTAAAATAATAGAACGCGCCCCCGCCGCCAAGAAGTGCCACGACAAGGAAAAGCACAAGCCCGCCCGCATTGCCTTTTTCTTTGGGCTGCTCCGGCGGTTCTTCGGTTTCCGGCTCCGCTTCCTTGCCGCTGCAAGCGGTCATGTTGTCCTTGCAGACGGGGCAGCTCACATTTACCTTTCCGGCTTCGCATTTCTCGGTGCAACTGCAAACGGCGGGCGGGGCTGCTTCGGTGCTTCCGTCCTCCATAAGTGCTAAGAGGTCGGCTTCGTCCACTTGATTAAGGAAATGTACGGTGTTCTCGCCCTCGTCGTCCCGGTCAATGAGGATATAAAAGTAATTGCCGTTTTTGGTCGTTACGGTGATAAGCTGCTTGTTGCCGCCGAAATCGTCTACAAGGGTCGCGTTCCCGTCCGGGGTAAGGGGTTCTTCCTTTTCGGGTTCCTCATAGACAACGCCGCTGTCGTCGGTCGCGTCCTGTCCCTCCGGGGTCTGTGCAAAGGCGGTGTTGCCGGGGCGTGTGCCGTTTGTAAGCTGTACGCCGCTTAAATCCTCGGACGCGCCCATATCGGGGAAGCCGCCGCCGAAAATCAGCGGTTTGTTGCCGCTTGTTTCCAGATTTGTATCCCAGCTTTGCAGCGCCCTGAAATTTCCAAGGAGTACCTATTACAAAGCTCTGGTTTGTGTACCCTCAAACCGGCAGAAGGAATATGAGGAATTCAGCCAGAAGGTAAAGGAAGCTTATGAAGATTCAAAGAAGCGGTATGGGGCAGTTAAACTATGCCGTACCCTCAATGGCAGTGGGATTCCCTGCAGCATAAAACGGGTTCAGCGGCATATGGCAAAGCAGGGACTGCGCTCTGTTGTAGTAAAGAAATACAACCATCATGCCAGTCACGGAACCGTTCCAGATGATAAAGAAAATATTCTGAAACGTGATTTCGAGACGGAAACCATCAACCAGAAATGGTGTACCGATATTACCTATATCCATGTACAAAAAGAGGGATGGACCTATCTGGCATCAGTAATGGACTTGTGCAGCCGTAAGATCATCGGATATGCGTATGGAACATCCATGACAGCAGAACTGGCGGTAGAAGCTGTTAAGAACGCCTGTCTGAATGTCAGGGAGACCAGAGGGATCATTCTTCACAGCGACTTGGGAAGCCAGTATACAAGCCAATCATTTGAGAAGTTCCTGAACAGCAGGGAGATACGGCATTCATTTAGCCGAAAGGGAAATCCATATGACAATGCTTGTATCGAATCGTTCCATTCTGTACTGAAAAAGGAAGAAATCTATCTTCATACTTATCAAGATTCCAAAGAGGCCCGCAGGGCAATCTTTGAATATATAGAGGGCTGGTATAACCGCAAACGGATCCATAGTGCAATTGGTTATATGACACCACAGCAAAAAGAGAATGAGGAACTCAAAAAAGCAATATAATCTTCCAGCTTTTTTTGTCCAAAGTATTGACATAGGTCCAAAAATATATATACCCTGCCATGTACCCAAGTAAAGTTACACTATCTGTAAGCTAGAACAGATTGAATTTAAAACACATACATGTTATGATAAAAGCAGAAAAGATATTGTGTATGCGTGGCATTACTTGTGGGCACTGGCTGGATGTGAAAGATGGTTATAGGGAAAACTTTGTCTGTATAGAACTTAGTGATGTAAAAACAGAACAGATTTGAAAACCACCAAGCAGTTTAAGAAACCATTTTTAGGAACTGGCTTTTAAGTGTATTTTATATTTGATAAAGAGGGACAGGGATTATGTATGCTAAGGTCTGGTATAATGTAACATGTAAATGGTGTGTGGAAGGAGCAGATAATGAAACAGCTACCTATTGGGATAGAATCATTTAGTGAGATTATACAAAAAGATTATTATTATATTGATAAAACAAATATGATAAAGGATTTATTAAATTCAAAAAGTAAAGTAACTTTGTTTACACGTCCACGCCGTTTTGGTAAAAGTTTAAATATGGATATGTTAAAGACATTCTTTAAGGAAGGTACAGATACGTCCCTTTTTGACGGGCTTTCCATTTCAAATGAGAAAGAGCTGTGTGAAAAATACCAGGGGAAATATCCTGTAATTTCACTCAGTTTAAAAGATGTGGGCGGAATGGTATTTGAAGATTTCATTGACGGGATAAAATTTATTATAAGCGGAAGTGCATACCCATATAAGAGGTTATTATTACAAAGCAGCCATCTTGATGAAGATGACAAAAAAAATGCCAGGTGTATTGCTGCAAATAAATTTAAATCCATGGCAGGTGTATATTCAAGCCTTAACCTGCTATCCAGGCTTTTGTACCAGCATTATGGAAAAAAAGTTATTATTATTATTGATGAATATGATGTGCCACTAGACAAAGCATACCAGAGTGGGTTTTATGATGAAATGGTGAAATTTATCCGCCTGTTTTTCGGAAGTGCCCTGAAAACCAATGAATATCTTGAATTTGCTGTACTTACAGGCTGTTTAAGGGTTTCTAAAGAAAGTATATTTACAGGCTTAAATAATTTTGAAGTCATGGGGATTTCTGATACCAGGTTTTCAGGGTATTTTGGGTTCACTGGTGGTGAAGTAAAAGAAATACTGGAATATTACGGACTGGAAGATAAGTATACACTTTTTAAGGAATGGTATGATGGCTACAGGTTTGGTAATACAGAAATTTACTGCCCGTGGGATGTGATAAACCAGTGTAAATTATTATGTGAGGATAGCAGAGCCCCGATGCAGCCATACTGGATTAACAGCAGTGGGAATGACATAGTAAGGGATATTTTAAGAGGGGCTTCTGCAAATACCAGGGAGCAGGTTGAAAGCCTTGTTTCAGAGGAAAGTATAAAACGGGTTATAAATACTGACCTGACATATGCAGATTTAAAAAATGCAGACGGGCCAAAGAAAGAAACTTACCTCTGGAGTATACTTTATGCCACAGGGTATTTAACAGATTCAGCAAGACCTGAAGGTAAAATCCATACATTAGTAATACCCAACAAAGAAATTTTAGAAATTTATAAGGAACAGGTTTTGTCCTGGTTTAATACAAAAGCAGGACATGGAAGCCAGTGGGAACAGCTCTGCAGCGCAGTTGAAAATGGTGATGCAGAGGGGACAGAAAAGGCATTAAATAATATTATGCCAAAATGTATCAGCATACGGGATACTTATTCAAGGAAGGACATGAAAGAAAATTTCTATCATGGGCTTTTAATAGGGCTTATGTCATGTAATGAGGAATGGGTTGTAAAATCAGAACAGGAATCTGGGGAGGGGTATCCTGACATACTTGTTAAAGCTGTAGAAAAGAGGGCAGGCTGTGTTTTTGAAATAAAGTATGCAGAGGATGGCAGATTTGATGAAACATGCAGTAAAGCCATGCAGCAAATTAAGGATAAAAAATATGCAGATATTTTAAAACAGGAAGGTATAGAAAAAATTTACCTGTATGGAATAGCTTTTTACAGGAAATACTGTAAGGTTATATGTGAGCAGGAAAATGTAAATCTGGTTTAGACAGAATATTATAACAGGATAAACCAGATTGATGTTGTATCATTTTAGTTGACACCTTATACACAAGGATTTGATGTATAATCAAAGAGAAATAAGGAGGCAACTAAAATGGCAAAAAACAACAGAAATATGACATGGAGTACAAAATACAGGCCGTAAAGCTGGCAAAGGAAATTGGCGGGGCAAAAGCCGCTGCTGAATTAGGAATCCCTGAAAACACCTTGTATGCATGGATGAAAGCTGCAAGGGAGGGGCGGCTGGATGCCGGCTCCGGTTCACACACCCCTCAGACGGCCATGAATCTGGCGGAAGATGAATGCAACGACACTTATGGGAGAACCCGCATGTATCAGGCGCTTTTGTTGAAACAGCCGAAAGGCATCCACATACCCATAGAGCGGACGGTTTACTGCATCATGGAGGAAATCGGGCTCAGTCACCGCCCAAAGCGCAGGCCAAACGGGATCACAAAAGCTGACCGTGAGGCGCGCAAATCTGATGACCTGCTGAAACGGGACTTTACGTCCGGAGAACCATTAAAAAAATGCATAACGGACATAACCGAAATCAAAGCAAAGGACGGGAAACTCTATGTGTCCGCCATATTTGACTGTTTTGACGCCGCAGTCCTCGTACTGGCAATGGACACGAACATGAAAGCGGCTCTGTGCAGACAGACGCTTGAGAACGCTGTCCGCTTCTATCCGGCACTCCGGGAAGCCGTGATCCATTCAGACCGCGGGGCACAGTACACCAGCGGAACCTATCGTGAAGCTGTCCATAAATACGAAATTCTTCAAAGCATAAACAGTGCGGGAGGACGATGCCATGACAATGCACGATGCGAGAGCATGTGGGCGCAGATGAAGGAGGAACTCCTCTAAGGACGTTATCATACTGAGGAAATGAACATAGGGGAACTGAAAACTCTTATCTGGAGATACTTCATCAGCTATTGGAACAATAGGAGGATATGCTCTGCGAATGAGTGGCTTCCTCCTATTGTCAAACGACAGAGATATTATGAATCTCTGGATGCTGCAGCTTAGGCATGTCTCAGCTGGTCATATAGCTTACAATGCGAGGGATAAAAACACTGAAGGCGACAAGCTTGGGTATGACCATGGTTTTGGTGATATGTGGGAAATTGAAGACAGGGCTGCAACAAAGACAGATTCATGGCTGCAGATATTTAACTTCAATGAAGATGATTTTATTCTTTATGATTTGGAAGCGTCAATGAGCAGTGATTACAAGAGCGGCGGTACACATTAACTGTTTTGCAGCCGGGACAGGCTGCCAGCCCGAAGAGGGCTGGTGGTCTTTTAAGAAAGGCATTGTCTAAAATATTTTGTTGTGTTATGATATTAAAAAAATAAAAAGGACGTGGATTTTGGTTAAACAGACAAAGAAATAAAAAGAATACAATAAGAGTGTTAAGTCAGCCCTTAAGTATCAACTATACTTTAGTGTGGTGGTGTAGTACAATGGTTTTATTCGAATATTAGAGGAGGTGTTTGTTGTGGGTAAGATAAAGCCAATACCTATAGGGGTGGAGTTTTACAAACAGATGATAGATGATGGGTATTATTATGTGGATAAAACTTTGTTAATACGTGATTTGCTTGACCAGAAAAGCATAGTAACATTGTTTACACGTCCAAGACGTTTTGGAAAGACTTTAGACCAGACTATGCTGCGTACATTCTTTGAAAAAGAAATACTGCCAGATGGGACAGTTACTGATAATTCTAAGTATTTTGATGGTAAAAAGGTTATGGCGGCGGGGAAAGAATATATTAAGCATTTGGGGCAGTATCCTGTAATCTTTTTATCTTTAAAGTCGGCTAAGCAGCCAACATTTGAAATGGCATATGGAAGTCTTATTGATGAAATAAGAAAAGAATATGACCGGCATAGTTATATCCTGGAAAGTCCTGGAATTACTGAAAAGGTTAAAAAAAGATATAATTCTGTATTAAACATGGAAACAGATAAGATAACTTATGCCAAATCCATTGCATTTTTATCTGAATGTCTTGAAAAATACCACCGTCAAAAAGTAATCATACTTCTGGATGAATACGATGTACCACTTGAAAATGCTTACTTTAATGGATTTTACGATGAAATGGTTTCTTTTATCCGTTCATTGTTTGAATCTGCGTTAAAGACAAATGAAAGTCTTAAAATGGCTGTAGTAACCGGGTGTCTAAGAGTTAGTAAGGAAAGTATTTTTACAGGGTTAAATAATCTTAAAGTAGTTTCTATTCTGGACGGGGGTTATGCAGAATACTTCGGATTTACACAGAAAGAAGTTGAAAGTTTTCTTGAGGCTTATGGCTTAGCGGACAGGGCTGATGAAGTAAAGGAGTGGTATGATGGTTATCTTTTTGGCCATGTAGAAGTATATAATCCCTGGAGTGTAATAAATTATGTTTCTGATACTGTTTATGGGAATACAGAATTCCCAAAACCGTACTGGTCTAATACTTCTTCTAACAGCATTGTACGTGAGTTAATAGAAAATGCAGATGACAGGACAAAACATGAATTAGAAGAATTAATTGCAGGGGGAACAATAGAAAAACCTGTACATGAAGATATTACTTATGGGGATATACACAAATCGCAGGATAACCTGTGGAACTTCTTATTCTTTACAGGGTATCTTAAAGCTGTGAAAAAAAGTTTCAGGGAGCAACAGATATACCTTTCAATGACTGTACCTAATGCTGAAATTATAAATATTTATAAAAACCAGGTAAGGGAGTGGTTTATGCAGAGTATAGACAGGCAGGATTTGTCAGGTCTTACAGAAGCTTTTGAGAATGATGACTGCGAAAAGGCTTCTGATATTATTACGGCACAGCTTATGGAAACGATAAGTTTTTATGATTACAGGGAAGACTACTACCATGGTTTTCTGGCAGGGCTTTTAAAAAATAACGGCAGGTATGTTGTAAAATCTAACAGGGAAAGTGGTCTGGGGAGATATGATTTAATCCTCAAGACCCGGAGGATACTTAAAGGCTGTGCAATCCTGCTTGAATTTAAGGTAGCAGATAATGTGCATGGGCTGGAAAAAGGCTGCAGGGAAGCATTGCAGCAGATAGAAGATAAACACTATGAAAATGATGTCAGGGAAGAGGGATATCCGAGTGTTAAAAAGTATGGGATTTGTTTTTATAAAAAGGAGTGTCTGGTGATGGCAGGTGAGTAACTGGTTCTGGGGACTGTTTAAGCTTTTATCCAGGGTGTCATAGTATACCGTTTGGGAAAATAGCTGTCTTTTAGAAGGAAAATTCCAGGCAGGCTGCTGCCTTTTGCGCTAGGTTGTGGTTTACATAAGCTTTAGTGCAGAAGCTTGTTTATAAAAGAGTAGTAAAAGTTTCCGATGTTTAGTGTGGTGGTGTGGTACAATAATCTTATTAGGGATTAGGAAAATTGGAGGTGTTTGTTATGGAGAAGATTAAACCAATACCTATAGGAGTGGAGTTTTACAAAGAGATGATAGATAAAGGTTACTATTACGTTGATAAAACTTTGTTGATACGTGATTTGCTTGAACTTTTATATGTAAAACTTGACAGGAGTGTTTTTTGTTTTGTGGACTCATTGACTTCTTTTATAAAGCTTTTTGATATCCTGGCAACAAAATATATGCCTTTTTCTTCTAATTTTTGTATTAAGGCTGCACTTGCAAAACTTCTGTCATAAAGAATAATATCTTTTCCTGGTATGTGGTTTTCTAATAACTTATAAGCTGGTTTATGTTCATTTGCTGTTTCCATTTCAAATCCAGCATCTATAAATTTACTATCCAATACATCAAAAGATGTTACTGCATGGAACTGTGGATATAAACAACCTTTGGAAAGTTTATAATTATCCTTTATTTCTTTTGTATTAGGTAATTTACCTTTTACACCATTTTATAACTTCTATAACTTCTTTTATTATTTTTTTATAATACATCACCCTGTGATATAATAGCATATTTTAATAAAATTTTTAATATTTTAAGTTAATGACATTGGGTGGTGCTTTCCCTTCCTAAAAATGTAGGAATAGAGATTGAAGATTAAGAGAGGCGGCATTATCATAGCGGATTTGGGGCAGCATGAGACATCAATCCAGCCGGGAATCCGTCCTTGTGTTGTGATGAGCAATGACATGGCAAACAGGCACAGCCCGGTTATTACGGTTGTGCCACTTACCTCAAAGATACACAAAAAAGAATACCTGCCAACCCATGTGTTTCTGAATGGATATAAGAGTACTGGGTTGGAACGTCGCAGTCTTGCCCTCTGCGAACAGATTACTTCTGTTGCCTTTCCGGATATTCTGGAAGTAGCGGACAGTGTAAGTGAAAGAAAGCTGGCGGAGACCGGATATGCGGTCAAGATACAGTGTAGGCTTGCGGCATAAATTATCAGTCATAAGACAGGCAGCTTTCCTAATAAAATGATACTAGGGCCGGAAGTAAATAACAATACATGCTTGCATGTAAATTGCTATTTACTGGCTTGACCCGCTAAATACCGGCAAGAAGCAGATTTGTTTGCAAATATGCGTGATTGGAGATGTTTATAGAATTGCGGAAATTACAAAGCAATGTAGCAATTCGTAGTATTAGTTAGAGGCAAAATGGTTTTGCACCGGCATCCTATGGGAAAGGAGTGGCGTTTTAGTGACAATGGAACAGTTATCCAGACTACAGAAAATACCCATTATGGAACTTCGGCGGGAAGAACTGTCAGACGCAGATGAGGTGGTAATAGATACCTCAAAAAGCCTGAACCAGCGGGTACAGTCCTTTTTCAGGCAGATGAAGAATCCATTTGCACAGAATGTGGGGGAATATATATTACAGATTGGATATGCAGAGGGTGTGCAGGAAACACTGGATGACCGTATGGTGCAGCTTGTCAGAAAGCAGACTACGGTTATGTAAAAAAGGCGTTTACAAAACGCAGGGAGCGTGTTATTTTTTTATCAGGACTAAACCAGTAGGAATCCTGATGGAAAGCCATACCTTATAGGATGGGTTATGCTGACGAATTATAAATCAGGAGGAATACCAGATGAAAGAAAAAGATTTTTATAACGTGGCAGTCTATCTCCGTCTGAGCCGGGATGATAAACCAGATGGCAATGCAGAGAGCAATAGTATCCATTCACAGAGGGATATGATACGTTCCTTCATCCGTAAGCAGGATGACATGGAGATTTACGACATCTATGTGGACGACGGATGGTCGGGGGCAAATTTTGACAGGCCTTCTTTCCGGCGGATGATGGAAGATATTGAGGCTGGATGTGTTGATTGTGTAATTGTAAAGGATTTATCCAGATTTGGACGAGATTATATTGAAGCCGGGCGGTTGATTCAGAAAACCTTTCCGGCTTTTTCTGTGCGTTTCATTGCACTGAATGATAACTTTGATTCGCTGACGGCAGATTTTAATGAGAAAACGTTGGTGCTGCCGATCAAGAATTTTGTCAATGATGCGTACTGCAGTGATATTTCCAAAAAAATCAGGAGCCATCAGCAGGTCAAGAGGGAAAAGGGGGATTTTATCGGAGCATTTGCCGTGTACGGTTACCGCAAGGACCCGGAGAATATCAACCGCCTGCTTGTGGATGAATATGCCGCTGGGATTGTAAAGAAGATATTTGCATGGAAAACCGCAGGCTTAAGCAACCTTGCCATAGCGGAAAAGCTAGATGGTATGGGAATCCTTTCCCCGATGGAATATAAGAAGTCGCAGGGGGAGAAATTCTCCACCGGGTTTGTCACCCATGTTAGGGCAAGGTGGTCGGCGGTGGCAGTTAAGCGAATTCTTACCAATGAACTGTACACGGGAATGATGGTGCAAGGGAAAAACGAAAAGGTCAGCCATAAAGTGAAACGCTCGGTGGAAAAGCCAAAAGAGGAATGGGTGCGTGTACCAGATACCCATGAGGCAGTGGTATCGGCAGAGGATTTTGAAACCGTCCAGAAACTGCTTGCTGTAGACACAAGGGCGTCGGCAGGGAAAGCCGGATGCCATATGTTTACGGGATTTCTGTTTTGTGGGGACTGTGGGGAGCCAATGATACGGCGGATAAACCGTTACAAGGGCACGGAAAAGGTGTATTTTATCTGCCCTACCAGAAATAAGGGGCTTGGATGCACAAGGCACAGCATCCCAGAGGAAGAACTGAAACATCTTGTCCTGGCAGGCCTGCAGCAGCAGCTCGCATTGTTTTTGGATAAGAGCCATGTACTCACGCAGATAGAAACAATGGAAGTGCAGTTTGACGAGGTAGCGGCATTTGATAAAGAAATCCGGAAACTTCATCAGGAACAGGAAAAGTATGTTTCTTTGCGTAGCGGACTGTATGAAGATTTGAAACAGGGAATCATCACGGAGGAAGATTTCAGGGATTTCCGGCAGATATACGAAAAACAATATCAGGCGGCAGAGGATGCAATCAGGCAGCAGGAGGAGGCAATTAAGGATTTGTTTAAGGCAGGGGTGTCTGCGGGGGCAAATCTGGAAAAGATGAAATCCACACTGGAGATTACGGAATTAACCCGGGATATTCTCGTGACTTTCGTCAGCCGTATTCTTGTGTATGAGGATAAGCGGGTATTTTTGGAACTTAGGGCAGAGGATATGTTTGCAAAGGTCTTGATGCTGGCAGATTTTATTGAGAGTAAAGAGAATGCACCGGTAATGGAGCAGGAAAGAAAGGAGATATCGTAACATGGCACGTACTTCCAAAAAGAAAAAAACAGGGAAGATACCTCTTTCCAGGCGTTTCCATGTAGGGGTTTATGCAAGGCTTTCTGTGGAAGGCAATGAGCGCAAGAATGAATCCATTGACACGCAGATTGCGATGGCAAAACAGTATTTGAAAGAACATCCGGAAATGGAGCTTTATGACTGCTATACGGATTTAGGCAGGACTGGAACCAGTTTTAAGCGGGAAGGTTTTGAGCGGATGATACAGGATGTGAGGAAGAAACGCATTAACTGTGTGGTTGTCAAGGATTTATCCCGTTTCGGCAGAAACCATATAGAGGCGGGGAATTATATCCAGAAGATTTTCCCTTTTATGGGCGTCCGCTTTATTGCCCTTGCAGATGGGATTGATACATCCGGGACAGATTCCGGTATGGATGAAATGGCGCTGAACCTCAAAAATCTTATGAATGAGATGTATGCCAGGGACATTGCACAAAAGGTAAAGTCCAGTAAGCGAAGCCGTCAGGAACAGGGGAGCTATACTGGGGGAATTCCGCCTTATGGATACCATGCAGAATGGATAGAGGGAAAGAAATGCCTTTTTATCTGTCCGGAGACATCGGGGATTGTCAAGGATATTTATGGGATGTATTTATCCGGCAAAAATATGTGCCAGATTGCCTGGGAACTGTATGGACGGGAAATCCACCGGCCTGGAATATATAAAAAGACAGGGCATGTGTACCGGCAGGAGGGGGAGGTTCTGGAACAGTGGGGAACCGGGACGGTAAAACTTATTTTGACCAATCCTGTCTATATGGGCTGTCTGGTGCAGGGGACAACCTGTGGGAAACAGTATAAAATCAGGAACCGCCATGATGTGGACAGCGGGGATTACAGCATTAGGTGGGGAACCCATGAGCCTCTTGTCAGTGAGGATATGTTTTTTCAGGTGGCTGCCATGTTTGAAAAATCGGCAGCAAAATATTGTAACAGTGATGGCTTTTCCAAAAAGATGCCTCCGAAGGAGGACATTTATGCCAGGGTGCTGTTCTGTGGGGAATGTGGAAAGCGGATGGCAAGGGTGGCAAATGCAAAAGAGTTCAGTTCTGGTCATATGGTCCGTTACTATGGTTATTACTGCCCGTCCTCCCACAGGCTGGATGACCTGCAGTGTCCAGCAAAGAGCATAGGGCAAAGTGTACTAGATGACATGGTAAAGATAGCACTGCATCAGGAGTTTGCCTTGTCGGGCCTGCGTCCGGGCAGGCTGGTAAAGGAGTATGAAAGACAAGCGGAGGAAAAAAAACAGCAAATCAGACAGGAGATTGTCCGGTGTGAAAAACAGAAGGAATGTGGGAAAAAGAGAGGGAGCGGGCTGTATCTGAAATACCATGAGGGCAGCCTGCCTCTGGAAGAATTTCAGCAGATGAAAAAGGAACAGGAAAGGTCTCTCCATGAATTGGCAGGGAGGATAGAGGAACTGCAGCACAGACTAGACGGCATGGAGCGTGAGATAGCGGAAAAAGGGAAGTTCTTGCGGAATCTGATAAAATGTAATGAAAAGACGAAACTGACAAAGGATGCCATACATACCCTGATCCGCCGGATTGATGTGTACGCCGGCCACCGGGTGAAAATTACCTTTGCCTTCCGCATGAATGAATTACTATATGCTGATGAAAATGGCAGGTCAGAGAAAGGAGGCTTACAGAATGAGTACAAAGACGGGAAGAATCAAGCAGACGGATAAGGATAAGGCGGTAACCTTTATCCGCATTGCGGTCTATATGCGCCTTTCCAAAACGGATGAAACTATGCAGGAAGAAAGCAACAGTATCTCCATGCAGCGCATTTTAATAAGGAAGTATATTGCCTCCCATTTTGCAGAGTATGAGGTTATGGAATATCAGGATAACGGATTTCCGGGGACTAATTTCAACCGGCCGGGAGTGCAAAGGCTTCTGGAAGATGCCAGAAATGAGAAGTTTGACTGTGTGGTGGTAAAGGATTTTTCACGTTTTGGCAGGGATTATATGGAAGTGGGTTCTTATCTGGAGCAGATATTCCCCTTTTTGGGAATCCGGTTTATTTCTATTAACGACCATTACGACAGCGGCAGTTCCCAGGGAAATACCGCCGATTTGGATGTGAATTTCAAAAATCTGCTCTATGACTTGTATAACAAGGATTTATCGCAGAAAGTAAAAACTTCACTGCGGGCAAGAAAGGAGGGTGGGCAGTATGTGAGCGGCAACGCCCCATTTGGTTATGAAAAAGCTCCGAATGACAGGCATATGCTTATTATCTGCGAGGACGAGGCGGCGGTTGTCAGGGAGATTTTTGCCCTTGCCCTGCAAGGGATGACTTCCTCACAGACAGCGAAGAAGTTAAATTTAGAAAATGTGCCTACACCGGTGGAGTTTAAGATAAGGAAAGGAAAAACTTCAAGGAAACCAAAGGGGGATAAGTTTTACTGGAGCAGCAGTACCGTATGCAGTATTTTACGCAACCCGGTGTATGCCGGGGATGTGGAGTATGGCAAGACAGAGAGGGAACAGGTGGGAGGCCGCAATGTCCTGAAAGCAAGGGCAGAGTGGAAGATGATAAGAAACCACCATGCACCTATCATTGCCAGGGAGGATTTTGAGGAAGTCCAGAAAAGCAGGGGTGAAAGTTCCCAAAAAGTCCGGAAAAGCAGACACCCATTGATTGGCAGGGCAGTGTGTGGATGCTGCAAACGCAACTTGAGTGTAAAAATGGGACTTAATCCTTATTTTACCTGCCATAACCGGTATGTGACAGGCTTGGAAGGATGTGTCAGCAAAGTGAATGTGATGTTTTTGGAACAGGCCGTATTGTTCCGGTTGGAGGAATATCTGGAAAGCCAGAACCTTGCAGCAGAGGCATCCCAAAGGCGCCGGGATGATTTGGCAGGTAAACGTGATGAACTGCTGTGGGATTTGAGGCAGGCAGAACGGGAGTATGACAGACTGAAACAACAGCATTATGAGAGGTACCAGTTATATTCTCTTGGAGAGCAGACAAAGTTTAAGTCCCTTCATACAGAGATGGAGAAACAGCAGAAAGTTATCTGCGGTTTGCAGGGGCAGGTCATTCAGGTGGAGGAACAGATTGCTATGGCGGAGCCGGAGAAATTTGTTCCAGAGGATGATGTCTTGTTGACATCGGAGACAATGGAGCAGTATATTGATAGTATAGTGGTTTCTAATGAAGAAGAAATAGAAATCAGATGGAAAGAACTGTAATCTGATTTTGCAATGATTTAACATGACGGATGGGATTTTGTAGCAATTATCTGACAGCAGGTATGCAAAAAGGCGTGTGTTTATTTTAGAAAGCCGCTAAAACAGGGAAGTTTATAAATAAAAAAGTTAAAAAACTTTTCTGCAACTACTTGACATAAGAGGGCATAGATTACCTGCATCCAGGATTCCGTAATGATAATGGCACTACCAGGATTTTATATTTATGGGACCAGAGTGCAACTGGAGAGGCTTCTTATGGCAGGATACCTGCTGGTTATACACAAGGGGCAGAGTACAGTAAGGAGGATATAGATGAAGCACTTGCACAGCCAGACAGGGCAGCAAGCCTTAAGATTGTACCAGTTACTGACAGAGGCAGCGGACATGGTACTGCTGTGGCAGGTGTGGCAGCAGGCAACGGGGCAGCTTCACCAGGAAGGAGATACAGGGGTGTTGCACCAGAAAGCGGTCTTATAATAGTAAAACTTGGTAAACAAGGAAGTTCATTTGCACTTACAACAGAGATTATAGAAGCTGTAGATTATACAATAAGAAAAGCAATTTCATTAAATATGCCAGTAGCAATTAATCTTAGTTTTGGTAATAATGATGGTCCACATGATGGTAATTCCCTTTTTGAAAATTATATAACAGATATAAAAGGTATATGGAAAAATGTAGTAGTAGTAGCGGCTGGCAATGAAGGTGACGCAAGACACCATGCATATCTAAAACTTGGTAACCGTCTTAACCAGTCTGTTGCTGTTGCCATTGCTGAAAGTGAAAGAAATGTATTATTACAGATATGGAAACATTACCAGGATAGTTTCAGGGTTAATTTAATTGCGCCTGATGGAAGCAGGCTGGACTTAAATTACCAGGCAGGCAGTTCATTTACTTATACATTTGGCGGAAGCAAAATAGTTGTTTTCTATGGAGAACCTACACCATATACAATATCACAGGGAATTTTTATACAATGGCTGCCAGCAGACAGGGGAAATGGTTATATAATGCCAGGTGTATGGTATATTGGTTTTGAACCAGTAGATATAAGATATGGGGTTGTAAATATGTGGCTTCCTTCAATAGAAGTAGTAGGGCTTTCAACAGGTTTCCTTGCGCCATCACCTGAAACTACCCTTACAATACCAGCAGCAGCAAGAAATGTAATAACTGTAGGTGCTTACAATGCAATGACTGACAGTATGGCATCATTTTCAGGAAGGGGAAATACAACTGATGGAAGATACAAGCCAGTAATTGTTGCGCCAGGTGTTGATATTATGAGTGCGGCGCCAGGCGGTGGCTATTCTTCTAATACAGGTACATCTATAGCTGCACCATTTGTTACAGGAAGTGCTGCACTTATGATGGAATGGGGGATAGTACGTGGAAATGATGCATATTTGTATGGGGATAAGCTAAAGGCATATTTAATAAAAGGGGCAAGATGGCTTCCAGGGCAGACAGAAGTAAATACACAGGCTGGATGGGGAGCGTTATGCTTAAGGGACAGCCTGCCATTTATATAATGTAAATAAGATAATTGTTAAAGTTTATGAGTAATTAAAAAATGGTATCTGGATATTTATTTATATGGTAATTTGAAGATTAAAAAAACAAGGGTTTTATTACATAATAAAAAGAAATGTAAAGAAGAACAAAACGTGAGATATCTGCCATAAATAAAATAAAGACCATGCCAATAGATATATAATTTTATAAATAAATTATTTGTGCCAGCAGAAAGACCAGTTATGGTTTTTCTGCTGTTTTTAATAGAATAGAATTGTAATAACAAAGCATTGTCTGTTATTATTAAATAAAATTTTTAACATTATATATGCCAGAAAATAAGTAAGGTATCTGCCTGGCAGACGAAAGGAAGGACAAATATATATGAAACATATTATTACAGAACAGTTAATTAACCAGTTCAGGGAATATTTGAAATACGAGGAAAAAAGTAATGCAACAATAGAAAAGTATATACGTGATATAAAAAAGTTAATGGATTTTGCAGGTGGGAGGGAAATCACAAAAAAACTTATGCTGGAATATAAGGAAAATTTACGTATAAACCAGAATTACAAACTATCAAGCATAAATTCTTTTCTTATTGCAGCAAACAGGCTGTTTGGTTATCTTGAGTGGTATGGGCTTGGAGTAAGGACATACCGTATACAAAAAGAAGCATTTGTATCAAAGAAAAGAAATTTATCAATATATGAGTACAAAAAACTGGTACTAGCTGTCAGGCGTAAGGGAAACAAAAGGCTTGAAATGATTATACAGACACTGTGTTCTATGGGGATACGCATAAGTGAATTGTCTTATATAACAGTGGAAAGTGTAGAAACAGGTGAAGTTAACATTTATGGCAAGCGGAAGCAGAGAAAAGCACTAATTCCTGAAAAATTGCAAAAACAACTAAAACAGTATATTAGTAAAAATAAAATTAAAAATGGGGTTGTATTTTGTACATCAAGTGGAAATGCAGTTGACCGGAGCAATGTATGGAGGGAAATGAAAGCACTAAAAGAAGAAACACATGTTGAAGGGGAAAAAATTTTCCCACATAATTTAAGGCATTTGTTTGCAAAAACTTTTTACAAAGCTGAAAAAGATATATCAAAACTTGCTGATGTGCTTGGGCATAATAGCATAGAAACCACAAGAATTTATATAAGGACAACATGTGAAGAGTATAAAAAACAGCTGGATAAAATGGAACTGGTAATATAATAAAAATATTCCAGTATATACAATATTATACAGAATGTACAGCATAATGAAAATTATGTTGTATCTGGCATAGTGAAGATAATAACACAAAAAATTATATTTTTCAAGGTCTTTTATCTAAATTCTTTTTGGTATATATATACTTCATTATATATTTTTCTTGAAAGATAATCTTTATTGTAATTACTGTAAATCTTACAATCCAAGGATATTAGAATATACAACATAATTTTCATTACGTTGTATTTAGTAATATATTAAGAAAATTATAGTAAATTTTTAAATGCTGTTTATATAAGAAAGAAGGGGCGGCTGTATGTCACAGAAACCAGAAAGTGTTTATGTAATGCCACCAGAGGAAAATATTTATGGCATTAACAAGCATAAGGAAATATATCTGCAATACCCATCCTGTGACAGGGCAGGGAACAGCAGGCCATTCCTTATAAAAGAACTTGTAGGGCTGTGGCTGGATGATATAAGGAGTATATTAAGGCCATCCTCTTATGCACGTTACCAGAATTATGCTTATAAGTATATTTTTCCATATATAGGGGAAATGCCAGCATGTAATTTCGATGGTAGTATATTGTCTTCAACACTTGCATTTATCCAGGCAGAAGAAGGAAAAGAAGCACCATTATCACAATATACAGTTTATCTTATAGAAAGTATGGTACGTGCTATGTTTCATTATGGTGCGGAGAAAAGGTTAATACCAGAAGTTTTATTTGGAAAAGCAGAGTATATAACAGTTAAGAAAAAAGAGGCTGTACCACTTCCAGAATTAGATATACAGAATCTTTTATATACAACAGAAAAACAAGGGGAAGATTTGAAGTTACAAATCTTACTGCCGCTTTATGCTGGGGTTACACTTTCAGAGCTTTGTGGTCTTAAATGGGAAGATATCAATACAGTGACAGGAGAAATCCATATACACAGAAACCTGGTGCGTGTACAAAACAATACATCCCAGGATAGCAAAAACAATACAGCAACAGCTACATCTATGGCAGAATGTGAACTTCCAGAAAATATGTGCAGGAAATTTATAATGCCAGAAAAGCTGGTAAGTTTGTTAAAAGAAATAGAAAGTGTTAAAAAGCCAGCAGCGGGAAGTTATGTGGCAGAAGCAGATAAAAAAGCTGGAAGGAAAAGGAGCATTACCATGCCAGAAAATGCACCAGACGGAAGGACATTACAGTACCGTTTAAAATCAGCTGGTGAAAAAGCAGGTATAAAAGGGCTTACATTTAAAATGCTCAGGGATACTTTTGCAGTTATGTGTTTACAAGCTGGTGGTGATGTTTACAGTCTGGCATATGTGATGGGTGCAGGTATACCAGCAGTGTGTGACAGATACCAGCAATGGATGGTAAAGAATGATACATTTCTTAAGGGTATTGGATAAATATTAAATTTGTATTGATTATATTTGAAATTTAAAAAGGCGAATAAGATACAGAAGAACCCAAAGTTTCTCCATATTGTAGAAGCTTTGGGAGGAGGTGTTTTTACTTATATGGTGGAGTTATCAGTTATCTAAGGGACTTGTAAAAAATTATGATGTTTATATTGTATTTTTAATATGTATACAGGTACACCAAGGTTACTACAGATATTTTGATAAAAGAATATATCTTAATAAAAGTAAAAAAGTTTTTGGAGGAAATAAATGCCTGCAAGGATTTAAAAGTTTTTTTAATCAAGTAAATTATAAAAGAGATAAATCCAGATATTTTTATATGTACTAATACCAGTTAGTATGTTTATGCTATCAGACAATGTATGGAAAAGAATAATAATAAAGTCAAGGGATATGTGGAAAGGGTATATATGGATATTATAAAAAAATACAATACAATATCAATGGCAGAAAGATATTCAAAAATTTATTCATATGTATGTAATGGTGATACTAGTAATTTAAAAACTGGTATCTATATTGTTAAAGAGGTGGTGGCGTAGTGGTATATAGTGTTACAGACACCGCTTATATTGTATATGCATCTGATGATAAATTTGCAGAAATTCTTGGAGTATCAATAATTTCATTATTTGAAAATAGCAAAGATATGAAGAAAATAGTAATTTATATTTTAGATAGTGGAATTAGTGTAGTTAATAGAAGAAAAATAGAATATATATTCCATAAATATAAAAGAGGGATGCCAGAATGGATAAAAGCCAAAAATATTAGTGAGGAAATAGCTGTTGAAGTTTCTACAGACAGAGGTTCAATTAGCCAGTATTCAAGACTTTTTATTTCAAGTCTTTTACCAGAAGGGATAAAGAAAATTTTATATCTGGACTGTGATATATTAGTAGTGAAATCTATAAAAGAACTTTGGAATCTGGATTTACATGGAAATACAGTTGCTGCCCTTATGGATGCATTTAGCAGGTATTACAGAGTAAATATTGGCCTGAAACCAGATGGTATTATGTTTAATTCCGGTGTAATGTTAGTAGATTTAGGAAAATGGAAAGAACAAAAGATTGAAGAAAAGCTTTTAAATTTTATATCAGAAAAGAATGGAAATATCCAACAAGGTGACCAAGGGGCATTAAATGCAGTATTATCAGATAATATATATTGTTTTGAACCTTGTTTTAATTCTGTTTCTATCTATTTTGATTTTTCATATGATGAACTTATGGTATATAGGAAACCACTTGTTTTTTATAAAAAAAGCCAGATAAAAAAGGCAATTACAGAACCATATATTGTACATTTTACTACAAGTTTTTTAAGTAAAAGACCATGGATGGAGGGATGTTACCATCCATATGCAAAAAAATGGATAAAGTATAAAAACATAAGTCCATGGAAAAGTAGTCCTTTATGGAAAGATACAAGACATAAAATATATAAAGTTGCTTTTTGGGTGGCAACACATATGCCAAGAAAAATTATGTGTTATTTTTTTGGTATTTTGCAAGCTTATGTACGTCCAGGGTTAAATTATATTAAAAACAGATTGTAGCCAGATTGCTATCTCATAAGGCAGAAACCTGTATTTTTTAAAACAAGTGAGTCTATATAATATTAATTATTCAAAAGTATTTTACAGGAAATGTTTGATAAATATAAATATTTAATGGAAGGTGTCTGGTAATGATAAATAAAATTGCAGCAATAGTAGTTCTTTTTCACCCACCAGAAGAAGTATTTTGTAATATTTCTACCTATAGCAGAATTATTAAAGATATAATAATTATTGATAACAGTGGGAAAAAAGCAGACAAAAACCTGGCATATGTAAATAAGTTTAGAAAGAATGAGAAGGACAGGAATATTTATTATTATGATATGAAATGCAATAAAGGTCTTGCGGAAGCTTTTAATTATGGTCTGGATATAGCTAGTAAAATTGGATGTGACTGGTGTTTTACAATGGATAGTGATAGTTCATTTAAAAATGATATTGCTAGTATATATATAAATGCAGAAAAGAAATATGGCAGTACGGAAATAATAGCTTATGCACCTCAGTATGATTATGACCGCATTAAAGTTAAAATTAATAATAATATTAAAAAAGTAACATGGACAATGACCTCTGGAACAATGTTTAATGTTAAGAAACTTATTGAAGCAGGAGGATTTGATACATGGTATTTTGTAGATGGGATTGATGTTGAACTTGGGTATAGGCTGAAAAAGCTTGGATATAAAATATTACGTTGTAATTCTGCAATATTAAACCATTTGCCAGCACAGACTGTATGTAGGAATTTATTTGGAAAAACTTTTAAATATGGGATTGCCAGTCCAGAAAGATATTATTACCAGGCAAGGGCAGATACAAGAATTATTATGTCATATTTTTCGCCGTATGCATTTTTGGATTTATTTATGCGGTTATCAAAAATTATTTTTCTTTTTGATAGAAAAAAAGAGTACCTGACTGCATGGAAAAAAGGAGTAAAAGACGCTATATATAACCGAGGGGGGGGGCAAGAGAAACTTTTAAAAATCAAATATAAATTACTTAAATATAAAAAAGTTTCATTTGATATATATGATACTTTAGTTAAGAGAGATGTTGGAAAGCCAGAGGATGTTTTTTATTTGCTTGCAAAAGAATATATAAGTAAATTGGGAGAAAGAAGAACAAAAGAAGAGATAATAAATATAAGGCTGGAAGCACAGAAAAAGGCAGAAAAAAGTAAAAATACTGAAGAAACCAGTATTTATGAAATATATTTAAACTCTGGGTTTGATAATAATGAAAGACAGTTTCTTATGAATAAAGAATTGGAGTTAGAATATAAACTGTCATGCCGTAATCCATTTGTTGGGCAGATTTATGATTGGTGTATCCAATGCAAAAAAGAGATACTGGTTACGTCAGATATGTATCTTCCACAGGAATTAATTGAAAGAATTTTAGAAAAGAATAATTATAAAGAATTAAAAAAACTATAT
>ERZ778516.779-NODE-779-length-26093-cov-13.724211_pt1 | contig 26093 bp, 18 predicted proteins | sample MGYA00510342_ERZ778516 | MGnify/ENA primary metagenome ERZ778516 (study PRJEB29527, sample SAMN07138961) | mouse gut metagenome | material: feces | host: mouse | place: China:Nanjing | collected 2016-01-25 ... | reverse complement strand
TTTGTGCAAAAGAATTCGTCAGTGCCAAAGAGGGATTGGATGTCATGTTTGTCATGGATTACAGTGGCTCCATGAAAACTAATGATTCCCGGGACATAGCGAGAGGGATGGTGAAAGCATTTGTGGATACCGTTCATAGCGCGGACATACGTGTGGGTTTTGTTGCATATAATGACAGGATTCTCACTTTCACGTCGCCTCTTGCCATACAGACCGAAGAGGAAAGGGCAGATCTGAAGAAACTCATTGATCAGGAGCAGTATGCAGGGAATACGGATATCGGGCTTGGATTATCCTATGGGTTGGAACTCCTGGAAGAGGAAGCTGTAAGAAAGCGTGTCATTGTCCTGATTTCTGATGGTGAACCGGATCTGGAAGGTTCCAACACAGGACGTACAACGGAAATTTCCAAAGAAGATCTGAAGTTGGCTGCAGAAAAATGTACAGAAAACGGAATTCAAATCTACAGCATAGCTTTTGGGGATTATGATGGAAATACAGAGGTATTGAAAAGTATCTCGGAGAGTACATCAGCGCAGATGTATTCGGCAGAGACTCCTGAGAGACTGATTGAAGTTCTGTATGGAATATTTGGAACTAATATGGATTATAGCATCCAGAAGATCACAGATGGCGTATTTGCACATGGTATCCAGAACTTCCATGTAGGACTGGAGGAAAATTATACTGATGAGATGGATGTTCTCCTGATTTCGCCCGAAAAAATCGGAAATGTTAGCATTTTTTATGACGGACAGGAACTTCCTACTGCAAATCATGGTAATTATGTAGTAGGAAAAATAATAGAGCCCGATAATGAGATCAGAGAATTGGATATCCGGACAGAGACATTGGAAAGCCAGGAGTTGCAACTGTATCTGATTAGTTATCGGTCGCTGACTCCAGTGTTGGAAGTGAATACTTCCTTCTATAAAAATGAACAGTTCAGTTATGAATTGCATTTTCGGGATAAAAATGGAGAACTGGTAAAAGATACAGAACTTTATCAGAAGTTTACCTGCCAGTTTACCTTAGGTACAGAAGAAAATGGTTCAGAGATGCTTCTGGATGCAGACGCGCTGGACGGAGGTATCCAGGGAGAAAAGTCTATAGGACAGTCCGGTACCTTTTGCTTTCGGGCATATCTGGAGGACAGCATGGGTAACCATATTTTTGATCCGGTACAGATTACAGTGAAGAATCGTAAACCAGAAGGGAAACTGCCAGAGCAGGGAATGATCACGATGCTTACAGGAGAACGGCAGTATGTGCTGGATGAGTGTTTCAGCGACCCGGATGGGGATAAACTTTTTTATTCTCTGGTTCCTGGAACAGAGAATATTGTGCAAGCAGGGATCTCAGATGGTATTCTTACTGTTCGTCCACAGAAAGCAGGGATACAGGTCATAACGCTGTCTGTTTCTGATGGAGAGTATGTCAGTCTTTATAATTGTGAAATAGATGTCACACCTCTTTGGAGGGCATATTGGTGGTTTTTTCCTCTTCTGGCAGTAGTTGTTGCTGTTTTACTCAGAAAACGGATACATCATCCAAAGGAAATGTTGGAACAACTGGAGGAGGATACCAAACAGAACCATTTTTGTGGCAAACTGGATGCCTATTTTACTGTTCAGCCAGAGATAGAGGAAGAAATTCCGCCATTGTCTTTCCAGCTTTACAAAGCTGGGGGTAACAGTCTGGTACTTGGCATGTTGCTGAAAGAGTATCCGGAGACGGTTGATGCTTTGGGGCTGGACAGCATATATCTGATAGCGGATGCTGACAGGCGGATGGTGCTGTATCATACATCAGAAAGCTCCGTTATGATCGGGAATTCCATCGCGTGCAGGCAGATCCAGTACAGTGTAAGTTTTGGAGACGTTATTTATATCACATCTCTGAATGGAAGCTATGAACTGGAGATCCATTATATCGCGGTGATCCAATAAAGACAAAAGAAAGAGGAGGGAGTGAGAGCTCATGGAGACGATCACACAAACCAACCGGACGCTGCTGTTTGCGGAAATCAACCCGGAACGGAATAACATCCTTACCCTGATTGGAGATGTAAGAGGGAAAAGCAGTCTTGATGATGACAAAATGAAGGAGATCAATCAGGAACTGCTTGCTTCCAGTTTTGAGGAGTTTCTCGAAAAGTTCAGTCCGACCGTATATTCCTACTGTGATGCATATACCGGAGAAGTGAAGTATACCCTTGTGAGGCCAGAGAATATTCCCGACAATTGTATTACGGAAATTCCATTAAATGAGAACAATGATCTGCTGAATATGCTGATCACCTTACTGGAAGCAAAAAGTGCACAGGGAGTTGCTAATGTGGATTTTACATTCAGCAACATTCTGGACATGATTTCACCTCGGAAGATTATGGAGGATATCCGTCAGGTTCGACGGGAAATTCAGTATACATACGAAAAATATGCGCAGCTGGATAATGAGGATCCCAAAAAACTGGATCTGGGAGACCAGCTGAATGAGCAGTTTGAGCAGGCCAGCCATAATTACAACAATGTACTTGCCATGCTTCCTCTGGCAATTGAAGATGCAAAAACACGTCTGCTTCTTGGAAGTGGGGAAGCAGGACAGGGTGGTCCGGAATTTAAGGCAGGACTTCTCAGTATGGGAGAAGATGGTGAGCTGAAGATTCTGGAGATGAAGCAGGAGGAAAGTACACAGCTTGCAGTGGTGGATGACAAGATTCATACAGGATTGGTGGAAGCTTTTCGGGAAGATTATGATGCGCTGAACGATACTCAGTCAGATTATGTACGGGAACTGGTTGTACGGACTTTCTGTCCGCTGGGAACTTCTATGGAGGACCAGATTGATCGGGAGGCTGAGGTACGTCACTATAACCAGTACCTGGAGTTTTACAAAAAGAGCAAGGATGATTTTGTAAAAGCGGTAAAACCACTGATTGAAAAAATCCTGGGTGTAAAAATTTTCTTTGATCAATATCAGGTAAAAGAAAAAGGAATGCAGCCCAAACTTCTGATTACCAATATTCCTCTGGATATGATGGTAAAGGCCAGCAACCTTCCAAGGCTTTTGACATATTTGAATACCACAAATGATAAAAATGAGTTTGAGAATACAGTGTGGTTTGCCATTGTGCCTGATGTGGAACTGAATCAGAGCAGCGGAGGAAAGTTGCAGAGGATTCGTTTTGCCGGGAATCAGAGACAGGAGAAAACGGGAACCAATACCATGGAAAACCTGTCTATTCTTATGAATGCTATTCAGCCTTATCGAATTACCACATTTTTCAGTTTCCAGACAGGAGAGGAGACAACATTCAATTATGTGGCGACAGAAGGAGTTAGCATTTTCAAAGAGAAGTGTACATCTCTGATGAAAAAAGAATACAGTGAATTTGTAGTTCCCTGTATCCCCAATGCAACCATTATTCCAAAAGACAAGTCAGGATTGATTCTTGATAAGAGAATGGTCATGGATGAAGAAGGAAAGGTTTCTCTGTCCAGTGAAAAAGAAGATATCATGAAGATGTGGCTGGAGGGAATCTATGTAGGAGCCGCCTATGAGGCAGCAGGAATTATGGCAGCATGGCAATGTCCGGAATATTTAAAAGAGCGGTTTAACAATACCAGTAGTGAATATCCAGGTGTAAGGTTTGATGTGGAAGCAGATGACAATGCGCTTCTGGCCACCACAAGCTTGACTAAGGAAATATCAGGCTTTACAAATGCCATCAAAAATTCCATCAATCACACTGGTTTTGGCTTTGTATTCTCTTCTGACAATGCCCAGCACAAAGGACGGGAAATCAGAAATATTACTGTATATAAGGCGAGAAATCTGCTGAGCAACGGAACTGAGTTTGAGCCTGTTTACAAAACGCTGGTAGTTACTTATATTGAGCGGATGTTGCGCTTCTACAGCGGTGATTTTAAGCAGGATAAGATACTGAAATTTTTCAGCAGCAATCCGAACAGCCAGAAAAGCCGTTGGGATGCAGATCGTCAGCATATCAATTCTATCCTGCAGGATGGAGATGAGCTGGACTATATGATTGATGAAAAGAATGGGATCTGTAATGTTCAGGTGACTTTCGCAAACACTACCAGGAATTTGAAAGTTCAGCTTACCAGAAAAGCTGGAGAAAGATAAAAGCATAAGATAAAGAAATAAAGGAGGACAAGAGAATGGGATTACGTTTGAAAGTTGAAGGAAGCGAGTCAATCAGTCTGTCGGAAACCAGTATTATGAAGGTGAAATTCGGGGCGGATATTCCACATGATTCCAATGCACGTTCTACCGACTTGGGATCTACCGTACTGATTACTGGAAAGATTCTGGCTGCTGTAGACGGAGAAGCGGCAGATGACACAAGTAAGATTGCCAGATGGGCTCTGGTACCTGCTGAAAACTCCGATTGCTATCGGAAGGTACAGATTGATGTGGTCAACGCTTCGCAGATTGTTCGCCAGATCAGTATTCCAAATGCGTTTGTAGTAGATTATGAAGAAGATTTTACGGATGAAACTGGAGCAGGTACTTTTCAGCTGCTGATCAAACAGAAGAAAGACAAGATGGCGAATCTGAAATTTGAAGGCGGATTCAGTGGAGAGTAAGAGAAGCAGAGAGCGGATGAGATGTAGGTATACAGGAAGGAGAAACAATGGGATTTGTATTAAAAGTAGAAGGATCATCAACGATTGAACTGGGAACAACTGTGATTACTGGCGTAAAATTTCGGACGGATATTCCTCATGACAGCAACGCCCGTTCTACGGACATGGGCAGTACGGTAACCATTACCGGAAAGATTTTGACTGCTGTAGATGGAGATCCGTTTGACGGTACCAGGCAGCTGGGACTTTGGGCACTGGTGCCGGCAGAAAAATCAGACTGTTACCGGAAGGCCAGCGTGGAAGTAATTGCAGCTTCTCAGGTTGTACGAAAATATACATACCCGAATGCTTTTGTGGTGGATTATCAGGAAGACTATGGCGATGTGGAAGGAGTTGGAACCTTTACTCTGATCATCAAGCAGAAGAAGGATAAAATGGCACAGGTTGCAGTGGAAGGCGGATACAGCGTATCGTAAGCAGGTTGCAGCTTAAGTGGAGCGTTTTGGGCTGCCTGTTTTCAGGCAGCCTTTTTCTAAATAAAAAGAAGTTGGATGGTATTTAAAAGATGAAAAACTATTATGCCATACTGGGGATCTCGGAACATGCAGATGCGCAGGAAATAAAAAAAGCATATCGGAAACTGGCTAAAAAATATCATCCGGATGCAATTCGAGATAATGCTGCAAAGATGCAGAATATGTATGACATTCAGGAGGCATATGAGTGTCTGGGAGATGCTGAGAAAAGAAAAAGTTATGATGAGTCCAGGAAAAGCCCATCTTCTTTTGGTGGAAGAGGAAATAAAACAGATGCGAAAAACAGGGACAAAGACGTACACAGGCAGGAAACAGGGTACGAACAGGGGAGTGTTCCTGGCACAAACGCATTTGAACAATTCTTTGGTTTTCAACCGGGAAGAGGGATGGAAACTTATCAGGATAAAAGAACCAGAGAGATGAAAAAACAAGGGCCGGTCTGTTCGGATGAGATATTTGCACAGTTCTTTGGAAATCCGGGTAAAAGAAAGAGAGGAGGCGGCAGATGAACAGAAAAAATCGGACGAAAACAGTGTCTGATGCAGTGATTCTGTTGTGCAGTGTGGTTTTGTGCCTGGCAGTCAATTCCTGTCCATGGCTTCCGGTTCAAAGAGGTACTGCCCTTGTGATATGTGGACTGTTGGCAGCTGCAGCAGCCGTAGATCTGGCTTATCAGATGAAGAAGCAGGCAACAGCAGGAGAAGGACAAAAGGCAGAAGAGAAAACAGGAATCCAGTCGCAGGGCATTGACCGCCTGATTCTGCTGGATGAAGAGAACAGACCGATAAAGTCCTGGGATATGGTCGGACGAGTCGCTGTTATCATCGGTCGGGAAGACAGAGGGGAAGAAGTGGATGTGGATCTGAAGGATTGCGCGTTCAGTGCGTTTATTGATTTTCAGCATGCAGTTCTTAATTTTTGCCTGGATCAATGGTATGTAGAGGACGTAAGTTCCCAAAATGGTATAAAAATCCAAAAGGCAGAGGATGGGGAGTGCTATAAGGTCATGGGACGTCCCTGCCGGGTGCAGGCGGGAGATATCCTGTATATCGCAAAGACCAGACTGCTTCTGTCATAACAGGAAATACAGGGCAGTAAAGAAAAGCTATGAAGGAGAACAAAGCAGATGAGTTTGGTAAGGTGCCCAAATGGACATGTATATAATGCGAAGCGCTATGGAAAGGTATGTCCCTATTGCAGTATGAAACTGCAGGAAGAAACGGAAGCGGTAAAGCCCGTTGGCTTTGAACCTCCGGTAGAGATTCTTCAGGAAGAAGTGCGGCCGGTCTGCGGATGGCTGGTCTGTATTGAAGGAGCCAGAGTCGGAATGGATTATAAGATATACAAAGGGAAAAATTTTGTGGGACGTGGGGACGATATGGATATCCAGATTCTGGGAGATAACGAAATCAATCGAAAAAATCATACCATTATCGTGTACGATGCAAAAAAACTGAATACGATGATTCTGCCAGGGGATTCTGCCGGCCTTGCATATGTAAATGATGAGCCGGTCTATGTTCCGGCAGAACTGAAAATGTACGATACCATAAGCCTGGGAAACAGCCGGTTCCTGTTTATTCCGCTGTGCGGAACAAACTTTTCCTGGGAAGATGTGAAATAAGGAAGGGCAGAAGCATGGGAGTGGCAGAGGCAGAAATCATAGGGGTAGTTGCTCTGATCTGTCTGGTGACAGCGGCGGCGGTTCGGTTATGGTCATCCTTCGCACAGAAGGAGCAGGCAAAGATCCTGGAGAATCCGCAGATCCATGCAGGAATTTGCCAGACAACAGGGAACCAGGAGTTTCAGGCAGACCGTGTACAGGTGCAGAGAACATCTGCTGGTATACTGGCTGTCGCAGCAGACGGAATCGGAAAGATGAATACTGGGCAGGTATGTGCACAGATTGCAGTAGATACAGTGTTAGACCGGTTTGAGCCGTATGAAGTCCTGAACCAGCCGGATTATTTTTTCCGTACTGCTTTTTATGAGGCAAACCAGAGGATCCAGGCAACTCTGGGAGAACGCAGAGGCGGTGCAAGTCTTGGAGCAGTTTTTATAAACCGTACACATTTTCATTATGCGATTGCCGGGAATGTACGGATTGCGTTGTTTCGAGGCGGGGAACTGATTCCTCTTAGCAAAGGCCAGACACTGGACATTTTGGCTGTGGAAGCGTGGAAGAACGGAAAGATCACCCGTCAGGAGGCGCTCTGGAGCATGGAGGAGAAACGGCTGTGGAATTATCTCGGGATGGATGGATTTCATGAGATTGAAATCGATCATCAGCCAGTCCTGACAAAGGCGGAGGATGTTGTTCTTCTGGCGACCTGCGGTGTTTTTGAAGAGCTTTCCTGGAGTGAACTGGAGGATCTTGTGGCTGGCCGTGGAAGTCTGCAACAAAGGGCAGAAGCCATCATCCAGGCGGTAGAGCAGAAGGAAGGCTTTCAGAAAGAAAATGGGAGTGTGATGTTGCTGCAGGTTCCGGAAGCTGGAGAGAACTCTGACCAGTACGGAGGAATGGCATGAGAAGAATAAATTCGGAATTTAAAACCGCCAATATGTCCGAAGAAGGACAGAAGCTGTCCAACCGGGATTATTTTGGATATGTGGAAATGGATGACTTTGCCTGTTATGTTCTCGCTGACAGCCTGGATGAGGAACCATCCATAAACAGTGCAAAGCTGGTGGTGGAAAGCATTATTCGTGACTTTACAGAAGCACCATCCATGAGAAAAGGACGGATAAGACAGATGGTGCACTGGGCACACGTAGAGCTTCTGAAACAGAAAAAGGGAATGCATCTGAAAGCTTCTGTTGTGGTGGCAGTCACAGATTACCGGAAGATTCGCTATGCTTATGCAGGAAACAGTCGTTATTATCTGATCCGTAATGCAAGAATTACGGAACGGACAGAGGATCAGTCACTGACCAACAATCTGACGGAAACTGGTCAGATTCCGCTGGATCAGGCGGCAGCACATGAAGAACGCAACAATCTGTACTCCTTTCTTGGGGAACGGGGAACACCAAAGATTCAGATTTCCAAAAAGAAAAAACTGGAAAATGGGGACATTTTTTTACTGCTTACCAGGGGCGTATGGGAGCAGTGTTCAGATGAGACGCTTTTAGAGATCATAAATGATGCAAAAGAACCCGAGGAGATTCTTCAGCGCACAGAGGATCATATCCTGAAACAGCAGGAAACTGAAGAGATTGATAATTATACAATGACAGTGACCTTTGCACAAAAGGTGTATCTGTCGCCCAGGAAAGCATGGACACTCAAGCAGGTCCTGATGATTCTTATTCCTTCTGTTCTGGTTGTAGGAGGACTTGGCCTTGCTCTGTTTCTCCGTTACAGGAATCTTCGTACCAGAGAAGAAAACCTGGCTGCCTGTATGGAAAATGGAGAGGCATACCTTCGATATGACAATTATCAAAGAGCGGCAGAAGAGTACGGAGAGGCAAAAAAACTGGCAGACAGTCTGAAAAAGGATGAAGAATCCGAAGAAGCAGACCAGTACAGGAAGCTGGCGGAGCAGATCCTTCTGGCCGATGAAGCGCTTCTGACAGGAGAATATGAGAAAGCACAGGGGCTCTATCTTACGGCCAGGGAGCTGTCAGAGGCAGCTGGGAATACAGGAAAGGCTTACATAGAGGGTCAGCTTGACCGGACGAAAAACTATATTGAGGTATATGATCTGATTGCTCTTGGAGAGCGAAAAGAAGAATACGGAAATCTGGAAGGGGCAGTCGCAGCTTATAAGGAAGCCCGGGAAAAAGCAGCGGCTCTGTATTACAACGAAGGGAAAGCGGAAGCGCTGGAAAAACAGGCGGCAGCGGAGGAAGAGCTGGAGAAAGCCGAGCAGGAGGAAAAAGACCGGAAAAAAGAGCAGGAGGATGCAATTGCTGAGGAAGTTGCCAGGCAAAAGCAGGAGGAAGCGGCGGAAATGGAACTGGAAAATCAGCAGAAGGCAAATGATCAGCAGAATGCCATTGAACTGGAAAATCAGGGAAATATGCTTCTGGCCCAGGGACAGTATGAAAATGCCATTACCTTTTATCAGACTGCACAGACGATCTACAGACAGTTAGAACTTGCAGATATGGCAGACCGCCTGGAACCAAAGATAGAAGCAGCAAGAGCAGGGATGGCTGCTGTCGCTGCAGGGGCAGTCGTACCGGGAACCTGAACCAGGAATAACTAAGGAAGAGCGAGGAATGACGCGTATGAGCGGGTATACCTATACTTTGAATCGGAAACGTGAGGAACCTTCGATCAATTCTTATAAGAGAAATGAACTTGAGAAGATGACCACATTCCATCTCCGAGAGATATGCAGGAAAGAACGACTGGTAATACCGTCTTCGCAGAGCGCAGACAGGGAAAGCCTGGTCCGCCTGATCATGCGCTTTCGTGGTCAGAAAGAGTACCGCCATATTCAGAATGGATGTGAGGGAGGCCTGGAACGCATCCAGGAATATCTCTGTACTCATGATATTTTTCTGAACGATCAGATCCATGTGCAGATTCCAGGCACCATAACACTGTATCAGGGAACACAGATGAATGAACTGGATGGATGTATGGTGAGGTCGGAAGAAACATTGTATGAGGGAAATCTTCTGCTGGTGGACGAGACATATCAGGTGTATACCTGCTTCTATATACAGGAGGTTCAAGGAAACTTATGGCTGTTTAAAGGAAAAGATGTCCCCGTCAAGACACTGGAAAAGCATCAGTATTTCATTCTGTATCTGACCAGAGCACGAGATTCTGAATTTCTGTATGACTGCTACTACAAAAACCGCTCTTTTGTTCCGGGAACACTGGAAGCTGTCCGGATTCCACTGCTGGATATTCAGGAAAAGAAAATTGCAGAGGCTGAGCTTCCGCTCATCATTGACCTTGGCAGTTCGAATACCACGATGGGGATCTGTCTGCCCGACGGCAGCACCAGAACAGCAACTGTTGGAGGGACAGAGATCATTCCAAGCCTGATCGGAGTGAAAAAGAGTGGGGAGAAAGAAGCAGAATTCGTTTTCGGCCAGGAAGCCAGAACGTTGGAAGAACAGAATTATCGGGATGAAGACGTGGCAGTCTTCTACGATATCAAGCGTTGGATCAGTGATCCGAACCGTCAGGAGGGGGTGATTCTGCCGGATGGATATAAATATCAGTTTTCCAGACGGGAGATGCTGCGTGCCTATCTGGAATACCTGTTGGATTTGGCAAGACAACAGTTCAAGTGTATCTTCTCCAGCATACAGCTGCTGGCACCTGTTCGTCAAAAAGAAAAATTTCAGACACTTTTCAAGGAGCTTCTTCCGGAATATAAAGTCAACTGTGAACTGGATGAGGGGATGGCGGTCCTGTTCTACAGCATCAACCGTCTGATTGCACAGAAACAGTATGAAGGAAAACACTGGTACCGTGCATTGATTATTGACTGCGGCGGAGGAACGACGGACTTGACTTCCGGCAGATTCTGCATAGATAACAATCGGGTATCCTACCAGATCAGTCTGGAAACCCGATACGAAAACGGGGATACGAACTTTGGCGGCAACAACCTTACCTGGCGGATTTTACAGATACTGAAAATCCGGATTGCCCAGGCACTGGGTTTTATGGCGGCAGACGGTATGACTGATATTTCAGAACCTTCCATGAAAAGGCTGGATGCACTTTATCAACAGGCGGAGAACTGGATCCCGACCAGATTTAAAGAGTATGAGGAAAAAGGACGAGAGCAGTATTTCTTTGTAAAAAATAATTATTATTATCTGTTTGAACTGGCGGAACAGGTAAAAAAGGCGTTTTTCCAGCCGGATTTCTGTTACGGACTTACTTTTTCTACCAGAAGAGAACCGGATGAGAAGAAGTTGTATCTGGACAAATGGCGTCTCTCTGTCTGCAAGAACGGACAGTTCGGATACATGGACCGGCTGGTGGAATTTTCTCTGTTTTTAAATGAAGTGGAGGAAATACTGCGGCCGGATATTCAGAGTCTGATGGCACGCTTTCTGGAACAGAAGTTTGAACGGGGGCAGCTTCAGAATTATGAGATGATCAAGCTGACCGGTCAGTCCTGCAAATCCCGACTGTTTACAGAGGCGCTGAAAGAGTATGTGCCAGGAAAACTGATTCAAAGCAGCAGACAGGAGCAGAGCGGTGCAGAACTGAAGCTGTGCTGCCTGAAAGGGGCGCTGGCTTACTTTTTCAACTGCAGGCTGGGGTATATGAATGTAAGCAGTGATTACCAGGTCGGGAGTCTGCCATATGAGATACGGGCGCTTACTCACGAGAATCAGGAAAAGATTCTGATACACAGTCTGGATCCGAAGGACCATATCGGTTATATATCACGTTTTCGGCTTGGAAATCAGCTTGATCTGTACCTGAATGATGAGCAGGGACGCCATCTGAAGACCTGTTACTATGAATATGATACATCCGCTTTTGCAAGAACCACACAGGAAGAGATTGACCAGAACTATGGCGGTACGGTTATACAGGAAGAAACAGACACGATTGTAGAAGGGGAGATGAAGTTCTTCGTGTGGGTATCCAGAAAACGATGGGGCTTTATCATTCTTCCGATTTTGAGAGATGGGGAGCTTCTGTACAAAGGGGAAGAAACCTTCTTTGATTTTGAAGATGATACCTGGGAACTGAATTTCTTTGACGGAAGAAAATAGGCCCCAGGAAGCATGCAGGTGCGAGAGAAAAACAGGAGACGAAACAGCCATGGACAGAAGTGAAGATATAAAAGAGATGATTCAGAGGGAGATCCGGTCCATCCCTGTTCTGGAGGAACGGATTGCCTTTAAGGATATGATGGAGGGCGTATTTTTATCCCTGTATGAAAAGAATGAAGAGATGTATAGAGCTCTCGAAAAAAGGGTGATGGACGATCTGGCATATGATATTAACCGATATCGAATCTGCACGGGCCTGGTAGAGAAAGCATATCTGGATGTGTCTCACCATCTGCTGACAGTAGTCTGTGAGGAAGATCTTCATCCGGTCCTTCCTTCGGCTGCAGAGCTTCGGGAAGAGCTGGAAAGAAACGGCCAGGCCTGCCTGTCTTCGGTATTTCTAAAAGGGGACGCAGTTGAAATACAGAAGCTGCTGGAAAAAGACCATGTGTATCCAGGTGTGTTAAAAGCAGACAGGGAATATCCGGTTTCGGTTCGAATCCGGCCCTCCAGACGTTATCTGAAGAAAATAGAACATCTGTACCACCTGTTTATGAAGAACGGGATTCCATGGCAGACGGTAAATGCCCCCTATCTGTTTAAAATGATGGATCTGCTCATTGATGAAATCCCGGAGGAGCTTACAGGATCGAAGGTGGTGTGCGGGACAGGTGTGGACCTTGGAGAATATGCTTCGATGGTTCACTATGATATGGTACCGATCTGGAATGTATGGCATTTGACACTGGAAAGTACGGGATTTCCTGTTCCCTGTGGGGACCATAAGAATTTTGAACATGTGATCTCCATTCAAGAATATGGGGATGAGCATGCGTATCTGGTGGAGGAGAAAGCAGGAATCCGGAGTGTGAGACAAAATAATGGTCGTCTTCTGGTAACAGGACAGATCAGCAGTACAGAAAAATGGGATGTTTATATGATCCGGAGCGGAGGAGAGCAAAGGATTGACCACCATACATATCCGATTATGGAAAATCTGAGGAAAGATGGGTTTGCCGAGCGATTTCAGCGGAAAAATGAACAAAAGGTAAAAACAAAGGGCGGACTGGGACGGTTCATCAGAGGTTTTGCGTTGGAGTCCTATATCGAATACCAGGACTGCAGACTGGAGGATGGAGAAAGTAAGTTGGAAACCTACTCCATGAACTTTTTTATGAAGGATGAGATCCGTGATCAAAAAGGACGAAAAAAACTGGTTCTGTTTTTTAAGGCAAAGGAAAAAGAGACATGGCTTCTCAGGGATCTTGCCAGCTTTATCGTTTCTGAGGTGCAGGAGCTCTATCCGGAATACCAGTGTGAAGGACGTATACAATGAATTACTTATGGGAAGTGATGCTAAAAGCAGAGGGGCAGGGAGCTGAGAAGGAAGCGATCCGGTTTGTGACAGCGAAAAATTACAGCGCTTATATGGAAGTGTCCGAAGCTTTCTTGAATCAGGAGAAGTTAGAAGAGGGTCTACGGGTTGAAGTCAATCCATATTATCGGTTCTTTGATATTTTTAAGGATCTGTATCATCCGGAAATGAAGGAATTTTTGAGTCTTCGGGAAAGCCTGTCCAATCTTATTTTTCATGTACTGGCGGAAAACGACTGTGTGTCCGGGATGACCAGGGAGGAATATTATAAAAAACTTTTGTATCAGGATTTAAGGCATGGAGATTTTGGAAAGACAGCTGCAGAAGCAATTGAACTGTTTGACAAAGAGGAACGAGAGGTCATTTTAAGCGGTTTGCTTAGACAGTATCAGACCGGAAGCTCTTTGGACATTTTTAAGGATATGGTGGAGGAGTTGTTCTCTGAAGCGATTATCTACCACAGCAATGAAAATTTTTATGAAATATTGATGTTTGTGGGGGAAAAGAAAGAAAAAAGGATAACTTCCAAGGTGAACTTCCTGGTGGAGATGTTTGTAGATCTGCCATATCACATGGATATTTATTACGAATATCATTTTGGTATTCTGGGTGTGGAAGCCACCATGAAAATAGATGAGATTGCATTGTGTTAGGAGCCAGTATTATGTTTTGCTATGAAAAACCGCTGTTTGAAAAAAAGCGTCTTTTACGGGTGGAGATGTTAGAGCAACTTCGGGATTATCCAAGGGACTACTTGGAGATTCGGTATGCGGCTTTCTGTGATGGTGTGTTGTATGGCTGTGAGCCTGTATGGGATGGAAAAGGCCTGATGGTCTCCCCGGGGATTCTCCGGCATAAGGGCAGGCTGTATTTTATGAGCCATGCAGAGCATCTGGCGTGTAGGCCGGAAGACAGAGTTCGATACCTGAAGGTGCAGTTTCTTGCCCTGGTTCAGGAGAAAGGCCAGGTAATTGGAAATACGAGGATTTGTCTGGATGCGAAGGCACCAGATCCGGCCTGTGAACTGGAGCTGTGCCGGTTCCGCCTGCAAGAAGGGGCAAGGTTGCGGGATACCTATGAAAATTTTGCAGACTGCACAACGGAATTTGACACGATTCATCTGATAGAAGTTCCATGGGCTGCCTGTGGGGAAGCAACACTGCATCCAAGGATCTTAAAGCAGTTTGCCATGGATATACGAAACAGGAAAAACATGGATGACACAGATATCCATTTTGTCATAAATGTCCTTGCAAATGAAGGAGTCATGCAGGCGGATGCTATCCGGATGTATCTGGAAACAAGATTGGGAACCAAAGTCGGAAAAGGGAACCGGGAGCTGTATCTTGGATTAAAGAAGATTCTGGAGACAGGCGGAAGCGGATATCTGGAGCAACAGAGAAGTGAAGGAAACAGGCGTCAGGTGATGCTGTTGTAGAAAGGGGAATTCCTATGCGTACAGATGAACGAATAGCTCTTCTGGACCGAATGCGGAGAATGAAGGAGCAGGAAGAAAAAGAAGGAAAAGTTCAGGAACAAAAGAAAAAGATCCTGACATTGGAACAGGCACTGAAGGCTGTTTCAGACGGAAAACTGGAACTGGAAGACGGCAGGCTTCTGGAATTTGAAACCCGGACGTATTTTAAGGAGGAGCTTCCGTTTGTATGCTTCAGGAATTTTTATCAGGCATCCCAGGAAGAAGAATCCGGATTGATCCTGGTGAACCATGATAAAAATGTCAGCCAGATAATGAGCTGGAGTACAGAAAAACGTGCGGCAAAGACATTGCAGCAGTGGAGCAACCTTCTGGTGAATGGGATGGCAGCGAATCGAATGTATGCAAGAATACTGAAAAAAAAGTCGTTGGAGAAGATTGAGTATCTCTGCTTTGAAGTTCCTGCCGGAGAGAAACGGGTATGGAACTTGATGTTCCGATTCAAAAATCAGTGGGAGGGATTTTCAGGAAACTATAACTGTATGCAGGAGGATGTGGAGTTATACGGGATTCTGCTGGAAGCCATGATGGTACACCTGAATCGGTGGGCATGTGAACAGAAGGAAGGGCATGGAGATGGAGAGCAAAGCATATGACGCAATCACCTATAAAGATCTGTTTCTGTCATCTGTAGATATGGTCTATATTCGTAAACTGGATATTGTACAGAGTCCTGGCTTTCATGCCAGTCTGTATCTGGAAGCTGTTCTGGATGGAGAGCAGGACGAGAACGAATTTCACAGTATTGGAAAGACCATGACGCTGATGTATCAGTCAAAAGAAGGCAGCCGGCCGCTGTTTTATGGTGTAATTGATAAAATCTCCATCGAGAAGGATGGAGAGAGTGTGATTCTGTACCTGGAGGCCTGGGACAGTACACAGCTTATGGATACAGAGCGGAGAAATCGGGCCTTTCAGGATCCTCAGATGACACCTCATCAGATCATGGCAGAGGTTATGCAGGCTTATCCAGGAGCAGATTACAGGCTGAATGTTCCGGAAACGCCCATTGGTCAGCTGATTGTCCAGTATGAAGAAACGGACTGGGAGTTTCTGAACCGTTTCTTTTCCCGCTACCAGGAACCGCTTTATCCAAATCCGGAATTTGAATCCATCCGGCTTCTGGCAGGGGAATCACCAGATACGGAAGACTGGGAATGGGACAGGCTTCCTTATACGCTTTCGCAGAATTATATGGAACTGAACAACCGGAAGGAAAATGGTCCGGGAGATATTTTTGCAGGGCAGAATGTACAGTATCAGGTGGAGACTTATGACTTGGCCTATATGGGAAATGAAATCTTATATAAGGGTAGTCTCTGGTATGTGGGAGGCGTTGAGAGGCATCTGGAAAAAGGGCTTCTGGTCAGCCGCTACATGTTACGGAAGGAAGAGGGGTTAAAGCTCCTTCCGCGACAAAATGCCCGGCTGACAGGTATCTCCATCGACGGACAGATCCTGGCCTGCAGCAGAGACCGGGTTCAGGTGGAGATGGAAATAGATGTCGCAGGAGGAGAAGCGGCGCATTACTGGTTTCCCTATTCAACCGTTGCATCCTCATCCGATGGAAGCGGTTGGTACTGTATGCCGGAAAAAGGAGAGAGCGTCCGTGTATATTTCCCAGTGTCTGACGAGAAGGAGGCCTATGTTGTGACGAATATCAAAGCTCATACGCCGGAGCAGGGAAATCCTTCCGATCCCATGGGCAATCCCAACGTGCGCAACATTGAAACGGCACAGGGCAATCAGGTGAAATTTACAGAGGAAGGAGTTGTGATCGCGGCAGGAAGCGGACAGGGGAGCATTCTGCTGAAAAAGAGCGGAGAGGTGATCCTGGATGCGATTAAGGACATCTCCATATCGGCAGGAAATGTAATCAACATCATAGCTGCAAATGAGGTGATCATGAAATCCCAGACCTCGATTCGGGTAGTCGGAGAACAGGGGGCGGATGTAGAACTGAAAAAAGGGAAGCTCTCGTTTCATGGAATGCTGATCAATGAAAATTAGCAGGAGGCACGAAAATGGCATATACGGTGAATCAGATTATAACAGAAGGAATTCCTGTCAGGCATCTGGAACAACTGGAATTTTTTGAAAAGGCAGGGGAGCACGGATGCATGACACTGAAAGGCAGTGTGGAAGCAGAGGAGGGAGAAGCGCTGCTGTATGGTCTGCCGCAGAATTCACCGATCACGGTCCGGACAGAAGATCAGATTCTTTTTTCCGGAATTATTACAAAGCTTACGGTGACAGGAACGGAAAATACTGGCATGGTGGAGGTGACGGCTCACACCAGGAGCATCCTGATGGATCAGAAGAAACGCTCCCGTTCCTTTCAGAATACGGCGATGACTTACAGGGAGCTGGCAGGAAAGATCCTGAAGGAATATCCGGACAGTGATATCTTTCTGGCCATTCCGGATGTACCGCTTGGCTCCATAGCCATTCAGTATGAGGAGACGGACTGGCAGTTTTTAAGAAGGATGTTTTCTCTTTTGAAGGCTCCGCTGACCAGCCTGTCCAGTTCGGAAAGCATAAGGCTTTATGCAGGTGTTCCAACACTCCAATGGGGGACCTGGACGTCTGAAAGAGTTGGCTTTCGAAAAGAGCTGGGAGAATATTACTACTGGCAACAGCTGGGAGAAAGCTGCAAAGATGACCAGTTTCTGATACTGGAAGAGGAGACAGAGGAAATCGCAGCTCTTTTTGAACAGGCAGAGGAAAAAAGCCAGAGGCTGACAGTACGGGAACATGGCTTTCGGCTGGAACACGGGAGGATCAGAGGAACCTGCGGGCTTCAGAAGGCGGGAGGAATCCTTGCAAGAGCCGAATACCCGATGCACCTGACAGGAGCGGCTCTGGAGGGGACGGTGCTGGAAGTTTCCGGAATCCGAATCCGGATACATCTGAAGATCGATGATGGGACAGACAGCGAAGATGTATACTGGTTCCCATTCTCCACCCTGTCTGCTTCACAGGACGGAAGCGGCTGGTATTATATGCCGGAGCCGGGAGATCAGGTAAGAGTGTATTTTCCGACCAAACATACAAAGGATGCCGTGGCAATCAGCGCAGTCAGCGCTTATGACGGAAAAAGCAGTTCCGCACCAGACCGCATGGGAGACTCTTCCACAAAATATCTGAGCAATCCGTCCGGACAGGAGCTTCGCATGGGGAAGGACGGAATCACGCTTGCCTGCCGGGGCGGTGCGGCCAGTGTTGTGATTGGAAACGGCGGGGATATCTCCCTGTATGCAGCGGACACCCTGATGATTCAGGCATCCAATAATGTGGAATTGTCCTCAGAGACAGAGATGGAATTTTCGGCAGAAAATACGGCAGTCGTGGCGTGTGCGATGGGCGGCTGTCTACAGATGCAGCCGGGCGGACTCTTGACGATTCAGGGAACAGAGGTAAAGGTGGACTAAGGAGGGGCAGAACAACATGACAAGACAGGAAGCGCTGGAATGCTTTTGGAAAGAAACGGAGCCGGTGCTGAAAGAAGGAGCGGATGCTTTCCTGGAGGGACTGAATGAAAAAACAGAGGAGCTTTCCGCAACGCTTCGTCAGGCTGTCAAAAGCATCCGGAAGGAAAGTGTCCGACTGGAAAAGGAAAAGATCATGTTTCTTCACTTTTCTCTGCTTCGTGCGGGGTTGGAAAAGGAAGAATATCAGATTCTTGCACAGGCCATGGATGCCAGGTGGTATCTGGATACAGAGCCTGCAGAGGTTACATTTTCCCTGAATTTTCTGTTTCCGATGTGGGGCGCTGTTCGGGAAAAACTGACCGAAGAAAGCAGAAAATATCTTGGAAAAGTAAACCGTTATGATATCGAACATCTGCTCGCAGACGCAGTTATGGCCTGCAATTCCAGACTGGCCCAGGTGCTGCGTTTCATGTTTCGTGATATTGAAGAAAATCCGGATTTTATGGAGCTTGAAAAACTGGATACATGGGGGATCTACTGGGGAGAGTACCGGGATGATACAGAACTGATCGCCCATGTAGACCGGGAGAAAAAGACACAGACGGACTGGGAGCGGGCACTGCGTCAGACCAGGAATGAGGAAAGCAGCATGGTGTTCAGCTTCTGGTATGGAGCAGAACTGAAGGATTGTGACTGCCGGGAAAAGAAGCTGTACTTTATTCAGTTTGAGGACTGTATGCTGGAGCATATCTGTTTTGATTCTGCCATTCTGTCCGGTGCCAGATTCCGAAACTGCCGGATTCGAAACTGCAGCTTTTGTAATGCGGTCATCCATCAGGCGGATTTCTCTGGATGTACATGGGAAGATAACTGCTTTGAAGGAGCGGATATGACACAGACCGTGTTCCCGGAGCAGGATATCCCCTTTGTCCATCTGGAACCGGAACAGCTTCAGACCATTCTGGTAGACAGGAGGCGGCAGGAATGAGATTTTTTACAATGGAACAGGATAAGATGCTGCCGGATATGATTGAACTGAGGGATTTCGATATCCGGGGACCAAGGCATGTTTTTCAGAAAAAGGATGCAGGAATGATCCATGCATCTACGACCCTTTACCTTTCTGAAAAAAGCGGGGAGACGGCGCCGGATTTTATCCAGAGTCCTGTGCCGCTTGTGTCAGATATGGTAAAAAAGGTGCTGGATGCCTATGAGGACGATATGATCTTTCGTTCGGTGTCACTGGTGGACAAAGAAAGAGGAAAGATACTGCTGTACCATCTTCTTCTGCTGGAGGAACAGGACATGCTTTCAGAGCAGACCGAATACTATCCGAATGGAACGATAAAAAGACCGGTGCTGGACCCTGGAAAGATCAAAGAGCATAAAATCTTTGCTCAGGATGGGAAACGGTTCCGCAATCCTTTTGTAAGCCTGGAAATTGTGGAGAGCCTGCTGCGCAGGAAACCAGCGGGGATTATATTTCGGGAAGTGGAGGTGGAATAGATGGCAGAGCTGAAGGATACCTATGTCGTCCATACGGCGCTTATGCGATGCAGTATGGGTATGCGGGAGACGTATCTGGTTCTGGAGGATACCCATGGCGTATTTTTGCGCCAGCAGCCGCAGATGACAGTGGAAGATTGTATCGGAGGCGTCCATGTACGCTGCTTTGGAGGATGCTACAGCATGGAGAATCCGGACACAAAAGCTGAGGCAGAAAAGATACGAGAGGCAGTGGAAGATGAATGCCCGGATACCTTTCTGGACAAAGTCATGAACTTTTTTACCGGAGGAAAGAAAGAAGACGAAACGCAGGAGGCCCAGGAAGGCGTCCCGCGGGTAGTCGGTGTGTGTACACCCAATCTTCCTGCAGGTGCCAAATGGGATCATGGAAAAGACGGAGTGGAAACCAACGGAAAGGAGCCGCTGCTGGGAGGCGCAAAGCTGCGGTGCATATACGGAGGAGAAATTGAGATCATTACCTCGGGCCAGGTGGAGGGCGGAGGAGAATAGATAAAGGAGGCAGGTCATGACGCTTACATATAAAGAACTGGAGATCGAACTGGAGCTGGAGGGGCTTCTGGCAGTAGAAGAGTTCAGACTGACACAGGGCCTGAACCAGCATGCATTACTTACCCTGAAGCTTTTGATCGAAGAAGAACAGGGCGATGATCTGGTCAATATGGCGTCTGCTCTTCAAGTTGCCGTTCGGGAGCTGGAAGAGACAAAAGGACAGTTTATCTTCCAGGGAAAACTGGAAACCGTTTCTGCCAAAAAAGAAAATGGACTTGTTTATCTGTATCTGGAAGCATACTCTTATACCATGGACTGGGACCGGGCAAAAAAGAGCCGCAGTTTTCAGAATGGTTCCATGACGTATATGGAGGCAGCAGAAAGGCTTCTGTCTGTCTATGGAAAAGCGGATATCCAGGACGAAGTGACAAAGGGAGCGAAGATTCCGGAGTTCCTTCTGCAGTATGAAGAAAGTGACTGGGTATTCCTGCGCCGTCTGGCCAGCCATTTTGGTTCCTTCCTGCTTCCGGATGCGTCCGATGCCTGCGGAAAAGTGTACTTTGGAATCCCAAAGATTTCTTCCGGAACGGTTCTGGAGAAGAAAGATTATACGCTGGAGAAGGATTTTCTGTACCATGCCCGTGTGCTGGAACGGGAGGGCGTACTGCCGCAGGAGGTATCCTGCTGGAAGGTAAAGACCCGGCGCTTTCTGCGCATGTGGGAGACACTGATCTTTAACGGAATCGAGGCCATTGTTACCGGGATGGAGCTTCATACCAACAGAGGAGAGCTGGTATACAGTTATGAGCTCTCCAGACGGGCCGGTATCCGCAGAGAGAAGGAACAGAATCCGAGAATCTATGGCATGAGTATTCCGGCAACGGTAATGGAGCGAAGCGGGAATCGGGTGCGCGTCCATCTGGAAGTAGATCCTGTCTATGAGGCATCCGAACATACAAAGTACTTTACCTATGCTATCGAAAGCAGCAGCTTTTACTGTATGCCGGAAGAAGGAAGCCAGGTTCATATCTATTTTCCTGACCATGATGAACAGAGTGCGGTTGCCGTCCATGCATTAAGGAGTGGAACGGGAAGTGCCGGGGCCTGTACTACCCCGGATAACAAGAGATTTTCGGACCCGAGCGGCAGTGCCATGGACATGACGCCCAGTACCCTCCAGTTTGCACCGGATGCAGGAGGAACAACTGTCCTTCATCTGGAAAGCGGAGGTTTTCTGTCTGTGAAGGGCATGGATATTACACTGAAGACGCAGATGGGGATGATGTCCGGTAAAAATAAACCGGTGAAGGAGCTGATGATCTGCGGAGAGAAGAAACTGGTAATGCAGATCGGTGAAGGTGCAGAGGACTGCATTACTATGGAATCAGGAATTGATGCAGAGTCTGCCCTGATCACACAGGATGCCGATTCCTCTCCAAAGGCGTCGCCATCCGGGGATGAGTTACTAAGTGAGCAGGAAGCAACGGATGTAACTATGCGTACGGAAGAAAATGAAGCAGTTAAGAACGACATGGTTACCAAAAAAAGAGAAAGTAAGCAGAAGGTACTGGATGGTGTAATAAGCCTTGTGACTGTGGTAGGACTGACTGCTCTGACAGTGGCAACAGGAGGAGCAACGGCTCCGCTTCTGATTGCAGCCGGCGTAAAGGGGGCTTTTGCCGTTGCGGATATTGCAGAAGGACTGGACGGATACAGTAAAATGAATGCCCTGGATGCGTCGCAACCGGCTAATTTTCTGCGGGATACCATATTCTGCGGAAATCAGGCTGCATATGACATTGCATCAATGATCTCAGACGTGGTGTTCGATGTGGTTTCGGGAAAAGCGTTGGCGAAAGCCTTTTCCGGAGCTGAAAAACTGACAGGTTTCCAGAAGACGGCAATGAAAGTAAAACAGTTCTGGGATTCTATCTGCCCAAAAAGTAAAGTGGCGAATTTCGTAGCGCAGACGGGCGGAACTGTTCTGTTCGGAGCAGCCAATGATTATCTGACAACGGGAAATTTCAACCTGAAAAATCTCGGCTTTGATACACTGGGCGGTCTGATAAAAGGAACCCTTGGAACTGCTGTGACAGAAAAGGTCAAAAGTTTTCTGAATACAGACAATAAATGGATCAAGAAGCTGGTCGGGACTGTAGGAGGTGCGGTCACGGGAACCACTGTGGATATTGGCATAAACCGGCTGACAAATCGTGAGATCGATCCCATCCAGATCTTTAAACAGAATCTGATCACGAGCGGGTTGGGACAGCTCTTCGGAGAACCTGTAGATGTAGTCACCGGAGCTTTTCTGATTACAGCAACCGATTTTGTGATGGAAGGAATACAGGAGGAAATCCGGACACAGCGAAGATACAATTCCACAAATACGGATGCAGGGCTTATGGGGCCGGGATGGAAGTTTACCTGGGAAGGACGTCTGTACCGGGATGGGAACCGTCTTCATGCGGCGCTGGACAGTGGTCTGACTGCTCTTTTTGAATGGGATGGAGAAAAAGCAGCCAACATTACCAGAGGCTGTGAGTGGCTGGATCTTGTGAAGGAAGAGGAAGGCTGGCAGATTCGCGACCGGAAGCAGCATAAGATCCATCATTACAATGCACAGGGGCTGCTGATGGCAGTGGAGGATCAGAATGGCCAGTGCATCCGTTTGACCTATGACAACGGGCGGCTGCAACGCATCACAACTCCGTTTGGATATGAACTGGATGTTAAGCTCCGGGAAGGACGGCTGATTCAGCTGAAGGACAGCATGGGAAGAACCATGCAGTACCGCTATGAGAACGGTTTTCTGTCGGATGTGGTTCATATGGATTTGGGCATCACGCACTACCAGTACGATCGCAGAGGCTATCTGGTAAAAGCTGTGGATCAGGCAAAGGTCACTTATCTGCAGAACCAGTATGATGATGCAGGCAGGGTGGTGCTGCAGACGTTGGCGAACAGTGACACTTACGAGGCGGAGTATCATCCCGAAAGCCGCCGTGTGACCGTGCGCAGCAGTATCGGTCAGAAGGAGGTCCATTACCAGTATAACAGCAAGGGCGAGATTCTTACCATGGCCTTTCAGGATGGGACCAGGACGGAGTATGAATACGATGAAAATGGGCACCGGGTCCGTCAAACCGACCGTCTGAACCGGGCGACCTGTTGGAGTTATGACCACCTGGGCAGAGTTACGGAAGAAGTGCGCCCCGGCGGTGGAAAGACGGTCAGCCAGTATGATGATGCAGATAACCTGATCTGCAGAAGCGATCCGGCGGGCCGTCAGACCGTGTATGAATACGACAGCCATCACAACCGGACTCTGGAAAGAGAGGAAAGCAAAAGAGCGGCACGGGAGAGGCGGCTGTTCTACGACCGGTCCGGCAGAATCACGGAAACCGTGGACGCTGCAGGAAACCGGACGCTGTACCAGTATGAAGACGGGCATGGGAAGCCATCCGTGATCCGGTTCGCAGACGGAGAAGAATGCACCTTCGAATACGATCCGGCAGGTCGCCTGATGGCGCAGGAGGATCTCTGCGGACGGACGGAATACGGCTATAACGCCAGAAACAAATGTGCACTGGTGCGGGACGGAGAAGGAAACGAATCCCACTGGATGTACGACGGCATGGGGCGGCTTCTTGCTATGTATCCTCCCAGGGCCTGGAAAGAACAGAAAGGCGAATACAGCTATTCCTATGACTTCCTCGACCGCCTAATCGATACACAGAACCCGGACGGCGGCCATGAGCGGCAGATGCTGGATGGAGAAGGAAAAGTTCTGAAAAAAATTCATCCCAATGCATATGATCGGTATTTGGACGATGGAGAAGGGATTATCTACGACTATGACAGCGACGGCAACAACATCCGGGTCCATTACCCGGACGGCGGCTGTGAGCGGATGTTCTATGACGCAGCAGGGAACCGGATCCGCCATGTGATGCCGGAGTCCTATGACCAGGAGAAGGATGATGGTCCCGGCTGGACGTATACCTATGATGAGGAAGACCGCCTGACCAGCGTGACCGGACCGGACGGCGTACTGCAGTCTGCCTGGACCTACGACGCTGCCGGCAATCCGGTGACAGAGACCGATGCAGAGGGCAGGACCACCTTCCGTACCTGGACCGCATACGGGGAACTGGAGGAGCTTCTGCGCCCAGCCAAAGAACAGGACGGGGAGATCCTCTATGAAAGGACCACCTGGACCTATGACCTGACCGGCAATCTGATCTGTGAACAGCGGCACGGCGGCTACTGGAGCCAGGAAAGCAGGCTTTTAGAAACGGAAGGACAGGGCCTGACGCTGTGCTTCTTCTATGATAAAAGAAATCGTCGTATCCGTGCAGAGGATGGAACAGGCGCTGTGGTTTGCTGGCAGTATGATGTCCAGGGGAAACCGGTGCGGGAGGAAAGAGCGATATCAGAAGATATGCGTCAGGTCTTTCACTACAGCTATGACCGGGCGGGACATCTGACAGAAATAAGGGAGGAACTGGACAATGGTCTGTCGGCGGCAGAGGGAGACAGAAAGTATGCCGTTACCCGATACCGCTACGATGAGAACGGAAACCGGACAGAGATCATAACACCGGAAGGATACCGGATACTTCGGGAATACGACGCCTGTGACCGCCTGATCCGGGAGCGGACTGTGGACCGTGCAAACGGCATGGACCGAACGGTCTCTGTCACCTACGATTATGCCGGGAACATCATCGGTATCACCCGTCAGGGAAAAGGTCTGGAGGCCTGGGAGACCCGGTACGATTATGACCTGAAAGACCGTATCATCCATGCAAAAGACTGCCTCGGCCCGGTATTTGTCTATGAATATGACAAAAATGACCAGCTGAAGACGGAAATTCTGCCGGAAAGCGGCTCCAGAACCATGCCCGGCGCACCACAGAACCGGAACAGCTACTGTTACAATGCTTACGGCAGCCTTCTGACCAGAACCGACGGCGCGGGAACTGTACAGGAAGAATACCGGTATCTGCCAGATGGAAAACCGGTGATCTTCCGGGAAGCGGACGGACAGGAGATCGTGTACACCTATGGAATCCACGGACAGGAGACCGAGATCCACACAGCCAGAAGCCGTAAGGCGGGAAAGGCGGTACAGAGCTTCTGCTACGACAGCAGAGGCAGGATCACCGGCATAAAGGACGGAAATGAGAACAGGACCGGTTACGGCATGGACGGCTGGGGACGGGTTCAGAAGGTGCAGCATGCAGACGGAGGAGAAGAAGGGTATACCTACGACTTTGCCGGAAATATCACCAGTACGACGGACGCCAACGGCGGCGTGATCACCTACCGCTACAACAGCCAGGGCCTGGTCTGCGAGATCATCGACCAGGAAGGCTGCAGCGAGACTTTCCGCTACGACCGGGAAGGGCGCATGGTACTCCATACAGACCGGAACGGGAATCGGGTAAGGACCACGTATAACGTGGATGGAAACCCGGTGCTTGAGACCGGAACCGACGCAGCCGGTAAGAATACCATCACAAGAAGCTGGGAATACGATACTGCCGGCAGGGTGAGGAAAGCAGCAGCCGGAGGTTTCTGCTACACTTATGAATACCGGGCTGACGGAAAGCTTCTTAGAAAGTCCGCTTCCGGCAGGACGCTTCTTTCCTGTACCTGGTTTTCGGACGGAAGTCTGGAAAGCCTGACAGACGGGAGCGGAAAGACCATTCACTACCGCTACGACTGGAGAGGAAAGCTTGCGGCAGTAACAGACGAAAACGGACAGGCACTCGCAGAATATACCCATACGCCCGGAGGAAAGCTGGCGGAGATCCTTCATGGAAACGGCATCCGTACCCGGTACGAATACGACACGGACGGCAACCTCGTTCGCCTGCATCTGGAAAAAGGCGGAGGCGGGACAATCTCGGATCT
>ERZ778516.769-NODE-769-length-26192-cov-7.185637_pt1 | contig 26192 bp, 20 predicted proteins | sample MGYA00510342_ERZ778516 | MGnify/ENA primary metagenome ERZ778516 (study PRJEB29527, sample SAMN07138961) | mouse gut metagenome | material: feces | host: mouse | place: China:Nanjing | collected 2016-01-25 ... | reverse complement strand
TTCCTGAAAACTGCTGAGGGGGCTTGTCAAATACAAAAAGTAAGCCCAACTTCTGCCGTTCAGGAAGTTGGACTCGCCTTTTTATGGTTTAGCGGACAGTAATATTATTTTTATTTTATGGGCCTTGATTTTTAATGGAAGGTGTGTGTCTTTTATAATTTTACGGATGCAGGCTCATGGTTTCACCCACACCGCTGGTTTTAGGAATATTTTCCGTATTTTTGCCGGTTCTGAAAATGAACATAAAATCTATAATGATGAAAGTCAAAATCGTGAACAAGTCAGCATGGCCCTTGCCGTCCTATGCTACGGAGAAATCGGCCGGAATGGATCTCAAGGCCGACATTTCCGCTCCGGTATCCCTTGCGCCCCTTGGAAGGGCCGTCATACCTACAGGAATTTTCATAGCCTTGCCGGAAGGTCTCGAGGCGCAGATACGCCCAAGAAGCGGATTGGCTGCCAAGCATGGAATATCTGTACTTAATTCGCCGGGTACAATAGATGCGGACTACAGGGGTGAGATAAAAGTCATTCTGGTCAATATCTCAGATGAGACTTTTGTCGTGAATCCAGGCGAGAGGATTGCCCAGATGGTGGTCGCAAGATATGAGAAAGTTGAATGGGACGAGTCCGTGGCCCTTGATGTGACAGAAAGGGGAGAAGGCGGATTCGGAAGCACAGGAAGATGATGGATATAATTGCATTATACGATATATTCAAGAAATGCGGGGCTGTTGCCACTGACACCCGTACATTGAAGGGCGGGGAATTGTTCTTTGCCCTGAAAGGGGAGAATTTTGACGGGAACGAATATGCCATGAAGGCCTTGGAGACGGGGGCCGCTTATGCAGTGGTGGCAGCAGATTCCGCTGTGGCGGCATGTGCTGCCGATGATGCGAGGATAATCCCTGTAGTGGATACGCTGAAGGCATTGCAGGAGCTTGCGCGTTGGCACCGTTCCATGACATTCGTTGACGGAAAGCCGCTGACAGTCATAGCCCTTACGGGAACGAACGGCAAGACCACCACAAAGGAACTTATACGCGAAGTCCTTTCGGTGAAATACAATGTCACTGCAACTGAGGGCAATCTGAACAATAGCATAGGCGTGCCGCTTACTTTGCTCAGAATCAATGACAAGACACAGATTGCCGTCATTGAGATGGGGGCGAGCCATCCTGGTGACATAAAGGAACTGGTTGACATCGCGCTTCCGAATTACGGGCTCGTCACCAATGTCGGCAAGGCTCATCTGCTCGGTTTCGGAAGTTTTGAGGGAGTGATGAACACAAAGGGAGAACTCTATGATTATCTGCGGCGCACTGGTGACAAGGTTTTTCTGAATGCAGACAATCCTTATTTGTGCCGCATGGCCTCGGAACGCAATCTGCACAACGACCCGGAGCGTCCGTATTCTCTGGTTCTTCCCTACGGGCTTGAATACCGGAATGCACGTGTGCTTGAGACGTCTTCAGAGCATCCTTATCTCAGGGTAGCTGTGCCGGCGGACGGAAGCAAAGGGGAAATAGTCATTGAAACGGGACTTGTCGGGGCATACAATGCCGACAATGTCATGGCTGCCATAGCCGTGGGCGAGCATTTTGGAATTTCACTGGAAGAGGCCGCAGGCGCCGTGTCATCTTATGTCCCATCAAACAGCCGCTCTCAGATGATGAGGACGGAAAAGAATGTGCTCATCGTGGATGCATACAATGCGAATCCTACAAGCATGGAGGCCGCGCTCGGCAACTTCGGGATTTTCAGTGCGGAGATGAAGGCTGCTATGCTCGGAGACATGCTTGAACTTGGCGGCGATTCCCAGACGGAGCATGAGCGTATCGTAAGAAAGGCCATGGAAACCGGGCTCGGCAGACTGTTCCTTGTGGGAACTGAATTTGGAAAAGCACTTGCGGAGCTTGCCGGGAATCATCGTGCTGAGAATGTTTCGTGCTCTGCTGCCATGTCTGAATACGTATGTGACGGCTTGCGGATATTCCATTTCGCATCGTCTCAGGATTTGGCCTCTTGGCTTGCCGGCAATCCGCTGTCTGGGCATGCGGTCCTGATTAAAGGCTCACGCGGAATCCGCATGGAGAAAGTCATAGGGATGCTGTAGCATACACTGCCGGGACTGAAAAGCCGCGATGTGACCGGCCGAGGTTCGCCCCCCCTTGAAGGTCGTGAGCGAATAACAACACAGCCCGATAGGCTTTTTGTCGCGAGCAGCAAGGATAGTTCCCGCTGATTGGGAGGGCTATAATAAAGGGTATCTGTTTTTCGCAGATACCCTTTATTATAGAGGTGTGAGTCTTATTTCGCCTTCGTCTTGGTTGGCTTGTCCTTGTGAACTGATTCCTCCACGTGGTTCCAACCTCCTCCGAGTGTCTTGTAAAGCTGTACGAGTGACAGATGCTCGTCACGTATTGCATTCCCGAGACTGATTTGGGCTTCAAGATAATGCCTCTGAGCATCCAGCACATCAAGATACATCACGCTTCCGCTTCTGTATTGCAGCCTTGAAAGGTTCATGTACTTATAGGATGCGTCGCGCAGTGCACGCTTCAGCTCAACTCTCTCACGTGATTTCTTGTAGGCCGAAACCGCGTCATCTGTCTCCTTGAACACCTCCAGCACCTTCTGCTCATATTTGTATCTGGCCTCATCATATGCGGAGATTGCAGCCTTGTACTTGGCCTGCTTGCGCCCGAAACCGAATATCGGGCCTGTAAGGGCACCTGCCACATAAGAGAAAGGGGAGCGGAGGAATCCTCTCAGGGCATCATTCTCAAGTCCTCCCGTAAGGTCAATCACAAGTCTCGGAAATCTGTCGGCATAAGCCATTCCCACAGCTGCCATTGCGCTTTTCAGCCGCTGTTCCGCCGCCCTGACGTCTGGCCTTCTGAGCAGCAGCTCCGATGAGATTCCGGACGGAATCCTCACGTCTTCAAGAATGCTGTTGCTGTATCCGTCTCTCTTGACTTTCCAGTCCGGATATTTCCCCATGAGCAGCGCAAGGACATTCTCTGCTACCGAAATCTGATGCTCAAGCTCCGGAATCAGTGCAGCTGTAGATGCATATTCTACCTGGGCCTGCTGATATACCGTTTCGGAAGTAAGTCCTCCTTCATATCGTAGCTTTGCCTGCTTCACACCTTCCTGGCGTGTCTGTAAGGTGTTTTTCACGATGTCAAGCTCATCATCAAGAGCTGTCAGGCGGTAATATGCGGAGGCCACTTCAGAAATCAGGGTCATCCTGAGCGCCCTTTCGTCCTCTACGGAGGCGAGATATTCTGCCTCGCCCTTCCGTCTGGACCACCTGAGGTTGCCCCACAGGTCTATTTCCCAGCCTACAGTCAGCTTGAGGTCAAATTCAGCATCGCGGCTCGATTTTCCTCCGTAATAGTCGTTGGTCTCGTAGTCGGCAGCTGCCTTTCCTCCTATTTCCGGCAGCTGCTCAGCTTTGCTGATTCTGTACATCTGCCTGCTGCGCTCGACTCTGGCAGCGGCTGCAAGCATGTCCTTGTTGTGCTCCAATGTCGTTTTTATCATACTGCATAGGGTGGAGTCCCCGTAGAAGCGCCACCACTCCATGTCTGCTATCGTCAGAGAGTCCTGTTGAGCCTGTACATATGCCTGCGGTATGTCAAGCTGAGGCTCTGTGCATTTCTTTACAGCAGAACATCCACATGACAATGCCGCGCAAGCCGCTCCTGCTATTATTATATGGAATCTCATTTTCTTTTCAATTTTGCTTTTATTTTATATATGCACACGAAAAAGAACGGTACGAAGACAATGCCCACCGTGATTGCCACTGACATTCCGAAGAATACTCCCGTTCCGATGCCCTGCCTGCTTGCGGAGCCCGGGCCTGACGCGAATACAAGCGGCAGCAGTCCGAGAATGAAAGACAGGGAGGTCATTACGATAGGGCGGAACCTCAGGCGTGCCGCAATGAGTGCAGCAGAAACCGCATCTTTGCCTTTCTTTACCTCCTCATTCGCAAATTCAACGATGAGTATGGCATTCTTGGCCACCAGTCCGACAAGCATCACGAGTCCTATCTGGAAATAGATGTTGTTCTCGAGACCGCAGCACCATACTCCTATATATGCTCCGATTACGGCTACAGGCAGTGACAATATGACGGCTATCGGTATCGACCAGCTTTCATATTGGGCGGCAAGGAAGAGGAACACGAAGAGGAAGGCAAGAGCCAGCACGATGCCGGTCTTTCCGCTTTCACGCTTTTCCTGATATGAGAGTCCGCTCCATTCCACTCCGATGGAAGACGGGAGATGCTCTGCCGCAATGCGTTCCAGCTCTTTCATGGCCTGTCCGGAACTGTATCCGTGCGCTGCCTCTCCTGATATTATGGCAGACTGGAACATGTTGAACCTCTTTATTGTGCCCGAACCTGTGGTATAGTGTGTAGTTCCGAGTGCCGTCACTGGAATCATTGTTCCGCCCGAGCCGCGTACAAAGAACAGGTTGAGGTTGTCCCTGCGTGCACGATAAGGGGACTCCGCCTGTATATATACGCGGTATATGCGGTTGAACATGTTGAAGTCATTTACATAGATTGATCCGGTGAAAGCCTTCATCGTAGAGAATATGTCCGATATTGGCACCCCCGATAGCTTGGCCTTGTCTCGGTCCACGTCAAAATACAGTTGCGGTATGTCATTCTGCATAGATGACACCAGTCCGCTGAACTCAGGACGGCGGCTTGCATAATGGAGCAATGTGTCAACTGCCTGCTGCAATTCTGCATAGCTGGTGTTCTCCCTTGCCTCAATGACCATCTCGAAGCCTCCTGAGTTTCCGAGGCCCGGGATGAGCGCCGGAGTAGAAAGATATACCTTGCTCTCAGGGTAGCGTGACAGTTCCTTGCGGACTCTTTCCATTATCTCACTGATTTCAGAGGTCTCGCGTTCTTTCCATGGCTTCAGGATTACGGTCATCTGGCTGCGTGCCGGGCTGGAACCGAGCCTCGGGCTTGAACCTGTAACATTCAGCACATATTCTATGTCGGAATCTTGTAGCAGATAAGCCATTGCCCTGTCAGTGACCTCCCTTGTCCTTTCGAGAGTAGCTCCCTCGGGAAGTTCAAGCTCTACGGTGAAATAGCCCTGGTCCTCCTTCGGCATGAAGCTCTGCGGAAGTATGCGGTTCATCATCCATATTCCTATGATTATGATTCCGAAGGCGGCGAACATCCTGCGGGAGTGGTTCAAGGCCCATTTGATCATGCGCCCGTAGAATTTGTTGCCGACCGCAAGGGTGAAATTGATGCGTCTGAAAATCTTGTTCTTCCTGCCGTTGTCAGGCCTGAGAAGCAGTGAGCACATCACCGGGCTCAATGTCAGGGCCACAACAGTGGATATTATAACGGAAACCGCAATCGTGATGGTGAACTGGCGGTAAAGTTGTCCGGTGATTCCACCGAGGAAACTTACCGGAACGAATACGGCGCACAATACGAGTGACATCGCTATGAGGGCGCCTCCGAGGTTGCTCATTGCTTTCTTGGTCGCCTCATAAGGGGACAGCCCCTCCTCATTCATGATGCGGTCCACGTTTTCCACAACGACAATGGCGTCATCCACGACGATACCGATGGCAAGGATAAGTCCCAGCAGGGTCAGCATGTTCAGGGAGAAGCCGAACATGAGCATCACTCCGAATGTTCCGATAAGGGAAATAGGGACGGCGATGACCGGAATTACAGTCGCCCTCCAGTTCTGCAGCGACAGGAATACGACCAGAATCACGAGCAGAAGCGCCTCGAAGAGGGTTCTGTAAACATTGTGGATTGACTGTGATATATAGGTCGTCATATCGAAAGGAATCTTGTATGAGATGCCCTCAGGGAAATTGGCGGCGATGCTTTCCATGGCCTTCTTGACGGACTCGGCGACTTCCATGGCATTCGCTCCGGGAAGCATCTTTATGTCAAGGACAGCCGCATTCAGACCGTTCATTCCGCTCTCCGTCGCATATGAGGATGCTTCAAGTGAAATCCTGGCGACGTCTTTCAGACGGATTATCGAACCGTCCGGGTATGCCTTTACCACGATGTCCTCAAATTCGCTGACGGAAGAGAGACGGCCCTGCGCCGTGATCGGGATGGTTATGTCTGCATCTCTTATAGGTGCCTGGCCGAGAACTCCGGCTGCTGATTCGCGGTTCTGGTCCTTTATGGCAGATTGCAGGTCCTTGACAGTGAGTCCCATGTCAGCGAGTTTGTCCGGCTGCACCCATATCTGCATCGCATAGTAGCGGCTTCCGACATTGGATATGCTTCCGACTCCCGGTATTCGCCTCAGCATGTCCTGGACATTCAATGTGGCGTAGTTGCTCAGATATATCTCGTCATATTTCGGGTCCGAGGACAGAAGGGTAATAGTCATGAGCTTGCTGGCGGCCTGCTTCTCGACGCTGATTCCGTTCTGCACGACCTCCGCCGGCAGGCGTGACTCCGCTATCTTGAGCCTGTTCTGTATGTCAACCGCTGCAAGATCCGGGTCTGTGTCAATGTCGAAGGTCACCATTGCCGAGAAACTTCCGGTATTGGTGCTCGAAGACTCCATATAAATCATTCCCGGTGAACCGTTCAGCTGCTGCTCGATAGGGGTGGCTACAGCCTGTGTGACGGTCTGCGCGTCGGCTCCCGGGTAAGAAGCCGAAATCCTCACCACTGGAGGAACTATCTGCGGGTACTGGTCAACGGGAAGCATCACGAGTCCGATGCATCCCACTATGACTATGAGTATGGACAATACGGCCGAGAGTACCGGCCTGTCAATGAAAAAATCGCTTTTCATAGGCTAATTCCCTCCTTCCTGCGTTTCTTCAGATGCCGTATTGACTGGCTCGACCTCCATTCCGTGTGTAAGCTTGTGATATCCCTCTACCACTATCCTTTCGTCAGATACGAGACCTCTTTCCACGACGGTCCTGTTGCCCGCGATTTCCGGTCCTGTGACAACAAGACGTTTTTCGACAATGTTGTCCTGGCGCACAACGAAAATGTACGCTCCTCCTTTTTCAATCAGCAGAGCCTTTGAAGGGACCACTACCGCATTCTCATGCACGTCAAGCAGCAGCCTTACCTGGGTGAACTGCCCAGGAAGCAGCGCCTGGCCAGGATTCGGCATTTCGGCGCGCACTGAGAAAGTTCCGGTCTGCGGGTCAACCTGCGGGTCCGCGAAATCCACCAGGCCGCGGTATGGGTATTGCGAGCCGTCCGCGAGGGTCACTGTAATGTAAGGATCCCATTTGCGTGTGGTGTCCCTGTGTCCTATGTTCACGTTCCTGTCCTTGCTGCGCAGATAGTCGAGCGCTGTCATGCTGAAGTCCACGCGCACTGTGTCGCTCTTTACGATTGTAGCAAGAAGCGATTTTCCGCCTGGGCCGACGAGAGTTCCTATGTCAGCGTTGCGTTCCGAGATATATCCGGAGATAGGGGACTGCACTGCCGTATAGCTCAGGGTCATCTCTGCCTGTGTAAGGTCCGCCTCATATACGGCAACATCCGCCACAGCACTTTCATATGTCGCCATTGCGTTGTCCAGATCAAGGAGACTGGCCGCATTCTGCTCATAAAGAGGCCTTATGCGGTCCAGGTCGCGCTTCGCTTTGAGAGCCTGCGCCCTGGCCTTGTTCAGCTGTGCCTTGGCCCTGTTTGCCTGGGCGCGGTAAAGCTTAGGGTCAATTATGAACAGGGTCTGTCCTTTTTTAACATAGGTGCCCTCTTCAAAAAGCATCTTTTCAAGATAGCCTTCCACCCTGGCCCTTATTTCCACGAACTGCTGGGCACGTATGCGTCCGACATAGTCTCCGTATATGTACACATCCTCAGTCTTGACCGGCTCCGTCGCCACTGTAGGCAGCACAATTTCCTGCTGCTCCGGCCTCAGGACGATGCACAATACAATAACTGCAACAACAATCAGCACAAGGGCCGGTATCAGCCACTTTGGCTTTAAACATTTCTTTATATTCATGATTGATATGTTTTATGCTAACTTTTTTGATGGCAAGCGCTTCATGACAGCACGTGCAATAAGCCCGAATGCCAGTCCTGCGGCCGCTCCTATGACAGCTCCGGCAAGCACGTCACCCAAATAATGCCTTCCTACGAATATCCTGCTTACGGAAACGAGGACTGCCCATGTGAATATGAATGCCGCGTATTTGCCATAGCTCTTTCTTGTGTCCTCACGAAGCCCGGTATATGTGCATGTGGCAAGGCCAAGCACATTTGCGGCATGGGCGGAAAAGAAACTGTAGCCTCCTCCTCTTTCCAGGATGTTAAGGCCTTGGGATATCATATAGCCGTCATTCAGCGGTCTGATTCTGCATACGAGATTCTTGATGAGATTCGAGAACTGGTCGCAGAATCCGAACGTAAGCAGTGCTGCGGCAATGACGATAAGCCCTTTTTTCCATCCGAGCCTGAAACATACATAGCCGGCAATGAGCACATAAAGCGGTATCCATACCGGTATATCCGAAAAAAACGCCCATATCTTGTCGCTCCATGGGCTGTTCCAGCTGTTTATCGCCAAAGTCAGCCGCTGGTCAAGCATGTGTATTTCCTGCCAAGTCATGTTCTGCTATATTTCTTTTTTATCCAGTGCCGGAATCTCCATCTGGTTGCTGTCACCAGGGAACAGGACAGTCGGTGTCCCTATGTTTTCAGTCTCTTTGTGCAGTGCCTCCCAGAGCATGTCCTTCAGCTCTTTGATTCCTTCTCCAGTAAAAGAAGAAATGAACACATGAGGAATGTCCTCAGGAAGTCCGGCCTCAATCTCGCTCTTGAGCTGCCCGTCGAGCATGTCGGATTTCGTGATGGCCAGCACCCTGTCCTTTACGAGCAGCTCCGGGTTATATTCCTTAAGCTCGTTCAGGAGGATCCTGTATCCGTTGCTTATGTCGTCTTCATCCGCCGGCAGCATGAACAGCAGTATGGAATTGCGTTCAATATGCCTGAGGAAGCGCATTCCTATGCCCTTGCCTTCGTGCGCGCCTTCTATTATGCCCGGGATGTCGGCCATGACGAACGACTGGTCATCGTAATAGCTGACTATGCCGAGGTTCGGCTCGAGTGTAGTGAAAGGATAGTCCGCTATCTTGGGCCTTGCCGCGGATACAGTTGATAGCAAGGTGGATTTGCCCGCATTCGGGAAGCCCACAAGTCCCACGTCAGCAAGCAGTTTCAGCTCGAGTATGAACCAGCCTTCCTCGAAAGGCTCTCCGGGCTGCGAATATCTCGGCGTCTGGTTTGTGGCCGATTTGAAATTGTTGTTTCCGAGTCCTCCACGTCCGCCTTTTACGAGAATCCTCTCTTCTCCGGCTTCCACAAGCTCGAAAAGTATTTCTCCTGTCTCCGCATCCTTGGCCACTGTGCCGAGCGGAACGTCAAGGTATATGTCCGCTCCGTTCTTTCCTTTCATGAGCTGTCCGCTTCCTGCTCCTCCGTGCTCGGCCATTATATGCTTCCTGTATTTGAGGTGGATGAGAGTCCAGAATTGCGGATTGGCCCTTAATATGATATGTCCTCCGCGTCCTCCGTCTCCTCCGTCAGGACCTCCTTTGGGAATGTATTTTTCTCTTCTCATGTGTGTGGAGCCTGCGCCTCCGTTGCCCGAGCGGCAATAGATCTTCACATAGTCAATGAAATTGCTGTCTGCCATAAATCTTCAGTTGTCAATAATTTGTCCCGTATGCGTGCCCAGCTGTGCCACAAGGTGCGAAACCCTTGCAAAAACCGGGCAAAAGTGCATCATAACCTGTCCTGCTCCATCCCGCGTCCGTCACCGGGATGGAGCCCGGACCCTATGCAAATGAAACAGAATAATCTACAAAGATAGTGAATCTTTTGGATACATGCCGGATTAAATGCAATAAAGACTCCTGCCTTCATGCCGCATGGTACAGCCGGAGGCAGGAGCCTTAATGATCTTTTGTTTTTATAGTGACGCTCAGAATTTGTCCATAACGGAGAAAATCCTGTCGCGCACCTCTTCGATTGTTCCAGTGCCGTCAATCTCATGATATTTGCCGGCGTTCCTGTAGTATCCTATGAGAGGTTCAGTCTGGCTGTGATAGGTGGAGATTCTGTTGTTGATGACATCTTCGCTTGCATCGTCAGCGCGTCCCTCCTTGAGTGCGCGTCCTTTGATGCGCTCCATTATCATTGCGTCAGGAATCATGATTGACACTGTGGCCGTCACCTCTTCTGAATTTCTTGCGAGAATGGCGTCAAGGGCCTCTGCCTGAGGAAGGGTGCGGGGAAATCCGTCAAGGAGGAAGCCGTCAACACCGGTTACTGTCCTGAATTCATTTTCAATCATGCCTTCCACAACTTCGTCCGGCACAAGGCAGCCTTGCTCGATAAGGGCCTTGGCTTTGAGACCGAGTTCTGAGCCTGCTGCAATCTCTTTGCGCAGGAGCGCTCCAGTGGAAATGTGGTGAAGATTGTATTTTTCAACCATAGCAGTTGCCTGGGTGCCTTTGCCTGCACCCGGAGGGCCGAAAAGAATGTAATATTTCATCTTATCAAAAATTATAGTCGATAACATGCCGCCGGAGGCGCAAAGCTGACGCTCCTGTACGGCTTCTCACTTTGTCTGATTGTGGGGAGGGAGCTATTCGTCAAGGACATAGATGTCCTTATAATTTCGTCCCAGTTCATTGTAGTCAAGGCCGAATCCTACGATAAAGTCATTGGGAATCTCCATTGCCACATAGTCGAGACTGATTTCCTTCTGCAGTGCGGCCGGCTTGAAAAGAAGGGTGCACACGCGTGACTCTGATGCTCCATGCTCCGCAAGGATATTCTGCAGCTCCACGATAGTGTTTCCCGAGTCCACAATGTCCTCCACTATTATGACGCGCCTTCCGGTTATGTCGGCTGTAAGTCCCATGGCCTGCTTTACACGTCCTGTCGTGCTTGTCCCTTCGTATGAGGTAAGTTTGACGGATACGGTCTGGCAATTGAAATCAAGCCTTTTCATGAGTTCTCCCATGAACATGATGGAGCCGTTCAGCACGCAAAGAAGGACCGGAATGTCCTCGCATCCGCGGAAGTCTTCATTAATTTTTGCTGCGACCTCATCTATAGAGGCAATGATTCTTTCATAAGGAATGAATGTCTTGAACGTCTTGTCATGCAATTTTATTCTTTCCATAGGAATTTTTTCTAAAACAAGCCGCAAAATTAACATAAAACCTTCATACTCGCTTTAAAAAAAGCTAAAAAGTGAACCGAATATTTTTTTAGTTTTAAAGAAAAAGAAAAACCGTTTGTTGTTTCTGGCAAAGACAACGTGATTTTCTGTCATGCTGCATACTTTTGCGCTGACTCAAAATGACAGATATGAGGCGAATGATTGTTATTGTTTTTTGGGCGCTTCTGACAGAAATGATATGCGGGGCACAGCACTGGCTGGCATCTGGAGGAAGCCTTGACGGCACTCATGAACTTGAACTCATCATGAGGCTTTCCGGATGCGCAAGTCCCGAAGAAATGGAGCCTGATGAAATTGAGCGGTTTTCGGCTTTGCTTTCAAGGCCCTTGCGTATAAACATGGCGTCTGAGCGTGCCTTGGCAGCCTCTGGACTCTTGTCAAGGTATCAGATTGCATCTTTGTCGGATTACCGCTCCAGACATGGTGATGTGATGTCGTATTCAGAACTTGCGGCAGTTGACGGTTTCGGTGAGGCCTTTGTTGCTGTGCTTGCCCCGTTTGTCTGCCTTGAAAGCATAGAACCGGCAGTAGGAGCGGGAAAGGCCGGGGATGCTGCTCATACCGATGCTGCCATTAAGGCGGGAGCGCGTTGGCCTTTGCGTAAGGTAGGTGATGCTGATGCCGGGATGGAATGGAGCAGTGCCTTGAAGGCAAGGGTCACGTATGGTGAGCATCTTGGCTTTCTTGCCGGAGTGTCATATGGATATTCAGCTCCTGTGCCTCTTCCATCTGCTTTCACTGGAAGTCTTGCCGTGGATTTCAGGAGGATACGCTCAAGAGTTGTCCTTGGGGATTTCAATGCCAGATACGGGCAGGGGCTTGCATTATGGAACGGCATGACGATGGGTGCCTTGGAATCGCCGTCGTCTTTTATGAAAAAGCCCACCGGGATATCCCAGTCATGGTCATATACGGGAAGCATGGCGCACACAGGTGTGGCTGCTGAGTTTGCGGCTCGCACTTTTTCCGTATCGGTTTCTGCGGGGATTCCCGGTCTGAAGAAACTCACTTATGCTCCGGGAGAACTTGCTTTGCTTCCTGCAATCAATGCTGCCTGGTTTTGCCGGAGCGGGCAGGTCTCTGTCACGCATTATGCAGAAATGTCCGGAGTGTTTTCCGGCAGGCTTGGCGGCATCCCGGACATGAAGACTTCTTTGGATGCTGCTTTTTGCATACGTGGAACCGATGTCTTTTCAGAAGTGTCTTTTGACTGGCTGTCACGCGTTCCGGCTGTACTTGCCGGAACAGTTTCCCCGGTTTGCGAGGGATTCAGGATGGCTGCCATGGCCAGATATTATCCTTCCGGGTATCATGCGGCGCAGTCCGGCGCGGCATCAAGTTCCACCAAGTGCTCAAATGAGTATGCGGCTTCGCTCAGCGGAGAGTTTTCTGCCGGAGGATGGGTGAAACTTAGGGGAAAGCAGGGATATGGAGCAAGCATAAGGCGGCATGTGGGCACTTGTTCTGCCGATGCTGGATTTTTCCCGGATGGAAAATCGAAAGATTCTGTAAAAGACTTGCAGGTTCAGGCAAAGATTAAGTCGGAACATATGCTTGCCGATTTTTTGAAACTGTCAGTAAGGCTTGTGTTCCGCTACAGGACATGGGGTGAGCCTTTCAGGACTGACTGCAGGTCTGACCTGTCTTTCATCAGCGGGCGTTTTTCATCTGCAGTAAGATTCAATGCATTGGTCTGCTCGGGAACCGGCCTGCTCGGATATGCGGAAGGCGGATACCGTGATTCGGCTGTTTCCGTGTTTCTGCGCCAGGGATTCTTCCGTATTGACAGTTGGAATGACCGCATTTATGTTTATGAGAGGGATGCCCCTGGCTCGTTCACTGTGCCGGCATTCTACGGAAGGGGAATGTGGACATCTGCCGTTGCCTCCTGGAGGTTCGCAAGATGGGGACGGTTCTATCTCAGGGCTGCATTTACTTCTTACCCATTCATGCCAGGCGAAAAGAAAAAGCCCGGCAGAGCCGAGCTTAAGGTTCAGTTTGTATTCAGGATTTGATTTTCCTGCGGTTGCCTGGTCAGTTTTTGGGGATTTTTATCTTCATGCCGGGCTTGATGGATGACCCGATCCCATTGAAGTTCATTATGTCCTGCGCACTGACGCCGGGGTAGTTCTTGGCTATAGTATATAGGGAATCACCGCTTTTTACAGTATAAACAGTATAGCTTCCGGAAGCTGGCTGCTGTTGTGAGCCTTGCGACGTGCTGCCTTTGGCCGGTTGTGCCTGTGATGGCTGCTTTTGTGCGGTGCCTGACTGCTGCGCCTTGGCGTTTGACTTGTTTGAGGACGAAGTAGAAGGGCCCTTACCGCCGCGGTATATCACAAGTCTCTGTCCAACCCTGATGTTGTTGCTGCTCAGGTTGTTCCAACGCTTAATCTGGGATACGCTCACATGGTACTTGCCGGCGATTTTTCCAAGATACTCTCCGTTCCTTACCTTGTGGACTATTCTTTCTCCGTCACCGCCGTCTTTTATTTTCTTGATGGTCACCGGATTGAAATATTCCTCTGTCTTGTGGACATAAATGGAGTCTTCGTTCTCTATGAACGCGTTGGTGTACTTATACGGCAGACGAAGGATATACTCCCTGTCATTCCCCGGTATTATGTCATGCCTGTACTGCGGATTGAGGTTCCTCAGCTCCTCTACCGTCGCTCCAGTGAAATGGCTTACCTGCTTGAGATGGAGCATCTTGTTTATCTTGAGGGTATCCATGACCAATGGCATTTCTATGGCTTCCGGCCTGATTCCATGCTCTTTGTAGTAGGTCATTGTATATAAGGCTCCGACAAATGCCGGGACATAGCCTCGCGTTTCTCTCGGAAGATACGGCCATATGTCCCAGAATGCACGTTTGCCACCGCTACGGCGGATTGCCTTGTTTACATTTCCGGCTCCGCAGTTATACGAAGCTATGGCCAGGTTCCAGTCGCCGAATATCTCGTAAGAATCCTTAAGGTATCTTGCCGCAGCTTCGGCTGATTTCACAGGATCGAGCCGCTCGTCCACAAACGAATCTATATGCAGGCCGTATATCTTAGCCGTTGAGTACATGAACTGCCACATACCTTTTGCTCCTGCCCTGGAGACTGCAGTAGGGTTGAGGGCTGACTCGATCACAGCCATTGCCTTAAGCTCCTCCGGGATGTCATATCTGTTGAATACCTCATTGAATATCGGCATGTAGTAGTCGCACAGACCGAGTATATGCGACATTTTCGTCGGCATCTTGTCCGAATAGAGGATTATATAATTCTTGACGATTTCGTTGTATGGGAGCGTTATGAAAGAATTCATCTTGCGTATCCTTTCTATATATACCTCGTCAGGCACATCAGAGCGGAACCGTACTGAATCCATGTCATACTCCTCCGAATTGCCTGTGCATGCCATCCTGTGGGCATACCATATGTTCAGCAGGCTGTCGGATACTTCCGCTGTGTATTCCTCAGGGGACATGCCTGCCGCAATCTTGTCTTCGTTCTCTTCGTACAGGCTAATCATTTCGCTTGTAAGACTGTCTGTCATCCTCATTTCTGCACGGCAGGTCTCAAGCTCCTGCCTGAGCGAATCAATCGTCTCTTTGAGCCTTGCGTTTTCCTCCTGGAGCTTTGCGCCTCTTGCCGCAGATTTGCGTCCTGCCCTTATTACTGTTTTACTTTCCTGTCCTGACGCATCAGGCAAAGTGCCGGCGATGCATGTGCCGGCCACAAGCGCAGCCGCTAATGCGGCTGCTATAAATCTACTTATTTTCATATTCATTCTTCTTGTAGGATGGTCTTTAGTCCGGCTTATGATGTCAGAATCTTATGCCGACCCTCAAACCTAATGCATTCTGTTCCGGCCCGAATGCCCCGGCTCCCGAGTTCATAGCATAAGTGTTGTCCGGTGCTATGACTGCCGGCTCTATATTCATTGTAATGTCGTCGGACATCTCAAAACCGTGCATGTATGCAAACACATTGGCATCAATGACCTGCAGCAGGTATACCAGTGCTGTTGCCACTATAGAGTAGTCGCGATATCGCCTGTACACATCCCTGTACCACTTTGCCGTTTCACCGGATACCGGACCAGTGTAATTCCCGTCCGGATTGGTGGCCTCGTTGTGTATGCGTTTGAAGCGCTTGTAGTTGGTGTCATAGAGCGTGAGGCAATGTACCGACACCATCAGGCCGCCCCAATATATCGGCACCTTGTACAGTTCACCATTGTATATCTGACCCAAGCCCGGCAGCAGTGCGGAATATAGCGTGGCTCTTCCGGGATGCGGATTCTTGTTTGACTCGTAGCATACGATTCCGTCCATAAGGCTGCCCCAGTACATGAGCCCGGCACCTGCAAGAAGCCATGCTCCCGTTGTCCGGGACCGGTAATCAATCTCCGGAGCCGCATGAGGGTAGGGGGTTCCGGTCTCAGTCTCGAAGGCGGATTTTTCAGACATGAAGTTTTCATATGCCTTCTTCGATTTGGTGTACCGGTGCATATAATATCCTCCAGTACCTGCGAAGGCGCCTATTCCTCCATATACTATCGGCAGTTTCCAGTAGTCTTTATTGTATATCTGTGCAGTTCCCGGAAGAAACACTGAACCGGCGAACATCGTCCCGATTTTCATTGTGTTCTTATGGGAAAGTCCGCCGAAATATTCTTTGAAAGAGAACAGCTTGTCTGCCGTGTCGGTAACTGCTGTAGAGTCGGTCTTTTCGTTATATGTCTGAGTGAACGCCTTTTCCTTGAACTGGGCATGACATGCCACCGTAGTGCCTGCAAGGCATACGGCCAGCATAATTATATATTTCTTCAGTCTATGGGGCATCTGCGGTGTCTCTGACTTAGAATTTTGACTCTTCAAGCGCTGTCAGGAATTTGCGGACCTCTTCGTCCGAACTGAAATGTATCGTCATTGTGCCTTTCCCGGCGGAAGAGCGCTTTAGACTGATGTCATTCTCAAAATATTTCCCGACAATCTCCAGAACCTTGAAATATTCCTCAGGGAGATCCTGCCCCTGTTCCTCGCTTTCGTTTTTCTTCTGGGACAACTTTTTGATTTTCTCTTCAAGCTGGCGCACAGACAGGTCGTCCTTGATTACAAGGTCGCACAAGTATTCCTGCAGCTGCTGGTCTTCCACTCCAAGCAGGACTTTTGCATGCCCTACACTGAGAAGGGATACTTTCAGGTCGTGCTGTATCTTGGCAGGAAGTTTCAGCAGACGGAGATAATTTGTCACTGATGCACGCTTTTTCCCGACCCTTATAGCCATCTGCTCCTGTGTCAGATTGCATTCCTCTATAAGTCGCTGGTAGCTCATAGCCACTTCAATAGGGTCGAGGTTTTCCCTCTGTATGTTCTCGACGATGGCCATTTCGAGCATGCCCTGGTCGTCAGTGTCGCGTATGTATGCCGGAATCATCTCCATTCCGGTTGCCCTGCATGCCCTGAAACGCCTTTCTCCGCTTATTATCTGATACCTTCCGTCCGGTTTCCTGCGCACGGTGATAGGCTGTATCAGGCCGAGGGTGCGTATTGACTCGCCGAGTTCCTCCAAGGCTTCCTGGTCAAAGTTCATCCTTGGCTGGAAAGGGTTCGGCTCAATCATGTCGGTCGGTATGCGCAATACGTCGGCCGTCCCCTGACGCGGCTGGTCAGAGGTAACAACTTCCTTGTTGATGTATCCTACCGGTTTCCTTATGTTGCTCAGGTCGGCATCCGCTCCAAGGAGCGCTCCTATGCCTTTTCCCAAGCCTCTCTGCTGTTTGCTCATCTGTCTTCTCCTTAGCTGTTTTTCTCAAGCACTTCCTTGGCCAGGTTCAGGTAGTTCGTCGTTCCGTTGCAGATTACGTCATAGAGTATGATGGGCTTGCCGTGCGAAGGCGCTTCGCTCAATCGTATGTTCCTCTGTATTATGGTGTTGAATACCATGTCTTTGAAGTGTTCCTGCAGTTCTCCTACAACCTGGTTGTGTACTTTTGTCCTTCCGTCGAACATGGTTACGACAAATCCTTCAATGGTTAGTGACGGGTTCGGCCCGGCCTGTACAAGACGTATTGTCTGCAGCAGTTTCCCGAGACCTTCGAGTGCAAAAAACTCAGGCTGTACCGGAATGATTACCGAGTCGGCCGCGGTAAGCGAGTTTATCGTTATGAGGCCGAGGGAAGGGGAGCAGTCTATGACTATGTAGTCGTATTCGTCCTTGATGGGCGCGAGTGCGTTCTTTAGGAATGCTTCCCTGTTCGGGTCTTCCACCAGTTCAAGCTCCGCTCCGACAAGGTTTATGTGCGAAGGAATCATGTGAAGTGAACCGATTTCGGTCTGTATGAGGCTGTCGCGTATGCTGATTTCCCCAATCATGACTTCGTATAGAGTTCTCTTCTGGTCGTTGTCCGGAGAAAAGTTCAGGCCGGACGTGGTGTTGGCCTGGGGATCGGCATCTATGATGAGTACCTTTTTCTCCAGTACGGCCAGTGATGCGGCCAAATTGATGGCTGTCGTAGTCTTGCCGACTCCGCCCTTCTGATTTGCTATTGCAATTACTTTTCCCATTTATTGATATTTACAAAGGACTTCTTCTCCTGTTGTTCCCATGGCATCATGCCCTGGACCTTGGTCCGCAAAGTTAAAGACATCCGTCCTTTTTCTTTGTTCCCGTTCGGCATAGTCCATGCCCCTGACGCGGCATGCCCTCTGCACTCACTAACCCACAAAGTTAAGGACATCCGTCCTTTTCTTTGTTCCCGTTCGGCATAGTCCGTATCCCTGGCGGGATGCGCCCTCTGCGCTCACTAACCCACAAAGTTACAAAATAAATTTTATTCAATCTCTTTATTTGCTACTTTTGTTGATAAATTGTTTCTGAACGGGAAGCCGGAAAATCCTGCCTTGCAAATGGAGAGGACGTGCGCGGCGAGCACATGCGTTTTCACGGTTGTTTCCAGGTACGGCACCCTAAGCACAGTGTACCCGGCGCCGTCAAAAATGCGGCCAAAGGAACAATGGATACAAAATCATCACAGCAAACGTAGTTGGACTAATGGATATATCGGATAAGTCAGGCAAATGGATGGCCATAGTTAATGTGTACGCCGCCTCGAAGAAAGCGGGAGCATACTGGGCAGAGGCGGAGAAACTGCTTGAAAGATATGGCGTTGACTTTGACTCCCTCTCAACAGGAAACGGTCATAATGCCATGACCCTGAGCCTGATGGCCTGCCGTGACGGCTATCGTAAATTCATTGCGGCAGGCGGCGACGGGACAATACATGATGTGCTCGGTGGTATCGGGCAATATGTCTCTTCAGGGGAAGCAGACCTTACGTTCAGTGACTTTACGATAGCTGTGATTCCCGTAGGGTCAGGCAATGATTGGATAAGGACTGCCGGGGTGCCGCGTGACATGGCAAAGGCTGCTGCTCTTATCGGAAGCGGTTCCGTCAGAAAGCAGGATGTGGTGCGTGTCACAGCAATGGGTGCTTCTTTTGGGGATGAGTCAGCCAATGTCTCGTATCTGGCCAATGTTGCCGGTGTGGGACTTGATGCCAGGGTGTGCGATATCGTGAACAGGAAAAAGGAGCAGGGCTTCAGAGGCCGAAAGCTTTATGTCGGGGCGTTGCTGCGGTGCGTAATGAACCGTGTGCCGTCCAAGGTCCGTGTAATCTGTGACGGCGAAGAAGTGTTTTGCGGAGATTATCTTTCAATTGCTTTCGGAACCGGAAAGTATTCAGGAGGCGGAATGCGCCAGACCCCTTCCGCGATTCCGGATGACGGCCTGCTGGACATGACTATTATTCCGGATCTTCCTTTGATGCGCATAGTTTCCCAGGCTTATAGGCTTTTTACAGGCAGTTTTTTGAGTGTGAGGGAGCTGGTTGTGGCGAGATGCCGTCAGGTGACTGTGCTTCCTTGCGGCAGAGTGGACGGGGAATGTGTTGAAGTAGACGGGGAGGTGATAGGAAATGATCCTGTCACATTGGAAGTCATGGAAGACCAGATAAATGTTGTGAGGCCTTAGTCCGTTGTCTCGCAATCATGCAGGATCAACGTCAATTGTTATCAGACAATGCCCCCCGGCGGCCTTTTCTGCCGCTTTTACGGTTTTCGCGATGGCATCTTTTCCGACTTGGAGCATCCTGTCCTTCTTGAGGCTGACGCGTATCTTCCTGATGTGATAATCGGCTATCTTGTTGACAGCGGGGGCATATGGTCCTGTTACAGGGTGAGTCTGCATCCCGTTTTGCTGCGTTCCGTTTTGCTGCGTTCCGTGGCGCGAACAAGATTCCAAGGCTGCCTGGACTCTTTGGGCGAGAACTTGAGCCGTCTGCTCTGCGCGTGCTTCATTCGTGGATTTGATTGTTATTTCCACAATTCTTGTGAAAGGCGGAAAATTGAAATCCTTTCGTTCTTGTAGAAGCTCCATGTTGAATTCTTTTGCTTCATCCCCGGAGAGCCTTCTATATAAAGGGTGCTCAGGCTGTGATGTCTGTATTACGAAAAGCCCTTGCTCTCCTCTTCTTCCGCATCTTCCGCGGAACTGTTCGAGTATCTGGAGAGCTTTCTCGTCTGCACGGAAATCCTGTGCGCTGAGAAGGGAATCGGCTGCAATGACGGCGACAAGACGAAGGTTACTGAAATCAAACCCTTTAGTTACCATCTGCGTGCCTATCAGTATGTCAACCTTCCCGTTGGTGAAATCCCGTATCGTTTTTGCCGCACGGCTTCTTTGCTGTATCGTGTCGCTGTCCAAACGCTCGATCCTTGCGCCGGGGAACAATGCCGCAGCCTCTTCTTCTATTTTTTGAGTTCCTGCGCCAAGGCTTCTGAGCGGGCCTGAGCATTTGCTGCAAGTGCCTGTATATGCGGTCCTGTAGCCGCAATAGTGGCATGCTATATATCCGTGGCGGATGTTTCCTGTGTGAAGCGCCTTCTCCTGGATTCCGGAGGATGGCATATGGGCAACCGGATGGTTCGTTCCTGTGCTTTCATTGAATAGCCCATACTGAGTGTTGTCATGGCTTTCAGCCTGTTCCGCCACATACGGGCTATGGAAACTGAGGCTCACGTTGCAGTGCGGGCATTTGGGGATGTCGCCGCAGTTGTCGCACTGGAGTGCCGGAGCCCATGCCCTGCGCGAGCGCAATATCATGATCTGCCCTCCGGATGAAAGCGTGTCGTTTATGTGTCCGATTAGCTTTCTTGAAAAACTGCCGGTCATGCCTCTTTTCCTGCGTTCCGCTTTGGTGTCTATGATTTCTATGCTGGAATTGACGGAACCGTGGTAACGCTCGTCGAGTGATACCATTGTGTGCCTGCCAGTCGTGCAGTTGAATAGTTCCTCGAGGGAAGGCGTTGCCGAACCGAGTATAGTGTGGCATTGATTCCCCTGTGTGCTGTGGATCTGTGAGAGCATTATGGCGGCATCACGGCCATTGTATCTTGGAGCGGGGGAGTCCTGCTTATATGAACTGTCATGCTCTTCGTCCACTATCACAAGGCCGAGATTATGATGCGGCAGGAAAATCGCAGAGCGTGTGCCGAGCACGATATATGTGTCCGCATTCTCCTTGTCATTTGCCTGCTGTGCTGCGGACTGGTCTTTGGAGGCTCTTGACGCGCGTATCCTTTCCGCCGTGTCACGCCTTTCGTATGCACTCTCGCCGGAATGGAAAGTCAGCAGCCTGCTGCCGAAGTGAATTGACAGCCTGTCCTCCAGCTGTCGGCTTACGGCTATTTCCGGAACAAGATAAAGTACATTTTTCCCTTTTCTCATGGCTTCCATGGCAAGTCTGATGTATATTTCTGTCTTTCCGGAGCCTGTAAGCCCATTCAGCAGTACCGGTTTTTCTTGTGCGAACGCTTCATTTATCCTTATATATGCCTGCTTCTGGGCGGGTGAAAGGATTATGCTGCATCCGTTATCTGAATGCGTTTCACTGCATGTGGCGATGCTCTGTTGTGAACCTTGCGTTTTTATATCATCTGACTGGCCGTATTTTGGGGCGGGTGTGTCCGTTGTGCCGATTGTATCTGTCGTTCCTGTGTCGTTTGCGCCAGTGGCTATAGTCGTACCGGCACTGTTGCCGGTATCAAAAGTACCGGCGCCGATACATGCCTGACGCCGTTGCTCAAATCGCAGGGCGGACTCTTTTGTGCTGATGGCTGTTCTGATGCTTTCAATTTCGGTGGCATATGCCGCCTTTTTGCTTTCGTTGCTTGATTTGCAAAGTTGTGTGGCCTTCTTTTCAAGTCTTGCCTGCAGATTGGCGATTTGTTTACGCAGTGTTTCCTCTGCTTTAGCTGCATGGCGTAATGCGCGTTCTTCTGCACGTGCCTTTGCCGCCATCCTTGCTTCTTCCGCTTTCCTGGCCTTTTGAAGTGCCCGTTCTTTTGCGGCGGCCCTTGCTTCTTCAAGTTTTAGTTTTCCGATAGGGTAGGCGGCCTTATATACTTCTCCCACCGTGCACAGATAATAGCCGGCAACCCTCTTCCAGAGTTCTATTTCTTCCGCAGAAATGCGCTCCATGGCTTTTTCGGCAGCGATTATGGGCTTTATCCTGTCCGGGGCAGTCTGCGGCTCAATATTGGCCTCGTTTACAGCACCTATATATTCCCGCCCGGCAAATGTTACTCGGACACGGTCTCCTTGCCGTAGCTCTCCGTAAGTCTCGTAAATCTCATGAGGGACTTCATAGCATGGCTCCCACTCAAGTTTGAGCGGAAGTATAACAGATATGTAAGAGGCCGTGTCCATAATATCAAATCCTTCTTGAACGGAAAAGGGGATTGCGAAGTTAGACAATATCGCCGAATTATCGTTGAAATATGCCAAAAATGCAGTTTTTTTACTTTTTTGCACTTTTTTGTGCAGAAAAATTTGCTGGTTAAAATATTTTGCCTACCTTTGCAATCCCAATCGGAAGAAAGGGTGGTTCTTCAAACAGAATTAACGAAATGGTGCCATAGCTCAGTTGGTAGAGCAAAGGACTGAAAATCCTTGTGTCCCTGGTTCGATTCCCGGTGGCACCACTTGAAAATCAGAGAGTTGCAGAAATGTGACTCTCTTTTGTTTTACGTGGATTTTGGTTAAAATAGGATATCATCGGATCACCGGGAAATTGGAGCAATTGCTTGACCTTGCTCATATCGATTGATGTTCCTGCCATAACTCTGCTATGTTTAGTTGTTCCATAGCAGCAAAGTTATGAGATTTGTAGCAAGGGTGGCCGATAATGCTCCGGACAAGACTGAGCATCAATGGCTTAAGACTGAAAAGTGGCCGACAATAGTCCGGATTCGTGTTCGCAGACCGGCATTTTTGATGGACTCCAACAGGAATGGCCGACAATGCTCCGGAAAAATAGAGCGCCGCGGCAGGTTTTGGTCGATTTTTACTCATTTTTTCACCTTTTTAATGGGTGAACGAGTATCTTTTTAATGGAATTTTGAACGGATTTGCTGGCCGACCATGGTCCGGATTACGCATACCACCATAAAAATGCGGATAATGCAGTTTCTTTTCCCCAGTCATCATGAACTTTGTCCCCTGACAACGACACAGCGGCAAATCGGTTAGGTTTGGTTCGGGCTATATATATGCCCGACAAACTAAACCAAACTATATATGTGGGCTGGTGAAAAGAAAAACTCAGGCCATGCTCAGTCCTTTTCCTCTGATTGCTCTGCTGATTTGTCGGCAAGTTCTTGGTTGAAGGTCTTTATTTCATCGGAAATTAGTTGTTTCAGCTCTTTTTGAGGAACGATAAGTTTGTATTCGGCAATGCCAATGGGCTTGGTAAAGCCTTCGAGGGCCAGCTCTACCTCCACGTTGTCTTTTCGGCGCATAGAATAATGCCGATTGAGGGATTCCAGACATCTCGAATAATGAAGTAATATACTGCAAAGTAATTACAGATGCCATTATTCCACCAGTGTGCCAAATTGTGTTTTTTAAACCGCAATTGGCACCGTCGAGGACGGTGATTACCAGTTTAGTTTGATTCGGGCTATGTATACGACCGATGAACCAACCTAACTATATATGATGGCTGATGTTGTCTCCATTATTAGAAAGTAGCAGGTTTTATTATCATTCGATAATTACTTGATGCATTATCAATTGACATTTCATATTCTGAAAGTTTTTTCTTTAGAGCAATCTCATGAAGTAATATCTTGTCCTCTTTAGAAATTCGAGATCCATAATATATTTCATTGGGACAAATCGTTATTGGAGTTGCATCTGGTTTGGCTCGTTCTTGTAGAGGAACTGTGCATATTAATCTCCATTCGTTCTCATAACTCCAGTCAGTAGATTTTTGAAGTCCAGCCTTAATATTGGCCAACCGATCTGGTTGTTTCATCTTTATGCCAAAAATATTATATATAGTCCATGCTATAAATGAATTAGCATTATATCGGATATTGTCGTAGGTCACAGGAAATAGACCACAACTTACTTTGTTTAAAGAATCAAAGGAGAGGTTCGGGTTGGAGTATCCAAGAGCAAATCCCTTATGATAATCTGCATAGTGGCTCCACATCGTAATAGAATCGACCTTTTCACTAAAACAAGCGTATGTGACAGAATTTCTAATTTGCTGAACAGCTAAAGGTATAATTACACGAATGAGTGCAATTATGTTGTTTGCCATAGAGATTAAACCTTGAGTTACCTCATTTTTATTGGTTAAATCAGTTTTTAGCAAATTACTGAACGCCATATTAAACTCACCATTTGGAAAGAAATTAGGGACTTCGGATGGTAAGCTATTAGCTTTAATTAAGTCACGTAAAGCAGCCATAAAATCGGCATTGGCAGTTGCCATTATGATTTTTTCAATGGAATCAATATCATATTGGATTAGTGAATCATACGGGTCATTAAATCTATCAGCGGTAACAGTATATATTGAATCCGACTTTAGGGCATCAATATTATTGGGGTTTACTGAACGATAGCGATACAATTTGTCCGGTTTTAATTCCAATAATACTTGCCTTATAGGACGCATTGCCTTATTTAGTTGCGCATCAGACACATCCCCGGAAATAAGCGTCCTATTAAGTATTTCAGAAAATTTAGATCTATTCATTTATCTATTCTATGTTTAGATTTGATTTATTACGATATAAACTTGAAAATTAAGCCTTGAACATGTTTTCTATTTTTGCCACAACTCCGAGGATGTCCGCAAATGAGGGGATATTATCCTCGTAGATCATATTCATAACCATAGTGTCGTAGTCGCTCTTCCATTCCTCGATAACGCTTTCAGGGGGAGTGAGGGCTATACGTTTGCGAATGTCCGGTGTGTAGTCAACATCGCGTATTGAAGTGAATACTTCGCGATGATGGCGAATAGTTTCCCACAGTTCATCATCAGGAATTGCCTTGTCAGCAATTCCGGCATCATACATCTTGCATAGGTCATACAAGTGTCGTGATTTGCGATTGGCATTTCGGCAACCATCGGTTGTGAATAACTCATGAAGCAGGAATGCCTTTTCAAGAAATGTCTTTTCTGCAACAGCGGCAACAATCTGAATATCGTTGTCATTTGATGTAAGATGCGGAAACGTCCCTGTTACAAAGGATTCAACCTTTGCTTTGGCTGTTGGTTCAAACAGAGAACGGGCCCCAACTTCCAGCAGTACCTCATCACGGAGATATGGATTAGTTCCAGAGGGTAGTACCGACTTATAGATTATGTGAATCTGTCGAGGCTCAGGGTATGTCGCGTCTCCTTCTCCATCGGGGTCCGCCTTAATCGTCACAAATTCACTTAATCCTGCTTGTTCTACCGCCAATGTCAGGGCATTAGCAAGAATATCACGTACAAATACAGACGACGCTTTACGCAGTTTCTTCAATTGCTTCTTGGTTACATCACCCTCAATCCCGAACATACTGCGATCTATGGCAATGTCAATATCTTCTGAGAACCGTCGGATGACACCCCAGACTTTGCTGAGTGATGTACCACCCTTGAACACCATCTTGTCAGCGTATGGCAGTGAGAAAAGAATATTGAGTATCTCAGTTACCCAAGAATCTTTCTCAATAGCAGCTACAGGAAGTTTTATCTTTGCGGCTGTCTGCTCAAATACGGTTCTTTTTTGAGCCTCGGTAAGTGTCAGAAATTTATTCATAGGAATCGAGTATAATTTTACGGATCCATGCCGGAATCAGGGCAAAATCCTTTTTTATTGTTTCAAATGGTATGGTCTTGACCACATTGCGGATATGGGCAAGCTGGGTGTCGGTGATATTGTTTTCTCCGATTTCGCGCAGGGCAAATGTGAGGAGCATTGCGATTTCATTCTGAAAAGCCAGATTTTTTTTAGCAGTATGCTTGAACTGTATGCCCCTGTTCCCTTCCAACTTTACTTTACGTGGCGATCCATCTGTCAGATATACAACATTCATCGGCAACTGGGTTGACAGTCCGAGCTTATTAAGCGCATACGCACCGGTCGGAACAATCTTAGCCTTGTCGCGCCTTGCAATAGCAGCGGCAATCTCCTCAATGGTCGGATAAAGAATACCCAACCCCAAAACCTTATCAATCTTTGGATAACAATAGACACCACGTGCCACTCTTATCAACTTTTCGGTTGCAGTAAGTCGTTCAAAGGCTTTCTGGACTGCCTTTGAATCTCCATATCCCGCATAATCAAGAGGCGACACTATTGTACCCCTTCCGCGTTTTGATATATTTGTAATTATTTTATCTTCAAGAGATTGCATTTGTATTTATGAGTAATTTTGTCGCAAATATACAATATTTTTGCGACAAAACCAAATTGGTCGCGATGTATTCTTTTGTAAGCCTCCGGTGAACTGCATCTTGTAAGTTTTATAAAGTTATCCCGACTTTATCACTTTATCGTAACTTTTCCTCGAATCTGCCCTACAGATATCT